>OHUP01000124.1_pt1 | contig 42257 bp, 34 predicted proteins | sample 1579221 | NCBI WGS metagenome assembly OHUP01 (sample SAMEA3882555, study PRJEB24775) | human gut metagenome | biome: human-associated habitat; feature: intestine environment; material: feces | place: Netherlands | collected 2009/2010 | reverse complement strand
CATTCCGGGGAAACGGGGACCGAGTTCGTCGATGTTTTTCCCTCGCAGCGGATGTTCCGGGAAGAGATTGATATGGTCGGTGATGATCATCAGGTCGCCCACCAGAAATTGAGTGTTGACACCACCGGCAGCATTGGAAACGAAGAGATACTTCACGCCTAATTCATGTAATACCCGGATAGGAAAAGTGACTTCTTGCATCGGATAACCTTCATAAAAATGAAAACGTCCCTGCATTGCGATTACGTTTTTCCCGCCGAATTTCCCGATTAATAGATTTCCTTTGTGTCCTTGGACGGTGGATACCGGGAAATGAGGAATTCCGGCATAGGGAATCGTATGTTTTATTTCTATCGATTTGCCTAATTCTCCTAATCCTGTACCCAGGATGATACCGATCCGATATTTTTCCCCTTCCAGAAAACGGGAAATATAAGCTGCACTATCTTTGATTTTTCCTAACATATTCTGATATTTCGTTTAATAGTAAATCGTCTTGGTCGATAAATACGGGTTCCACCGGAATATAATAAATCTGTCAGGGAATTTGATATTGTCACACTCGACCGTGTCCGTAAGCTTACAATTGAGCCTGACTGCGATATCTGGCTGAAATATGCAGGACAGCAGAAGGTGCACCAGGCGATCATTTCTTATCTGTCTGTGAAGAAAAACAATTTCTATGCGGTGGAGAATACAGTAGACGGTAAATTCTTTGTGACTGCCAGGGGATGGGAGGATCTTTCAAGACTTCTGCAAAGCTATGAAAAGCTGGGGATCGGGATCAGTGAGGAACTGGTGGAGGAATTTCTCCAGAAAGAGGAAACAGCCAGAGATTTTGCAGGTTTTTATCAGTTATATACAAAGTATGGGGAAGATTATGAAATCCCGTCGATCCTGTCCGGAAATCTGAGCCGGGAGAATCTGGCGCTGAAGGAGAAGATGGCTGCAGATGGAGCTTTTGAGGAGCGTTTTGCAGTTGTAAATCTGATCCTGGGGGCATTGAGAGAAAAAGCGGAAGAATACGGACAGGCAGATCATCAGCTTGAGATACTCTATGAGATGCTTCTGCATCTGAATGATTCCAAGCAGGTGCCAAGAAAGAAACGGGAGATCTTATACGATATTATCCGGGAGAAAGCAGTTGCATATGGTATTGGTGTTGTCTCAGAGAAACGGATTGACGAGATCAACATCTTACAGGCAACTTACGAGGCTATGCGCATGGCAATCGCGAATCTGAAGGTACAGCCGGATCTTTTATTAAATGATGCGGTGCGTATCCCGGAGGTCGATATCAAGCAGGTGCCGATCATCAAGGGAGATGCCAAGAGTGTTTCGATTGCGGCGGCAAGTATCGTTGCAAAGGTGACAAGAGACCGTATGATGGTAGAATATGATAAGGTGTATCCAGGCTATGATTTTGCAAGCAACATGGGCTATGGCAGTGCGAAGCATTATGCCGGTCTTGATAAGCTTGGACCTTGCGAGATCCATCGAAGAACGTATATTAAGGAATATGTATGAATATAGATAACGGAAATCTTCAATTCAATCGGTATCAGACCGGTACGATAGGAAATGCCAGACCGGAAAACGTAGCTGCAAACAATACGCAGACGGCGTCTGGCAATGCTGCGCTGGCACAGGCACAGGAGGGGCAGACCTTTACGGGGCGGATCGTCGATGTGAATGGTTCGCAGGTGACGATTCAGATGGATGGAAATATGATGCTGCAGGCGCGGATGGCGGAAGCGGTGAACCTCAATATGGGTGATACGATTGCGTTTCTCGTAAAGGAGAATTCCGAAAACACGGTGATGATTCAGCCGCTTGCGTCGGATATGCAGGCGATGAAGGATCAGACAATCTTTGATCTGCTCGAAAAGAACCAGCTCTCGCCGTCGGACAAGAACTATCAGATCGCTGAGACACTGTTAAATGAGAATATGCCGGTCGATCGTGCCAGCATGCAGAAGGTACTGCAGCAGGCATATAAATACCCGGATACGCCGATCCAGACGCTTGTATCCATGAACAGGATGCAGCTTCCGGTGACGGAGCAGACGATTGCAGGCTTCGAGCAGTATCAGACGAACCAGCATGCGATGATGCAGGCGTTGTCCGGGATGACCGAGGAACTTACGGCGTATATGTCCGAGCCGGACAGTATGCGGGAGATGCTGCAGGTGTTGTCCGATGCACAGGATCTTCCGGTACTCGATGCAGACACGATGCTGCAGGAGTTAGAGCAGACGACAGGTGATGTGCTGTTTGCGCAAGGAGCAGTAATCGCTGGTGACCAGCTGCAAGCCACAGACATGACGGGCAATCCACCTGTATTATCCGCGGAGCAGCTGACAACCTATGCGGAGAAATTCGGCATGACTGAAGAACAGCTTACCGGGCTTACGAAGCAGTTACAGGATATGCATTTTGATGCACAGACGATACAGACGGTACTTGCAAAGTCGGATACGACGATGCAGCTTGCGAATCATCTGCAGGCACTTGTGGCGGGCGCCGCGGATAAATCAATGATCGATGCGGAGACGCTGAAGGGGTTTTTCATGTCGGACGGCATGAAGGAGCTGTTAGCGGCAGCTATGAAAGAGAAGTTCACGCTGAATCCGGAGAAGATGCAGAACCCACAGGAGGTCTCCGATCTATATAAGGGAATCTATGAGAAGATGGACCGCCTGATGCAGCAGATGAGCAGCCATACAGGCTCATCCGGAGAACATTTGTCCGAATCTGCGAAGGGCATGCAGGAGCGGATTGATTTCCTGCAGAACTTAAGTAATTTGTTTCCATATGCTCAGATTCCGGTGCGTATGGAAGGCGGAGATAGAAATGCGGATCTGTTCGTCTATATGAACAAAAAAAGAATGCAGGAGAAAAAGGAAGATGTCAGCGCCCTGCTACATCTGGATATGGAATATTTAGGACCGACAGATGTGCATGTGTCCTTGCGCGGGACGATAGTTCACACGAAGTTTTATGTGGAAGACGAGGAAAGTGCGAAGATCATTGATGCACATATGACACAGCTCGAACAGGCGATTGCGGAGAATGGGTATTCCCTGACAAATGAGGTAATCATGCGGGAGCCGACACTGCACCCGGATACCGAGAAAAATGCCGTGGTAAAGGAGATGTTCGGCGACGACATCGAGAAGAGCGTGAAGCGGTATTCGTTTGATGTGCGGATGTAACTGAAAAATGCAATGTAAAAAGTGCAGGAATCTGTAGAAAAAATGTGTGAGACATGGATTGGATGAAACAGAGGGAAAATAGATGGCACAGAATTTTAATGTAGAGACAAAGAAAAAAGATGATAAGAAAAAGGCAGTTGCGTTAGTCTATGAGCCGGGAAATGAGGCACCGCAGGTTGTTGCGTCCGGAAAAGGTGTGATTGCGGAACGCATCATTGACACGGCGAAGAAGAGTGATGTGCCGCTCTATAAGGACACCGACCTTACGAACACTCTGTTGAACCTGGATATCGGTGAATGTATCCCACCGGAGCTGTATGGCGTTGTAGCGGAGATATTAGTCTATGTCGATCGGATGGATAAGCTGCGCGCGAAGCTTGGGAAATAGATAAGTGGGGATAGCTATGGATAAACGATCGTACAATAAAAGACAGGTCGGTACGGAGAAGGAGAATCTTGCCGCGGAATACCTGAAGAAGAAAGGGTATTTCATCATTGAGAAGAATTACCGGGTACGGCAGGGCGAGATCGACCTGATCGCGCGGGACGGCATGTGTATCGTGTTCGTCGAGGTCAAATACCGGGCGAATGGCAGAAGCGGGGATGCCTTAGAGGCAGTCACCGGAGCGAAGATACGGCAGATCTCGAAGACCGCGCTTTTTTACCTGAATCAGAAGAAGATAAGCATCAACAATACCCCAATCCGCTTCGATGTGATCGGTATCAACGGGGATGCGGTCACGCATATCGAGAATGCGTTCGATTTTGTGATGACAAGTTAAGCTTAAGCATGATAGAAAAAGATAGAATAAAACAGGAAGAGACAGGAACAGATAAATGAAACCAGTACAGTTTGATCTGAAAATAAATCCAGAGGCACTTGTGACGCGGGCAGAGGAACATCTGCATTTCTTACGGGAACGCAACACGTATTTCGAGAATGCGAAGGTGGAGGGTGTATCCGTCCCGGTTCCGGTGCTGCGGTATAAAATATTTGACGCATATCCGGAGCTCGTGGTCGGGTTTTCGACGCGACTGGGCGGTGTGAGCAAGGGATATCTGGGAAGTATGAACCTGAGCTTTACCCGTGGCGATGAGGAAGCGTCTGTGATGGAGAATCACAGACGGTTTGCGCAGGCGTGCGGGTACGATTACACGAAGCTCGTGTTCTCGGATCAGGTACATAAGACGAATCTGCGGATCGTGACGAAGGACGACTGTGGAAAGGGTATCGTGCGGGAACGTGATTTCTCGGAGATTGACGGACTCATCACGCAGGAGGTTGGAATTCCGCTTATGACGTTCTATGCAGACTGCGTACCGCTGTTTCTGTACGATCCAGTGCAGCGCGTGATTGCGACGGCACATTCCGGATGGCGCGGCACCATTGGGCGTATCGGTATGGTAGTCGTACAGAAGATGCAGGAACTCTATGGTTCTAAGCCGGAGGATATCATCTGCGCGATCGGACCATCCATCTGCAAAGCCTGCTACGAGGTAAGCAAGGATGTGGCAGATGCGTGCGGCGTATATACAGAGGAACAACGGAAGATACTATTAGAAGACAAGGGAAATGATAAATATCAGCTTGATTTACATCAGGCGTGCTATTATAATTTTACGGATGCAGGTGTGTTGCCGGAGCATATTGCGTTGCCGGATATCTGCACTTGCTGCAATCCGGAACTGTTATTCTCCCATCGGGCATCCGGTGGCAGACGCGGCAATCTGGGTGGCGTGATTATGCTATGCGAATCAACAGAGGAATGCCGGGATTGAAATATACAATCCATTTAATACAGAAATTTAGGACACAGATATGAAACGACATAAAATAACAAAGGTTGATGAAGGTGGAATTGCGGAAGAACTCGGAATCGAGGAAGGCGATTTTCTGCTTGCCATCAATGACAAAGAAATTGAAGATATATTTGACTACGACTTTATCGTGAACGACGAATACCTCGAAGTGCTGATCGAGAAAGCGAACGGTGAGGAATGGTTGTTAGAGGTCGAGAAAGACTACGACGAAGATCTCGGCATGGAGTTCGGGGAGTCTCTGATGGACGAATACCGGAGCTGCTTCAACAAGTGCGTATTTTGTTTTATCGATCAGAATCCGCCGGGCATGCGTGAGACGATCTATTTCAAGGATGACGATACGCGTCTGTCTTTCTTGCAGGGAAATTACGTGACGCTCACGAACATGAAGGAGAAGGATATCCAGAGAATCATCGACTATAAGTTAGCGCCAATCAACATCTCCGTGCATACGACGAACCCGGAGCTCCGGTGTCAGATGCTGCACAACCGGTTCGCCGGGAAGGTCATGGACTATATCCAGATGCTCTACGATGCAGATATTCCGATGAATGCACAGATTGTGCTCTGCAAGGGGCTAAACGATGGCGATGAATTGCGCCGGACGATCGGGGATCTGCTCGCTTATGCACCGACGATCGAGAGTCTGTCGGTCGTACCGGTCGGACTGTCCAAGTACCGGGATGGGCTCTGTCAGCTGGAGAGCTTCACGAAGGAGGATGCGAGGGAAGTCATCTCGATCATCGAGGGCTTCCAACAGCAGGCGATGGAGAAGTTTGGTGAGCATTTCGTGCATGCGAGTGATGAGTGGTATATCACAGCAGGTTATGATATGCCGGGGGAAGACCGCTATGACGGCTATATCCAGCTGGAAAATGGTGTTGGCATGACGCGGCTGTTTTTAACAGAGGCACAGGATGCCGTGGATATCTACCTCGAAGATCATGACGGAAAGCCGTGGGCTGGGAAACGGAAGGTCTCGACGATAACCGGACTGATCGCCTATGACTATGTCTGTCAGGTTGCAGAGATATACAAGCAGGCGGCACCGGGGCTTAATCTTCAGGTTTTCCCAATCCGGAATGATTTCTTCGGCGAGAAGATCACGGTGACAGGACTTCTGACCGGACAGGATATCGTGAAGCAGTTACAGGGCAAGGATCTGGGAGAGGCGTTATTCCTTCCAAGCCAGATTGTGAAGGCGGATGAGCCGATTTTTCTCGATGATATGACGGTTGAGGAATTGCAAAACGCTTTACAAGTACCGGTGATTATTGTACAATCAAGCGGTGTGGGATTATTTAACAGAATGATAGAAATGGAGAACGAACATTAGTAGACCGGTTGTTGCCATTGTCGGCAGACCAAATGTCGGTAAATCTACATTGTTTAACACGCTGGCGGGCGATCGTATCTCGATCGTACAGGATACACCAGGTGTTACAAGAGATCGAATCTATGCCGATGTGACATGGTTAAATTATAATTTTACGATTGTGGATACAGGCGGTATCGAGCCGGAATCCAACGATATTATATTGAAGAGTATGCGGGAGCAGGCGGAGATCGCGATTGAAACCGCAGATGTGATTCTATTTGTGACAGATGTCCGTCAAGGACTTGTCGATGCGGACGGAAAGGTTGCAGATATGTTACGCCGTTCGAAGAAACCAATCGTACTGGTTGTCAATAAAGTGGACAGCTTCGAGAAGTTTATGCCGGATGTATACGAGTTTTACAATCTGGGACTGGGTGATCCACAGCCGATCTCAGCGGCATCCCAGCTTGGACTTGGCGATATGCTCGACGAGGTGGTCAAGCATTTCGGTGAGAATGCACTGAAGGAAGAGGAGGATGAGCGCCCGCGTATTGCAATCATCGGAAAGCCAAACGTTGGTAAATCATCCATCATCAACAAGCTGCTCGGCGAGGATCGTGTGATTGTATCGAACATTGCCGGTACGACGCGTGACGCGATCGATACAACGATCAAGCGGAATGGCACAGAATATGTGTTTATTGATACGGCGGGACTGCGCCGGAAGAATAAGATCAAGGAAGAGATTGAGCGGTACAGTATCATCCGTACCGTATCAGCGGTCGAGCGATGCAATGTGGCAGTGCTCGTCATTGATGCAACGGAGGGAATTACCGATCAGGATACGAAGATCGCAGGTATCGCCCATGAGCGCGGCAAGGGTATGATTATCGCCGTCAATAAATGGGATGCAATCGAGAAGAATGACAAGACAATGAAGAAGTTCACCGAGGATGTGCGTGAGAAGCTTTCGTATATGCCGTATGCGGAACTGCTCTTTATCTCTGCGGAGACCGGTCAGCGTCTGCCGAAGCTTTTTGAGACGATTGATATGGTTATCGAGAACCATTCGCTTCGTGTGGCAACCGGTGTCTTAAATGAGATCATGGCAGAGGCAGTTGCTTTGAACCAGCCACCTTCAGACAAGGGTAAACGCCTGAGACTTTACTATATCACACAGGTTTCTGTGAAGCCGCCGACGTTTGTCATCTTTGTCAATGATAAAGAACTGATGCATTTTTCTTATACGAGATACATCGAGAATAAAATACGGGAGGCGTTTGGATTTAAGGGAACGCCGCTGAAGTTCATTATACGGGAGAGGAAAGAAAAATAATCATGATACTAGCGAGAGTGATCTGTCTGGTGGCAGGCTATGCATTTGGACTGCTTCAGACATCGTATATCTATGGAAGAATGAAAGGCATTGATATTAGAGAGCATGGAAGCGGCAACGCTGGAACGACGAATGCCCTCCGGGTACTCGGAAAGAAAGCCGGACTGATCGTATTTATCGGCGATCTGTTCAAGGCAATCATCATCAGTGCGATCGTGCATGTTGTGATCGGACATTTGTATCCAAACGAGGTGTATCTGTATCTTGCCTATGCCGGACTTGGCACAGTGCTTGGACATAACTTCCCTTGTTATCTGCATTTTAAGGGAGGAAAGGGAATTGCGACAACCGCTGGGATTATCGTTGGTTTCTTAGATCCTGTGATTATCGTCAGTTGTTTGATTGCGTTTATTGTGATCGTAGCGATTACCAGATATGTCTCCCTTGGTTCCATCACCATCGTGACGATGTTCTGTATCGAGTATGCGATCTTCGCATTCCATGGGAAATACGGCTTTGATCTGGCGAGTGCACCATCGTATCATGCGATGGTGGAGAGCGTGATCGTGGTAGCCGTGATCTGCGGAATGGCGATCGTGCGGCATCATGCGAACATCGTGCGGCTGTTGCATCATGAGGAAAATAAATTAGGCGCGAAAAAAGCGGTTTCATAAAGGGGGTTAACGTATGAAGATCGGTATATTGGGTGCCGGAAGCTGGGGTACAGCGTTGACGGTACTGTTATCAGACAATGGACATGATATTACTGTGTGGTCTGTGGACGAAAAGGAAATTGAGATGCTTGACACGAAACGGGAGCATCTGACGAAGCTGCCTGGCGTGAAGCTGCCGGATTCGGTGCGTTTTACGACAGATGAGCAGGAGGTGTGCAAGGATGCAGAGCTTCTCGTGATGGTCGTTCCATCGCCATTTATCAGAAGCACGGCGAAACGTGTCGCACCTTACATAACAGAGGCACAGACAATTGTAAATGTATCGAAGGGAATTGAGGATGAATCCCTCAAGACTCTGACAGAGGTAATACACGAAGAGATTCCACAGTGCAAGGTTGGCGTCTTATCCGGTCCAAGCCACGCAGAGGAAGTTGGAAAGCGTATGCCGACAACCGTGGTTGCCGGTGCGAAGGATGAGAAGACCGCGCTTATGATCCAGGATGCATTTATGAACGATTACTTCCGTGTTTACGCGAGCCCGGATGTGATCGGTATTGAGCTTGGCGGGGCACTGAAGAATGTCATCGCGCTTGCGGCAGGTGTTGGTGACGGACTCGGATGTGGTGATAATGCGAAGGCTGCAATCATCACACGTGGTATTGCGGAAATCATTCGTCTCGGCACAGCCATGGGTGGTAAACTTGAAACATTTGCAGGTCTTTCCGGAATTGGAGATCTGATCGTGACCTGTGAATCCAAGCATAGCCGGAACCGGAAGGCAGGATTCCTGATGGGACAGGGTAAGACCTATAAGGAAGCAATGGATGAAGTACAGATGGTTGTTGAGGGCGTGTATTCTGCAAAGGCAGCTTACAAACTCAGCCAGAAATATGGTGTGGAGATGCCGATCGTGTCGGTCGTCAATCGGTTGTTGTTTGAGGATTTAAACGCAGAAGAGGGTATGAAGATGCTGCTCACCAGAAACCGTACTTCTGAATCGACAAGACTTGCATGGGACAATGAGCAGGCCTAGAGACATATATCAATAAAGAAGTGAAATAGAAGCTGTCAGAGGACGGCTTCTATTTTTTTGGAATAAATCATGTAGCCGGACATATATTATATTGAGTTATTGAACATAGTCAGGTAGGAATATAGGAGGCTAGTGCTTGGATGAACATTTATAAGGATATAGAAACACGAACCAATGGCGAGATCTATATCGGTGTGGTCGGTCCGGTGCGGACAGGAAAATCGACCTTTATCAAGCGATTTATGGAGCTGATGGTGCTTCCGGCGATTGCGGATGATAATAATCGGAAGCGTGCCATGGATGAGCTGCCTCAGTCGGCTGCCGGAAAAACCGTGATGACGACCGAGCCAAAGTTTATCCCGAAGGAAGCGGTTGAAGTGCTGTTTGAGGATGGGGTACATTTCAAATGCCGCATGATTGACTGTGTCGGATACATGGTACAGGGCGCAGAGGGACACGAGGAGGACGGCAAGGAACGGCTTGTGAAGACACCGTGGTTTGACTATGATATCCCGTTTACAAAGGCGGCAGAGATTGGAACAAAGAAGGTCATCTACGACCATTCGACCGTCGGCATCGTTGTCACCTGTGACGATACAATCTCGGAGCTTGACCGAAGTGCGTACATACAGCCGGAGACACAGACGATTCAGGAGTTAAAGACGCTCGGCAAGCCGTTTATCGTGATCTTAAATACGAGAAAGCCAGCCAGCCCGGAGACACTGGAGCTTGCACAGCAGATGGAAGCAGAGTATGGTGTCGGGGTATTGCCGATCAACTGTGACCAGCTGCGGAAAGCCGATGTCGTACATATTTTTGAAGCACTGTTGTTGGATTTCCCGGTGACCTGCGTGAAGTTTGATATCCCAAAATGGGTGGAAGCACTCGATATGAAGGATGCAATCAAACAGAAAATCGTGGAGAAGACAAACCAGATCTTTAGTCAGATGTATCTGATGAAGGATGCGACGAACTATGCGTTTGTCGAGGATGAATATCTGCAGTCCATCGAGATGCAGGCACTCAACCTGGCAGATGGCTCTGTCGAGATCCGTCTTGTATTAAAACCGGAATATTACTATGCAATGCTTTCTGAGATCATGGGTGAACCGATCCAGAACGAATACGATTTCATGAAAGCAGTCAAGTCGCTTGCTGCAACAAAGTCCCAGTGTGCGAAGGTAAGTACTGCGCTGATGCAGTCGTTTAAGACCGGCTATGGCTCGGTAACACCAGATGCAGGCGATATCCGGCTGGGTGAACCGGAGATCATCAAGTCCGGAAACAAGTTCGGCGTGAAATTGACGGCGCAGGCACCGTCCATCCATCTGATCAAGGCGAATATCACGACTGAGATTGCACCGATCGTCGGCTCTGAGGAACAGGCGAAAGATCTGATCGCATATATCCATCAGGATGGGGAGAAGCAGGACGATATCTGGAATGTGAATATATTTGGTAAGACGGTGCGCCAGCTTGTGGAGGATGGACTTTCGGCGAAGGTCAACAAGATCACGCAGGAAAGCCAGCAGAAATTACAGGATACGATGGAGAAAATCGTCAACGATTCGAACGGCGGAATGGTTTGCATTATTATCTAAAAGATGATAGAATAGCCAGGTATGGACGAAAAATTAGAATTCAAGATCAATCAGTTTGAAGGTCCGCTTGACCTGCTACTGCATCTGATCGATAAGAACAAATTTAATATATTTGATATTCCAATCGTCGAGATTACCGAGCAGTATCTGGATTACCTGAATCGTATGCAGGAGGAAAATCTGGACGTGATGAGTGAATTTCTCGTGATGGCAGCGACATTGATTTCTATTAAGGCGAAGATGTTACTGCCACGCGAGGAGAAGGAAGAGGAAGAAGAGGAGGATCCGCGTGCCGAGCTTGTGCGTCGTCTGTTGGAATACAAGATGTACAAATACGCATCGCTCGAGCTGAAGGATATGAACCTCGATGCCGGAAAGAACTATTATAAGCCGGCGACGATTCCGAAGGAAGTCCTCGAATACAAAGAGGAGATTGATCCGGCAGAGGTGATCGGAGATGTGACACTCGCGAAGTTAAATGAGATATTTACCCAGGTGATGAAGCGTACGGTTGACCGTGTTGATCCGGTGCGTAGTAAATTCGGAACGATCGAGAAGGACGAAGTGCGGATCGAAGATAAGATGGACGATATCCGGGCGAGCATCCGAGGACTAAAGGGTATTAATTTCAAGACACTGCTGGAGATTCAGGCGACGAAGATTAATATCATCGTAACCTTTATGGCAATCTTAGAGCTGATGAAGGTTGGCGATATCACGATCCGGCAGGATGAGCTGTTTGGAGATATCATTATCGATTCGCTGGAAGCATAGAGACAAAGAGATGGAAAGTGAGAGGAAGATACATAGATGGAAGAAAGCGTAAAAAAGACAGAGGCTGCCATTGAGGCAATCCTTTTTTCCATGGGCGATGCAGTTGAGCTGAAGGATCTGGCAGATGTGCTGCAGATAGACGGAAAGACAGTACAGAAGATTCTGGACGATATGATGGTGCGTTACGACGAAGAGGATCGCGGCATCAAGATTGTTAAGCTGGAGAATGCATATCAGCTCTGTACGAAAAATGAATATTATGATATTTTATCCAGTCTGGTGAATATCCCGAAGAAGCATAGTCTGACGGATTCACTGATGGAGACACTTTCCATCGTGGCATATAAGCAGCCGGTCACAAGACAGGAGATCGAAGCAATCCGTGGTGTATCATGCGTGCATGCAATCAATCGTCTGGTAGAATACAATCTGATTACCGAAGTCGGAAGACTGGATGCGGTCGGTCGACCAATCCTGTTTGGAACAACCGAGGATTTCTTAAGATGTTTCGGTGTTTCTTCGATGGACGAGCTTCCATCTATCACCCCGGACAAGATCGAACGATTCCGTCAGGAGGCAATGGACGAAGTAAATATCAAAGTAGAAGTATAAAGAGAGATAGAAAAATGGGTATCTGTTTGCAGATACCCATTTATAATATACTGTCGATGTTAATATCAGTCTGTTTCGACAAATCGATAAAATTATTCTTTGTTTTTACCATCGGTTTGGAGAGACGGACTTTGTTGATAAAGACAATGTCACCTTCCTCACCGTTGCTTAAACGGACTTTACAATTCATATAGCTGTTTACCACGTGCTCTAAGAAAGTAAGCAGGTATTTTGGATTGTATTTTTTTAGTCCGTCTTCCTCGAACATGTTGATGACTTTAAATGGACTGATCGGTCCGCGATAGACGCGTTTTGCTGTCATAGCCTCGTAGATGTCTGCAATCGTGACGATCTGGGCACACCAGTCAATCTGGTTGCCTTTTAAGCCAATCGGGTAGCCGGAGCCATCGCATTTCTCGTGGTGCATCAGGGCGGCATACTGGATATGCGGATCGAGCTTGTTCTTCTGTAACAGCTGATACCCTTTGACCGGATGGGTTTTGATAATGTCGAACTCGTCCTTCGTGAGCCTGCCCGGCTTCTTCAATATCGCATCCGGAATCAGCAGCTTGCCTACATCATGGAACAGACCGCAGGCGGTGATGAGTTTCTTGTCATCTTCGGACAGATTCAGCCAGTCAGCGAAGATATTGCAGATGAGCGCGACGTTTAATGAATGGTTAAAGGTCGAATCATCATAGTTTTTCATGGTTGAAAGCATTGTGAAGATGCTGAGAGGGGAGTCGTTTAACGCTTTCATCGTCGTCATGGTGTTCTGAAGCATCATATCCACGTCAATCGGAGCATTCTTGTAGACAATATCGTTTAAATGATTGCCCATTTCGGAGATGCTTTTCTCATAACGGTGGACGAATTTTTTGTATTGTGGTTTTTCTTTTATTTTCTCAGTGTCAAGCGCAGAGGAGAGATCGTTTTCCTGTGATTCGACAATAGGTTCCACGATATCAGAGATATCAACAAATACAACATCATTGCCAGAAAGCATCTGGATGATACTCTTCGTAAGCACCGTATCCTTCGGTACGATCAGCTTGCCACTGTTGGAGTAGGTGTCGGTCAGTGTAACCATACCTTCCTCTAATTCAGATGTAAAAAGTGTTGCCATACGCGTCATCCTTCGTCGAAAATTCTTCTATTTATTTTACAGGATTTCGGAAACGATTTCAATTAGAAAGTCTAACTCGTCACAATTATCCATATAATGGAGTAGATGTCTGAGAAGCGTGATAAGAAAGGAACAGCATGAAGAACTATATTGTATATCTACTTGTTATGATCGTTGTGATCTGTGGGTGTCCGGTTCCGTCTTCTGCGGCGGAGGAACCGAAGTTGTATGCGAAGGCGGCAGTGCTGATGGATGCGGATACCGGGCGGGTATTATACGGAAGGGCACCGGATGAGGCGCTTCCTATGGCTAGCACGACAAAGATCATGACACTGATTCTCGCGCTTGAATATGGAAATCCGGATGATGTTGTGACTGTGAGCAGCTACGCGGCAAAGATGCCGGAGGTACGGTTAGGGCTTCATGCCGGTGACCGGTATGTGCTGCAAGATCTTCTGTATTCTATGATGTTAGAGAGCCACAATGACAGCGCATGTGCAGTGGCAGAACAGGTCGGGGGAAGCGTGGAGGCATTCGCACAGATGATGAACCGGAAGGCGGCGGAAATCGGACTGCATGATACATATTTTATCACACCGAACGGATTAGACGCCGAGGATGCAGGCGGTGTACACCATACGACCGCCCGTGAGCTGGCACAGCTCATGCGGTATTGCGTTACGCAGTCGGAACAGAAAGAAGCGTTTCAGGCAATCTGCCAGACACGGCAGTATACATTCGCAAGTTGTGATGGTACACGGCAGTTTACAGTATATAATAAGAATGCGCTGCTCGATCGCATGGATGGCGTGCTCGCCGGGAAAACGGGATTCACCGGGAATGCCGGGTATTGCTATGTGGCGGCGGTGAATGTCGGAGAAAAACATTTTATCGTGGCGCTGCTTGCGTGTGGCTGGCCGCACAACCGGCATTACAAATGGGCAGATACGAGAGCCCTGCTTGCATATGGCGATGCAAACTATGAATACCGGGAAATCAAACTTGCAGGGGTGCAGATTCCTGCTATTCCGGTCGCAGATGGCTTGGAACCGACTATTTCCGGTACGTGTGAGGGGAAGTTTACCGTTTTGCTTTCTGAGACGGAGACGGTACAGCAGCGGTTTGTACCGGAAAGCGGACTGACCGCACCGGTTGCACGGGGCGACATGGTCGGCACCCTGCAGGTATCCATCGGGGACACCCGGCTTGCCGGATATCCGGTGTATGCGGCAGAAACAGTAGACAAAAAGAATTTTTCTTATTATATTGGAACGGTATTCGATGCATTTTTTTATTGAGAAGCAAGAGACCTTTCCCAAGCAGTATGCATATAATAGAGTATCGTAAGGAGGATGTGACAGCGTATGCGGAATATCATTGTTTTCGGACACGATCCGCGGATGGAGAGTGTCGCCGGATATTTTTATCATCTTGGATATGATGTATATGAGAACCCGGAAGAACCGGTTGCGGATGCGTGTGTGATCACCGCACCGAAACTTTCGGAGGCAGAGGAGGAGATTCTGTGTGCGTACATGACAGACGACCAGATCTTATATCACGGTCTGCTGTCAGCAGCAAGTCGGCAGAAGCTGCAGGAAAAAGGTGTTACCTGTCATCCATATCTGCAGCTTGAAACACTTGTGACGGAGAATGCGCAGCTCACCGCACAGGGAATCCTGTCAATCGCCGGAAGAGATGCCGTGCTCTTGGAAAGCCACTGTCTTGTACTTGGATATGGGCATTGCGGAAAAGCAATCGCAGATGCACTTGCAAAAGCCGGGGCACATGTGGATGTTGCAGTCAGACGGAAGGAACTGAAAGCCGAGATCGAACAGCATGCATATGGATACCGAAATCTTGCACAGTGGGATCATTACGCCTATGACAAATACAGCTATGTGTTCAACACGATACCGGCAATGGTCTTAGACGCCGGGCATCTGCAATGGTTTTCCCCGTCGATTCTCATCTATGATATAGCTTCAAGCCCGGGCGGAACGGATTTTGCGTATTGTAAGGCACACGGCATCCGGGCAGACATCTATCTGGGTATCCCCGGAAAGCTGTATCCAAAGGAAGCAGGAACTGTGATTGCTTCCGGCATCTACGAGCATGTGCTTGCCACGGAGACTCCTTCGGACTAACAAAAAGGAGCCATAAGGTATGCGGTCAGACTGTCATCTGGGATTTGCGATTACCGGATCATTTTGTACATTCGAAAAGATAAAAAAACAGATAGAGCTTCTACGGGATGAGGCGGCGAGTATCACGCCGATTTTTTCACAGCATGCCTATGAACTGGATACGCGGTTTGCGGAGGCGAAGTCCTTTGTGAAAGAGATCGAGACAATCACAGGAAGAAGCGCGATTCACACGATACAGGGCGCAGAACCGGTCGGACCGAAGAAGCTGTTCGACGCCCTTGTGATTGCACCCTGCACGGGAAACACAGCAGCAAAGCTTGCAAATGGAATCACGGATACTCCGGTTTTGATGGCGGCGAAGTCGCACCTTCGGAACGGGCGTCCCGTGATCATTGCTATTTCCACGAACGATGCGCTTGGCATCAATCTGCAGAACATCGGAAAGCTCATGGTGATGAAGCATATCTATTTCGTTCCGTTTGGACAGGACGATGCGGTAAAAAAGCCGAATTCCTGCGTGGCGGATATGACAAAGATTGCAGAGACGGTAGAATATGCACTGGCAAAGGAGCAGATCCAGCCGGTATTATTATAAAAATGGTTGATTTGGAACCGTTCGTCCCAGAAAGGTTGTCACAATAAGTAAAATATGTTACAAAAAAAGCATGTTACTATCAGAGTAGCGTGCTTTTTTGTTATGGTGAGGGGGAAATGCACACATTTATACGGTGCATTCGACCATCATACAGAAATGATGATTATAGTTAACTGAGATAAGAAAGAGAGGGATCATATGCGAAAAAGAGAGGGAATGAAAAAACGAAGATCAAGGATACTGGCATGGCTGCTGGCGTGTTTAATGGTGCTGTCCGTGATACAGGGGACGGGCTGGGGCAGTCTCACCGTGCAGGCGGAGGAAGCAGAAAAAATTCCAACGAAATTGAAGGTTGGAACAAAAGACGAAGATCAAGTTATAAAAGATGGTGCTGTGATAAATAAGGAAGGGACAGGCTGGAATTATAATGAGACTACCAATATCCTCACCCTGACGAATGCAAATTTAGGAGATATCATATACGATGGTGGCGATTTGAATCTGCAAATCAAAGGAGATAATACCATAGGACAAATTGATTCAAAGGAGAATGCTATTTATATTACTGGCATAGAAAATGGCAAGTTAGCTTGTACAGATATAGCTGTAGATACTTTTTCTGTAGAAAACATAGAATTAAATGCTTCAAATGACATAAACGTAAAAACTGCAACAGTAAAAAATGTGAAACTAAATACAAGTACCTATTTAGATACAAATATACTTAATTGTTCTGGAAGTCAGATTAATACAGCGGATCGTGTATTCGTAGGGGGTTCACTTAACTGCGTGGATAGTGAGATTAGAGCGGGAAAAATAGACTTTTCAGCAATAAAGAGAACATATACAGATTCTATTGTGGTAGATAACATGAACAACACTGCGAGAATCTATGGAGCGGCGACCTTATGTGAAGATCTAACGATTCCAAGTGCTGGCACGATTATGTTTGCGGAAGGTGCAAGTATTACAAATCTGGATAAGCTTACCGTGGAAGAAGACGCGAAGATTTTTGTAAATTATAAAATGGATGAGTATGGATCTGAAAGCTATGAGAAACATACACATAATACCGAAGCGACAAAAGGTGGTACATACATAGACAGCCAAAAGCATTACGAGAATGTGGCATGTAAGGATTGCCCGATTGGATATGTAACAGAGACGAAGGTAGAACGGGAGCATACATATGAGAATGGTTTCTGTAAGGCTTGTGACGCCTACGAACCGGCTGTATTAAATTCTAATAATGCCTATGAGATCGGAAATGCCGGTCAGCTTTACTGGTTTGCCGATAAAGTGAATAAGGAGAGGTATAAATATGTAAATGCGAAGGCAGTTCTGACAGCGGATATTGTTGTCAATAAAAATGTCCTTAATGATGGAGACCTTACGAAAGATGTAGATGGATTGCGTGATTGGACACCGATACAACAATATGGTGGAACATTTGACGGTGCACAGCATACGATCAGTGGTATATATTGTGTTTCAGACACTATTGATGAAGCAGGAATATTTCAGAATACAATCGACAATGCAATTGTAGAAAATATTGGAGTGCTAGATAGCTATTACTGTCTCAAAAAGGGTTACAATGTAGGAGGAATCGTTGGATTCAATAGTGGAATTATTAGAAATTGTTATAATGAAGGAATGGTAAGCAGCTTATATAATAATGATAACTATCTGGGTGGTATCTGTGGAATGAACGGCGGGGGGACCATTACAGGCTGTTATAATAAAGGAAAGGTTGCCAACTCTGTTTGGGGTACTAGGGCTGGTGGCATATGTGGTCGAAGTACTAATAAGATTCTTAATTGCTATAATACCGGATCAGTAACGGGAGGATATATGGTTGGAGGTATATGCGGAAGTAATGCCTCTTCCACCACTTCCGGACGGATCGAAAATTGTTATAACATTGGCACAATAAATACCATTATCAATGATAATGATGACAAAAGAAATATCGCAGTTATTGAGAATGAGAAAGCAGTTGTAAATAATTGCTATTATCTTGAGGATAATTATATTGCAGAGGAAGATGGTGCATCTGGAAGGGATGCAGATGATTTTGCCAGCGGCGAAATTGCTTATCGCTTACAAGTTGGTCAGGACGATCCTGTATGGGGACAGACACTTGCAGACGAAGGCGGAGATCCATACCCGGTACTTGGTGGGAAAACCGTTTATCAGAATGTGACATACAGTGGATGTACAGTAGATACATCGTTGACAATTGAATATTCAAACGAAGAGAAAGATATAAAGTTTACCCATGCACTTGTGAAATCCGAGAAAGTAAATGCGGATTGTGAGAAGGATGGAATGGAAGCTTACTGGACCTGTACAAGCTGTCAGAGGCGGTTCAGCGATGAAGACGGAACAAAGGAACTCAACAAGCTTCCGGTTATTTCAGCGTTTGGACATGATTACAAAGTGGACGAGGAAAAATCAGAGGATGGCACAAGAGTAACGCTGATATTTACCTGCCAGAGAGAAGGCTGTACAGCGGATAAGCACGAAGTAACCGTGACATTAACTGCACCAGATTCTCTTACTTATGCTGGAACTGCCAAGGAAGCAACTGTGACACAGACACCTAAGGATGCGTTTGACTCAGTGAGCGTAAGTTATGAAAGCGTGGATAAGCGAAGAAGTGCCACACTTGTAGAAGGTAAACCGGTCAACGCAGGCGATTATAAAGCGACTGTGACAGTAGGAACAGGAGAAGATGCGGTAAGTGCATCCGTGGAATATACGATACAGAAAAAAGAGATTTCCGTTTATAGTATAGATGCATCTGATAAGATATATGATGGCGCAACGAAAGTAAAGGTTAGCCGTGTAACACTGATCGGAATATTGGAACAGGATGTTGTTGAAGCGGATACGACGGATCTGTATGGTGATCTTCCGGATAAGAATGCCGGTACATATACAGAAATCACACTTCCAGAACTGAAGCTGGTTGGTGATAGTGCGAATAATTATGAATTGACTCAGCCGGATAACCCGATGAAGTTGAATGTCAGCGTAAGTGTACAGAAAGCACCAAAGGCTCCGAACATGCCGGGGGCATCTATGGAGGTAGACTATACGAAGACTACAGTTGGTGCGGTAACACTTCCGGCAGGCTGGAAGTTTGATGATGCTGATATTGACAAGAAGTTAGATGTGGACGTGCCGGTCACAGTGACAGTGAAGTATGCTGACGAAGATGCAGGTAACTACGAGGTAGAAAGTGTCGAGATCACACTGACACGAAAGGCATGTATGCATCCAACAATCAAGTGGATCGTCGATAAAGAAGCGACTGTAGATGCAGAAGGAAGCAGACATAAGGAATGTACGGTCTGCAATACAGTTCTTGCTACCGAGACGATTGCGAAGCTCAAAGCACAAACACCGGATGTTACCATCCGTTACACAACCCATGTACAGACATACGGTTGGCAGGGTGATGAGAACAATGCAAACAAGTGGTTTGCAAATGGCAAGATGGCAGGAACTTCCGGTAAGGCAAAGCGATTGGAAGGTATTAAGATAAGAGTCTATGGGAATGACAACCTTGGCATCCAGTACACAACGCACTGTCAGAGCTATGGCTGGTTACCTTGGTCCGCTAACGGCGAGATGAACGGAACCGAGGGCGAGGCAAAGAGACTGGAAGCAATTAAGATCCAGCTCACAGGCGTAGATAAAGAGAAGTATGATGTATACTATCGTGTACACGCACAATCTTACGGCTGGCTTGGCTGGGCGACAAATGGCGCACCTGCAGGAACGGCTGGTTATGCGAAGAGACTTGAGGCAATCCAGATCGTAATTGTGAAGAAGGGTGAGAGCTTCGATCATGCAATCGGAAATATCCAGTCTGCCCGTGGAGAAGCATATATCGCATCATCCACAGCAAATGCGAATCCGGTTGTCACAGGTGAGAACAATGTGAACGTAGAATATCGTACACATGTACAGTCCTTTGGCTGGCAGGGCTGGAAGTACAATGGCATGATGAGCGGAACAAGCGGTAAGGCAAAGAGACTCGAAGGCATCAACATCAAGCTTACGAACAAGCCATACAGCGGAAACATTGTCTATACGACACATGTACAATCCATCGGATGGCAGGGCAATGAGAACAATGTGAATACATGGTTCCGTGATGGTCAGATGGCTGGAACAAGCGGACGTGCGAAGCGTCTTGAAGCAATTCGTATCGCACTGACCGGCGAGATGGCAGAGCATTATGATGTATACTACCGCGTTCATGCACAGACCTACGGCTGGCTTGCCTGGGCGAAGAACGGCGAAGCTGCCGGAACCGCAGGACTCAGCAAGCGTCTCGAAGGTATCCAGATCGTGCTCGTACCGAAGGGCGGTGCTGCACCGGCGAACAATTACGGTGGTGTTGTAACGACGAATAAGCAGACGTATATCAAGAAATAACATTTTTACACCCGATAAGGTATGATTCAAAGGGAATTAGAATAAAATATACCTTATCGGGTGTATTTTGTATATAAAAGAAAGCAGAGGAAGGAGTGAAACGCTCCAACCTCTGCTTTTTTCATGCAATGGATTATAACATATATTTCCGCATCCAGTAGTCGACCTGGAGCAGGTAGGCAATCATCTGTGGTCCGGCCATGAGCTGACCGAACCAAGGCTTTCCATATTCCTTTGGCTCGTCGAGGAACTTTAGCACCGCAGGGATATTCAGATAGCTCCGGAGCGGCGATGCGGTGTCGGTGACGACTTCGCGCAGGCGGTTCGCAAGCACACGTTCGTATTCCGGGTGATAGGTCTTCGGGTAAGGACTTTTCGGACGGTTCATGATCGTGTCCGGCAGGTATTTGGCGGCACAGGCACGGAGCAGGCTCTTCGGGACGCCGTCCTTGGCTTTGATCGACCAAGGAACATTGAATACATAGTCGATGACACGGTAATCGGCGAATGGCACTCTGGCTTCGAGTCCGTGCTGCATGGACGTGCGATCCATCCGGTCGAGGAGCGTCTGCATGAACCAGCGGATATTCAGATAGGCAATCTGGCGTTTCTTCGTATCGAGTGGAGATTCCTCCGGCAGGATATCGACTTCGGAGAGTGTTGTGCGGTATGCTCTGGCGATATATTTTTCCATCTGCATGCTGGCGGCAAATTCCGGATGGAGCAGGGATTTGCGGAAGGAGATGTCCATCGTCCATGGGAAGGTGGTTGATTGCAGCATGGCGTCACGGTGAAACCACGGATAGCCGCCGAAGATCTCATCGGCACATTCACCGGTCAACGTGACCTTGTGGTGTTTTGCAACCTCCCCACAGAAATATAACAGCGACGAATCGACATCTGCCATCGTTGGCAGACACCGGCTGTCGACGGATGCCTCGAGCAGATCGGCAAGCTGCGTGTAGGAACACGTCAGGTAGATATGATCCGAGTGCAGATAGTCTTTCATGATATCAACGTAAGGCCGGTCTTCACTCGGCTGGAAGCTGTTCGCCTGAAAATAAACGGCATTGTCGGTATAATCGAAGGAGTACGTCGTAAGAGGTGTATCCTCCGGCAGGAAATGGCTGCAGACGGCGGATACATACGAGGAGTCCACGCCACCGGAAAGCAGGGTGGAGATCGGAACGTCGGACACCATCTGCATACGGATACTGTCTTCAAGCAGGTATGAGGTTTTCTCTACCGTTTCCTCGTAGCTGTCGGTGTGCGGGTGGCTCTCAATCCGGTAGTATAGCCGGGATGTCATATACTGCGGCGAGTAGGTCAGATATTCGCCGGGCTTGATCTCTTTGATCCCGGAGAATACACCTTTGCCGTACGTCTTCGCCGGTCCGAGGGAGAAGATCTCGTTGAAGCTGTTCATGTCGATGCATGGACGCACGCGCGGGTATTCAAACAATGTATCAATCCTCGAGGCGAACACGAGTGTATCGCCGGTCTTCGTATAATAAAGTGGTTTGACACCGAAGCGGTCACGGTAGAGGTAGAGTGTATTTCGCATGCTGTCGTAGATGGCGATTGCGAAGATACCGTTTAATTCTTTGACAAAGCCCGGTCCGTAATGACAGAACGCAGCGATGATGACTTCTGTATCGGAGTTTGTTTCAAAGGTATAGTTTTTCCGGAGCAGTGTTTTCTTTACTTCCTTGTAGTTGTAGATCTCGCCGTTATATACAATATAGTAGGTGTTTCCGTCCTTCGTATAAGACATGGGCTGTCTGCCATTTTCGAGATCAATGATAGACAGGCGTGTGTGCGCAAGGCAGCACGAATTTATGATGGTATGACCGTAGGTGTCCGGCCCGCGGTGGTTCATCGTATTGATCATACGGGACAGTGTATGAAAGTTTTGCTTGGGATTTTCCGCATAGTTCTGGTCTGGGTTAAAGTAGCCCGCAATGCCACACATACAGATGCTCCTTCACACTTTTTCTTATTATATTCATTTTCTGCAAGGTTGTTTCGTATAATGTACAAATTAGAGGCGGACGGAAATTGTAATTATACTGTATGAATTATCTACGACAGTATATTGTTACAATTTCCAGCGTATTCTATCTAAGTTGCACTAGATAGAAACGCAAAAAGGAGAGGAAATGAAGAAAAAGATTATATGTGCGATTCTGACACTGATCATGATGCTTTGCATAGTTTGTCCGGCTGCGTATGCGGAAACAGAGGATGCGCTTGCAATCCAGTCGAAATCGGTGTTACTGATGGAATTAGAGAGCGGGACGGTACTTTATGAGAAGAATGCGGATGAGATGCTGCGCCCGGCATCGGTGACGAAGGTCATGACATTGCTTTTGATCTTCGAGGCGTTAGAACGCGGAGATATCGCGCTGGACGATACGGTTGTCGTGACTGAGCACGCGGCGTCGATGGGCGGCTCACAATGCTTCTTCGAGGCAGGCGAGGAACAGACGGTGCAGGATATGATCAAATGCATCGAGGTGGCCTCCGGTAACGATGCGGCAGTGGCGATGGCAGAGCATCTGGCAGGTTCGGAGGCAGCGTTTGTCCAGAAGATGAACGAGCGGGCGAAGGAGCTTGGTATGGAGCATACGCATTTTGACAATGCATGCGGGCTGGAGGTTGAGACACATCTGACGTCGGCGCGGGATATCGCGATCATGTCCAGACAGCTTTTGCTTTATCATCCGGATATCCTTACATATTCGACGATCTGGATGGATTCCATCACACATAAGACCAGACGGGGCGAATCACAGTTTGATCTTGCGAATACGAACAAATTCCTGAATCTCTACACAGGGGCAAACGGACTGAAAACCGGATATACATCGCAGGCGAAATACTGTATGTCTGCGACGGCGACGCGGGATGGCGTGACGTTGATCGCAGTTGTGATGGGAGCGGAGACGAAGGAGATCCGGAACAGTGAGGCAATGAAGCTGCTTGATTACGGATTCGCACAGTGCCGTCCATATGTGGATACTGAAGTCGTGCCGGAGGATCTGCAGATCCCGGTGCAGAATGGTACCTGCAAATCGGTGACGGTAAAGCCGGTGGAACAGCACACGATCACGCTTGTAGCGACGAACCCGGATCAGATTGAAAAACAGGTGATCCCCTACGAAAATCTGAAAGCACCGATACAGGAAGGGGATGCGGTCGGTGTTGTGCAGTATTCCTGCAACGGAACGTGTATCAGCGAAGTGATCCTGTATGCAGAGCGGTCGGTGCCGAAGCTTGACTTAAAATACAGTTTATCGGAGATTGCAGGAAGAATATTTATGGCGAAATAACTGAAGATAGGGTATAATAAAGCCATGAGTATGAATTTTCAGATAGTGCGTTACAATTTTATCAGTCAGAAAGTCCGGAAACCATTACGCATTGTGATGATCGCTGATCTGCACAATCAGGTATATGGTCTGGAGAACACGGATCTGCTTACCGCGATTGACACGGAGCAGCCGGATATTATTTTACTGCCTGGCGACATGATCGTCTGTCGGAAGAGCGAACGGAAGAATAACAGGGTGACAGCGGACACAATCCGGAAGATGACTGAAATTGCACCGGTTTATTATTCCTATGGAAATCATGAGCGCGGATTGCTTGAATGCGTGCGGGAGACCGATGGTATCTGGCAGGAATACAGCCAGCATCTCAAAGGTGCACATCATCTGCATATGCTGGTAAATGCACATGAATTTTTAGAGCCTTGGAATGTCTGCCTGTATGGCTTGGATCTGCCCCGGGCGTATTATAAGCGGCTGATCAAGAAACCGCTACGGGAAGATGTGCTTACCAGCATGCTTGGGAAGATGCAGCCGGATCACTGCAATGTGCTGCTTGCACACAATCCGGATTATTTTCGGTCATATTGTACACTGCATCCAGACTTGATCGTGTCCGGGCATAATCATGGCGGCATGATACGGATACCGGGACTTGGCGGAGTGATCTCTCCACGGTTACATCCATTTCCGAAGTATGACTATGGGGTGTATGAGAGCACGGATTCCCAGACGAAGATGGTTGTGACCGCAGGCTGCGGCATGCATTCGATCCATATCCGGATTAACAACCCGCCGGAGATGGTTGTGATTGATGTAAATAAGATGTAAAATTTCCGCATTTGGTTGCAATCATGCAGTCTATGGGATATGATACAGAAACAGAAATCTGTATACTAAATAAAAAGGACGTAACTATGAGCAGGGGAAAAAAGGATAGAGAAGAAATAACGAATACGGAAGAAGTCAAAGAGACGGAAGTATCAGACGAGATGGAGAAAGCAGAGGATTCGGAGAAAGCAGAGGACGACAAGAAGCCGGAAGAAACGAAAGAAACAGACGATAAGCACGTGAGTCTCTATGTGCAGGAGCCATTTATTGATCCTTCGGTGTATCGGCAACGCAGGAAAAGACGGATTATACGCACGGTGACGATTGCGGTTGTTGCAACATTGCTTGCGGTATATATCGGTGGCGTGCTCTTCCATATGCACCGTTTTGGAGCAAACACGACGATCAACGGCAGAAATGTCGTAGGCAAATCCGTACAGTCTGTGGAGGATATGCTGCTTTCGGATGCGCGGAAATACACACTGGATATCAAGTTCAAGGACAGTGATTTTACTTTCGTACTGGGGGATGCGGATTCTGATGTTGCACTGACGGATTCAGTGGATACACTGTTAAAGAAACATTCACCGTTTCTTTGGTTTGTAAACAGCTTTCACAGTTATGATTATAAGATTGATTATACAGTAAACTGTGACAGGGAAAAGTTGGAAGCCTGCCTGCAGGCATCACCGGCACTGGATCGAGCTTCCATGACAGAATCAAAGGACGCGAAGGTTGTTTTGGAGGATGGCGAGGCAAAGGTCATTCCAGAGGAGACGGGAACGAAGCTTGATACGGCAAAGTTATATGACAAGGTAATAAATGCTCTGAAAAATTATGATACTACACTGGATGTGGAAGCCGAAGAGTGTTATATTCCAGCACATATTCTGGCGGATTCGGAGTCCATTCTGAAAACAAAGGAAGACGCAGATGCATTTGTCGATATCGAAGCCGTGTATGATTTTGGTTCGTATACATATACCATTCCAAAGGAAGAACTTACGAAGATGGCATATGTCAGTTCGGATGGAAGTATCCAGATCAGCAGAAGTAATGTGGAAGCGTATGTCGAAAAATTTAAGGAGAAATTCACGACTGCGGATACTGACCGTGAATTTACGACGCATGATAAGAAGACGATTCTCGTGCATGGCGGGTATTATGGCTGGGTGATCGACGCGTAGACAGAGGCGGAGGAGTTGTACGATCTTCTGTCAAAGAAGAAAAGCTTCACGAAGGAACCAGCATGTAAGCGCCGTGGCTATGCACTGTGTGCGCAGAATGATATCGGTTCGACCTATGTGGAGGTTGATCTGACAAACCAGCATGTATATTATTATCAAAATGGCAGATTGAAATGGGACAGTGATTGTGTATCTGGGCAGACACCAGGACACAAGACACCAGGCGGTCTGTATGGTCTTACCTATAAGAAGATGCATGCGACACTCATTGGTGAGGACTATGAGACACCGGTCACATACTGGATGCCGTTCAATGGTGGTATCGGTCTGCACGATGCGAACTGGCGTGGAAAATTCGGTGGAGAAATCTATACCTACAGCGGTTCCCATGGCTGTGTAAATCTGCCGCCATCAAAAGCAGGCGAGTTATATGAGTATGTCGAAGCGGGCATGCCAATCGTATGCTATTGGAGAGATGAAGTCACTTTTGTAAATAAATAGTTCAATTTGCAGGAGGATACGGAATGAAAAAAGAGATAACTTACGAGGAGTTGCAGGCGGCAGCTTCTTATGTGCAGGCACGTCTGCCATATACACCAAAGGTAGCGCTCGTGCTTGGCTCGGGACTGGGCGATTTTGCAGATCGTCTGACGATTGATGCGAAGATCCCATATGGTGAAATCCCACATTTCCCGGTATCGACAGTGGCAGGGCATGCTGGATGTTTCCTGCTTGGAAAAGTCGGGGATTGCCCGGTGCTGATCATGAAGGGACGTGTGCATTATTACGAAGGGTATTCGATGCAGGAGGTTGTGATGCCAGTGCGTGTGATGCACATGCTTGGCGCGGAGATTTTAATTCTTACGAATGCGGCAGGCGGCATGAATCCGTCGTACAAGCCGGGGACGCTGGTACGGATCACGGATCAGATTACGTCGTTTGTGCCATCCCCATTGATTGGAGCAAATATGGAAGCACTTGGTACGAGGTTCCCGGATATGAGTCATGTGTACGACGTAGAGCTTGGAAAAAAGTTGGATTCAGTGGCGAAGGCGCAGGGAATTACTCTGGAAGAAGGCATTTATCTGCAGGCGACCGGACCAAACTATGAGACACCGGCGGAGATCCGCATGTACCGGACACTTGGTGCAGATCTGGTTGGTATGAGTACCGCGTGTGAGGCGATGGCAGCACGGCATGCTGGTATGAAGATCGTTGGTGTATCATGTGTCACGAATATGGCGGCAGGTATGAGCACCGGAGAATTAAACCACAAGGAAGTGCAGGAAACTGCGAATAAGATTGCAGAAGATTTCCAGACACTGATATACAAATTTATTACAGAAATAGGATAAGACAAAATTATGGATAGAAAGATTTTTCACAGATTATTTGAAGAACGAATTGTTATGTTAGATGGTGCAACCGGAAGTAACCTGATGCAGGCAGGCATGCCGGTTGGTGTATGCCCGGAGAAATGGATTCTGGAGCATCCTCAGCACCTGATCAAATTGCAGCGCGCATATATTCAGGCAGGAACAAATATTCTGCTTGCGCCGACCTTTACGGCGAACCGGATCAAGCTTGCCGAATATCATCTCGAGGATAAGATTCGCGAGATGAACATGCAGTTGGTTGACCTGACGCGGACGGCAATCGCACAGGAGAATCATCGTGGATTTATCGCGGGTGATATGACGATGACTGGCAGACAGCTTCAGCCGGTCGGTGATCTGGCGTTTGAGGAACTGGTGGATGTATATAAGGAACAGGCACAGATCCTCGTGGAGGCAGGTGTCGATCTGTTCTTTGTAGAGACGATGATGAGCCTTGCGGAGGCGCGTGCATGCGTGATCGCCATTAAAGAGGTCTGTAATCTGCCAATCATGGTAAGCATGACCTTTAACAGCGATGGAAAGACGTTGTTCGGCTCGACACCAGAGGCGTCTGTGATCGTGCTGCAGTCGCTTGGCGTCGATGCGGTTGGCATCAACTGTTCGACTGGACCGAAGGAGATGGAAGCACTGATCAAGCGTATGGTGCGGTACGCAACGATTCCGGTATTTGCGAAGCCAAACAATGGCATGCCGGAGCTGATCGATGGCGAGACGAAATATACAATGACACCGGAGACGTTTGCTGAGTATGGACGCGCTTTGGTGGAAGCCGGAGCGAGAGCTGTGGGTGGCTGTTGTGGTTCGACACCGAAGCATATCGAGATGCTGAAGAAGGTTGTCCGCTCCGTGGAGCCGGAGGCAACGAAACCAGTCTGTACCCGTGTATTATCCAGTGAGAGTGCAGTACAGGAAATCCATCTCGATGGCAATTTTTTAGTCGTCGGGGAACGTATCAATCCGACCGGAAAGAAAAAACTGCAGGAGATGCTTCGTGCAGGAAACATGGATATGGTTGTACAGATGGCAGAAGAACAGACGGAACGTGGGGCGAAGATTCTCGATATCAATATGGGTATGAACGGCATTGACGAGCTGGAAATGATGAGGCGTGCTGTTTACGAAGTGATTTCTGTGACGAATCTTCCGCTCTGTATTGATTCGAGTCATGTCGAGATTATCGAAGCAGCACTCCGTATCTATCCGGGACGTGCGCTTATTAACTCGATTTCATTAGAAGAGAAGAAATGCCGCCCGCTTATGCGGATTGCAAAGAAATATGGTGCGATGGCGATACTCCTTCCGCTTTCGGACAAGGGCTTGCCGGAGAATCTTGATGAGAAGAAAGAGATTATCCGCCGGTTGCTAGAGATCGCGGACGAGGAAGGCTTGTCACGCGATTCCCTGATCATCGATGGTCTGGTTGCAACGGTTGGTGCAAACCGGATGGCGGCACTTGAAACACTCGATACGATTGCCTATTGTAAGAATGAACTGCAGATTCCGACGATCTGCGGTTTGTCGAATATTTCGTTCGGCCTGCCGGAGCGAATCAATGTGAACACAGCATTTCTTACGATGGCAATCGCGAATGGCCTGACAATGGCAATCTGTAATCCGGGACAGGCAATGCTTGTGAATGCGAGTTTAGCTGCGGATCTGCTGCTTGCGAAGGAGGATTCGGATAATATTTATGTGGAAAATGTCGTGGCGTTATCCCAGACAGAACAGACGGCTGCTAAGAATGCAGCAGGCGTATCCGAGGAAGGAAGCCGTGTCTATCACGATGTTGTAAAGGGCAACAAAGGCAGTATCGTCGAGAATGTAAAGAAGGAATTAGAGTCGGGTAAAAATCCGCAGGCAATCATCGACGAGGATCTGATTCCGGCTGTTAACAAGGTCGGCGAGCTGTTCGAACAGAAAAAATATTTCCTGCCGCAGCTGATTGCCGGTGCGACAGCGATGGATTTGGCAATCGAATATATCACACCGCTGCTTCATATCGAAGAAAATGCCAAACCGAAGGGGACAGTCATCATGGCAACGGTTGAAGGTGATATTCACGATATCGGTAAGAACCTTGTCGTTTTGATGCTCAAGAACTATGGCTACAAAGTTGTTGATTTGGGCAAAGATGTGCCACTTGATAAGATTATTGCGGCAGCAAAGGAAGAGCATGCCGATATCATCGGATTATCTGCGCTTATGACAACGACGATGATGCGGATGAAGGATGCCGTTGAGTATGTGCGCGCAAATAACCTTCCTTATAAGGTCATCATCGGAGGTGCCGTTGTATCGCAGAATTTTGCAGATGAGATCGGGGCAGACGGTTACTCTAAGGATGCAAACGAGGCGGTAAAGCTTGTTGACAAACTATTGACAGACAAGTAACAAAGGGTTAAAATAGCACATAATGATTTTTGACGAAATAATAGGAGAAAGGTGGAACATTTTATGAAAAAAATGGTCTTATCCCTTTTGGTAGATAATACATCCGGTGTACTGAGCCGTGTGTCCGGGATGTTTAGCCGTAGAGGATATAATATTGACAGCTTATCAGTTGGCGTGACAGAGAATCCAAGATATTCCCGTATGACGGTAGCCGTGAGCGGCGATGATCGTATCTTGAGCCAGATCAAAAAGCAGCTTTTAAAGCTTGAGGATGTCTGTGAGATTACAGAACTGAAGGATGGAGAGTCTGTATGCCGTGAGCTTGTGCTTGTCAAGATTAAGGCGAGCCTCGAGGAGAGACAGCAGATTATTTCCCTGACGGATGTATTCCGTGCAAAGGTCGTTGATGTATCAACGGATTCCGTTATGATAGAGATTACAGGAAATGTCAACAAGATCGAAGCATTTATCTCGCTTCTGGATGGATTTGAGATTTCTGAGATGGTACGTACAGGCTTGACAGGTCTTACAAGAGGCGCTGTAAGCGGAAACTAAGGTCATTACTTACGATTAAGTAGTAACGATAAATATTTTTACAAAATCAGGAGGATATGATAATGTCAGCAAAGATTTTTTATCAGGAAGATTGTAATCTGTCACTGCTGGATGGCAAGACAATTGCAATCATCGGCTATGGTAGCCAGGGTCATGCACATGCTTTGAACTTGAAGGACAGCGGATGCCACGTCATCATCGGTCTTTACGAGGGAAGCAAGTCATGGGCTAAGGCTGAGGCACAGGGATTTGAAGTATATACATCTGCAGAAGCAGCAAAGCGTGCAGATATCATCATGATTCTGATCAACGATGAGTTGCAGGCAGGCCTTTACAAGAACGATATTGAGCCGAACCTTGAGCCGGGCAACATGCTTATGTTCGCACATGGTTTCAATATTCACTTCAACCAGATCATTCCACCTAAGGATGTCGATGTAACAATGATCGCACCGAAGGCACCTGGTCACACAGTTCGTTCTGAGTACCAGGCTGGTAAGGGTACACCTTGTCTGATCGCTGTATATCAGGATGCAACAGGTAAGGCTCAGGATCTTGCACTTGCTTATGGTCTTGGTATCGGTGGAGCAAGAGCCGGAATTCTTGAGACAACATTCAGAACAGAGACAGAGACAGACCTCTTCGGTGAGCAGGCAGTACTTTGCGGTGGTGTTTGTGCACTTATGCAGGCTGGTTTCGAGACTCTTTGCGAAGCTGGTTATGACCCAAGAAATGCATATTTTGAGTGTATCCATGAGATGAAGCTGATCGTAGATCTGATCTATCAGTCAGGTTTCGCAGGCATGAGATATTCTATCTCTAACACAGCTGAGTATGGTGATTACATCACAGGTCCTAAGATTGTAACAGAAGAGACAAAGAAGACAATGAAGAAGATCCTGAAGGATATCCAGGATGGTACATTCGCAAAAGACTTCCTGCTTGATATGTCTTCCGCAGGTGGACAGGCTCACTTCAAGGCTCTTAGAAAACTTGCTTCTGAGCATCCATCAGAGAAGGTTGGCGAGGAGATTCGTAAGTTATATAGCTGGAATGGTGAAGGAAAGCTGATCGATAACTAAGATACACATTTTGAAGAACCTAGATCCGTTTCGATCTAGGTTCTTTGTTTTTGGCAGAGATTATGACAGGTGGTGTAAGTTATGACATGTTTGGAAGCACAATCAAATATTATGGCATTCATAGAGAAGAAACTTCCGGACGATGTGATCCCGGATTTTGTAAAGCATATGCGGTACTGCAAGAATTGCAGGGAAGAGCTGGAGATTTACTATACATTGATCGTTGGCATGCATCAGGTCGATAACAACCAGGAACTGTCACAGAATTTTGCAAAGGATCTGGAGAATGAACTGAACCGTCTGGAGCACCGTGTAAAGCAGGCGAAACGTTTCAAGTTCTCCACATTTGGACTTGTGTTTGGAGTGGCAGTCGTATTTTTGTTTTTTGTATACAATCAATGTCTGGATAAGGTATATAATATCGAACAGCGGATGAAACTGGAAGCACAGGGGGATACTTATTTTTACGATACATTTGGTTCGGAGATGTCCGTTTGCTTAAATGATATTGTACAGGAAGTGCAGATTGCACAGAAACCGAAGGAATCAACCTTTTATGAAAAACTACGTGAATATCAATTAACCCACCCGGAAAGTGAGGAGACGGAGAGCGATGAATAAATTATTATTGATTGACGGAAACAGCATCATGAATCGTGCGTTTTACGGAATCCCGGATATGACAACGAATGACGGGAGACATACCAACGCGATTTATGGTTTTTTAAATATAATCTTGAAGGTAATCGAGGAAGAACAGGCAACACATATTTGTGTTGCTTTTGATTTAAAGAAGAAAACATTTCGCCATGAGATGTATGAGGCGTATAAGGGAACGCGAAAGGGTATGCCGGAAGAACTGCATGAGCAGATGCCGAGAATCAAGGAGATTCTGCAGGCAATGCACATCCGAATCGTGGAACAGGAAGGCTTTGAGGCGGATGATCTGATCGGTACGTTATCAAAGAAGGGTGAGCGCGAAGGCTTTGCCGTTACGATTCTATCTGGTGATCGTGACCTGTTGCAGCTTGCGACAGATACCGTGCTCGTACGCATCCCGAAGACAAAGCATGGTAAGACTGAGGTCGAGGATTATTATGCAAAAAATGTGGTGGAAACCTATGGAGTAACACCGTTGATTTTCATAGATATGAAAGGTCTGATGGGTGATACTTCGGATAATATTCCAGGTGTGCCGGGAATCGGTGAGAAGACAGCGGCAAAGCTGCTTGCGGAGTATGGTGACTTAGATGGTGTCTATGCGGCTGTGGACAGCATGAAGGCAAGCAGGATGAAACAGAATCTGATCGAGAACAAAGATCTGGCATACCTGTCTAAGACGCTTGCAACGATCAAGCTGGACTGCCCGATTCCATTTGAATTTTCAGAGGCAACGTATCACGATCCGTTTAATGCCGAGGCATATACGTTATTTGAAGATTTAGAGTTAAAGAGCTTTTATAAGCGGTTCTCGGTTGAGAAGAAGGAAGAACTGACCTTCGAGACAGTATTGATCGATGATATTGACGGTTACAACGCTCTGCTTGCAAAGCTGCAAAAGGCGAAGGAAGTTTCCTTTGCGTGGATCACACAGGATGGAGAAGCACTTGGCGTTGCGGTCTGTATGGATTTGGAGCATGTCTATCTGATTCGGTTTATGATGTTTATCACGGAGGCGATGGTTGCAGACAATCTCCTTGCGTTGAGCCGGGATTATCAGGTGCAGTTAGCATGTATGCACGTGAAAAAGCTGCTTTCATTTTTGGATTTTCATGAGGAAGATGCAGTATTTGACGCTGGACTTGCGGCATATCTGTTACAGCCAAATCAGTCAGAATATGAATACGATACGCTTGCAAAGGTGTATCTGGACGTGACGCTGCCGTCAGAGAAGGAAATGCTTGGCAAGGAGAAACTAGGATATTTCTCCTTCGAAGATGAAAGAGTACAAAAATGGATGGCATATCAGGCGATTGTGCCATATAAGATAAAGTCAGTTTTGCGAGAGAAATTAAAAGAGACAGGAATGGAATCACTCTATGATGAGATGGAGCTTCCCTGTCTGTATGCGTTATATGAGATGGAGAAAAATGGTATCCGCGTCGATGGTGAGGCATTGCATCAGTATGGGAAAAAACTCCGTACACGGATCGAGGAGCTTACCGCAGAGATTCATGCAATGGCGGGGGAAGAATTTAACATCAATTCTCCGAAAAAACTTGGCGAGATTTTATTTGAGAAACTTGGATTAAAAAATGGAAAGAAGACAAAGACCGGATATTCGACGAGTGCAGAGGTGTTAGAGAAGCTTAAAAATGCACATCCGATCATACCGAAGATCTTAGAATACCGTCAGCTTACGAAGCTTAATTCCACCTATGCAGAGGGATTGGCTGGTTATATCCGGGCAGATGGAAGAATTCATGGCAAGTTCCATCAGACGGTAACTGTGACGGGACGTATCAGTTCGGCAGATCCGAATCTGCAGAATATCCCGACGCGTATGCCGCTTGGCAGAGAAATCCGTAAGGTCTTTATTCCGGAGGAAGGATCGGTGTTTGTTGATGCTGATTATTCCCAGATTGAGCTGCGTGTGCTCGCACATATGTCCGGTGATGCGGCTTTGATTGCGGCATATCAGGCGGATGAGGATATCCATGCGATCACGGCATCACAGGTATTCGATGTGCCACTCGATCAGGTGGACAGTACCCTTCGCCGGAAAGCAAAGGCGGTAAATTTTGGAATTGTTTACGGCATCAGCTCCTTTGGTCTAGGACAGGATCTCGATATCTCCAGAAAGGAAGCGGAGGGCTATATCGAGAAATATTTTGCAACCTATGGCAAGGTTAAGAAATTTTTAGACCGAACGGTGGAAGATGCGAAGAAAAACGGTTATACGGTCACGATGTTTGGACGGAGACGCCCGATTCCAGAGCTTGCTTCCTCGAACTTTATGACACGGAGTTTTGGCGAGCGTGCAGCAATGAACGCCCCGGTACAAGGAACTGCGGCGGATATTATCAAGATTGCAATGGTTCGTGTGAATCGTCGGCTCAAAGAAGAACATTTGCAGTCAAAGCTTGTACTTCAGATCCACGATGAGCTGATCATCGAGACAAAGAAGGAAGAGGTAGAGATCGTACAGAAGATTTTGGTGCAAGAGATGATGCATGCGGCAGACCTTGCTGTGCCGCTTCTTGTGGATGCAAATGTTGGTGACAGCTGGTATGATGCGAAGTAAGGACATTCAGGGAGATTCAGAATGCTGATATTAGGAATTACCGGAGGCGTTGGCTCTGGAAAAAGTAAAATATTATATGACCTGTCTAATTTATATGGGGCATATATTGTCGAGACCGATAAGCTTGCCCATACGCTGATGGAGCCGGGACAGACAGTATATCAGGCGGTTGTGGAAGCGTTTGGCACGGAGATTTTGCAGGCAGAGGAACCATATGCAATCGACCGGGCGAAGTTTGCACAGATCGTGTTTGCTGACAAAGAAAAGCTTGCACAGTTAAATGCACTTACGCATCCGGCTGTGAAGGCATGGATTCGGAAAGACATCGAGGAGAAACGGAAGCAGGACGTGAAGATCTATGTGATCGAGGCGGCACTTCTGATTCAGGATGGATATAAGGAGATCTGCGATGAAATCTGGTATATCTATGTCAATGAGGAGACGCGGATCAAACGATTGATGAAACAGCGCGGCTATACCGAGGAACGCTGCCGTGCGATGTTCCACAGTCAGGAACCGGAATCATATTATAGAAAATATGCAGATTTCACTATAAATAATCAATTAGACTATGAAAATTCATCAAAACAACTAAAAGATAGGTTGAATATCTTACTTGGAGATGCTATAATTTTAATTAATCATGGGAAAACAGACTAATTTCAGGAGGAAACAGGCGTGGCAACAGTGAAATATCCGGAACCTTTAATATTTGGACTGGACATCGGTACGCGGAGTATCGTCGGTACAGTCGGATACAGAGAACAGGAGCGGTTTCATGTAGTTGCGATGGCTGTCAAATACCATGATACCCGTTCGATGATCGATGGACAGATCCATGATATCGCGAAGGTCAGTCAGGATATTGTCGAGGTAAAACAACAGTTAGAGAAACAGTTAGGCGGACGCAAATTGCATGATGTATGCATTGCGGCGGCTGGTCGTGTCTTAAAAACTGCGATCGGACACGGGGAGTATGAATTCTCTGAGAATACAGTTATTACACAGGAATATATCCATTCGATCGATCTGATCGGCGTGGAGCAGGCACACAATGAGATTCTGCAGGAATTAAACGAGAGTCATGAGACAACGAAATATTTCTGTGTTGGCTATACCGTTGTGAAATATTTCCTGAACAATTACGAGATCACGAATCTGGAAGGACACAAGGGAACGAAGATTGCAGCAGATGTGCTTGCAACATTTCTCCCGGAAGAGGTTGTGGATAGTCTGTATGCGGCTGTGGAGCAGGCTGGATTGTATGTGACGAATCTTACATTGGAGCCAATCGCGGCGATGACGGTAGCGATTCCAGAGCAGTACCGCCTTTTGAATATTGCACTGATTGATATCGGAGCCGGAACGTCCGATATCTGTATCACAAAAGATGGAAGCGTGATTGCGTATGGTATGATCCCGGCAGCCGGAGACGAGCTGACCGAGGCACTGGTAAAGAAATATCTGATTGATTTCCAGACGGCAGAGAAGTTAAAGACGGTCAGTGCGCGTCGGAAATCAGTTACATATAAAGATATTATGGGAATCTCCCATAAGATTACTCCGGAGGAGATCTATCAGACGACGGAGGAAGTAAAAGAAGGAATCTCGAAGAAGATCGCGGATAAAATCATTGAGTTAAATGGTGGAACAAGCGTCAGCGCGGTGTTTGTAGTCGGCGGTGGTGGAAAACTGCCTGGATTTACAGATACACTGGCAGAGGATCTTGACCTTCCGGCAGAACGTGTAGCTCTGCGTGGCGAAGAAGTGATGAATACGATTGATTTTCAGGTAGAGGGGATCAAGAAAGATCCGCTCTATGTGACACCAATCGGTATCTGTTTGAACTTCTTTGATCAGAAGAATAACTTCATCTTTGTCAACGTAAATGGCGAACGTGTGAAGCTGTATAACAATGATAAGCTGACAATCTTTGATGCGGCAGTACAGTACGGTATTCCAAACGAAGATATCTTCCCGAAGCGCGGCGATGATATCACATTTAAGATAAATGAAAAGACACGGATCGTGCGTGGGTACAGCGGGGAAGCTGCGGTGATCACCCAGAACGGAAAGACCGCTGGTATGAACGCAGTGATTGAGGCGAACGATAACATCCGGATTCAGCCGTCTACAAAGGGCAAATCTGCGGAGATTGAATTATCGACACTTCCGGAATATGCGGGCATGCTGACCTTTAAGGTGAATGGAAACGAAGTATCCTGTCCGAAATTTGCAACCGTGAATGGTGAATTTGCATCGTCCATGTATCAGATTCAGGATGGGGATGATGTCTGTATGCGGAATTATTATACCGTGGGACAGTTGCGCACATTTATGGATCTGACGACGGATTTTTATGCGTATGTCAACCATCAGATTGCCGATGAAGATGAGAAGATTTATGAGAATTTTGAAGTAGAATTTGTCACCCGGAAGGAAGAAACGATTATTCCGGACGATGAGATCGTGGAAGTTGCAGACGAAGCAGCGGTCACAGAACCTGTGACGGAAGATACAAGTAAAACAGAGGCGGAGCAGAATGTGACACCGCAGCCACAGCCAGCACCAGCTGTAAGCCGGGCAATCACGGTTGTAGTCAATAAAACACCTGTCACTTTGACAGGAAAACAGAGCTATACATTTGTGGATATTCTGGATGTATATCCGTTTGATCTTTCTACGATGCGTGGAAAGCACCTTGTTACAAATGTAAATGGCATACATGCAGAATTTATACAGCCGATCGATGAAGGGGCTGTGATCGATATTTATTGGGAGAACTAGACATGCAGGATATTACGGAAAATCTCATTAAAAATTACACAGTATATCATAAGATTTTTTATGTATTTATGGTTTTGCTCACCGTGTTGTCACGCGTCATGAAGTTCACCGACAACACGCCGGTCTGCGTGACATTTGCAACCGTTGTGTTTGTGTTTGCACTGCTTGACAGTGTATTTTATCACATGGGCGTGTTTAAGAATATGAAGTTTTTGACGACTTTCCGGTTGATTGAGATTACTACATACAGTATTTTCGTATCATTTGTTCCGTACGAGGGCGTGCTGCTTGTCGGTATGTTTATGATTTTGTTCCTGCTTGCATTGGAATTCATTATTCTTGGTTCACACTATGACAAGGGAACGATTTTAGTCCGCAAGATGATGTTGCTTATACCGATGTTTATCAATCTGTGCCTGTCATTGCAGTTCCGGAGAGAGACATTCTGGTTCTGTTATGTGCTGGTGCTTGCAATCTTTGTCGTGACACTGTTGTTTGTGACGGAACTTCTCGAATATTCAAACGATGCACATGAGGCGTATTATACCCAGCTTGTGTTGGAACGGAATGATATACAGGATAAGAATGCAAAGCTCGAAGAGTATCAGGAAAAGGTAAAGAATGTAAATGAACGTGTGAATTACCAGAAGATTGAGCTGGCACGGGTCGTAAATGATCTGGAACAGGCAAACCGGGAAATCGAGTCCCAGACGGAAATCATGCGTTATATGGCGTCTTCGTTTGATATCAACAAGAATATCAATGTGATCGTCGATGCAATCATGGACGTAAAGAATCCAAAGCTCTGTGCGGTGTATATGGATGGAGCGGTTAATTCGGACAATCGTGGAATCTGTATTATCAAGACGGATTATGCTTCAATGGAACGCCGTCTGCGCAAGGATTTTGAGAAGATTTATTCGGATTTTGCCGAGAGCCGGAAGACGACGGAGCTGCTGGTCGGGGATGAATTAAAGGAGCTGCGTTTTATTGGTGAGACAAATATCAAGAGTCTGGTGAAGCTTGCGATGATCAACGACAACAAGCAGTATGGTATGATGCTGATCGCATCCAATGAGGAGAATTTTTTCGATAAGGGAATCTCGTACTATGAAACCTGCTTGGTGGAATATAATGTATCTGTCAAGAGTACAAAGCTTTATTTACAGACACAGGATATGGCGCGCAAGGATGGTCTGACACAGATCTACAACCGTGTTTATTTCGGACAGTTGTTTGCAGCGGCGGCAGAGGAAGCGACGAAGAAACAACAGCCGTTATCTGTGGCACTGTTTGATATTGATAAGTTCAAGAATATCAATGATACATATGGACATCTTGCCGGTGATAAGGTCATCAAGATGGTGGCATCCATTGACGATAAATTTGCAAGGGCACATGGGGGATTTGCCTGCCGGTATGGAGGAATTCCTGCTTGTATTGCCGGGCTACGATGAAACGCAGGCATTGCCGATCTTAGAGGAAATGCATAAAGAGATCCAGACGACAATCGTGCAGTATGATGACAAGGAAATTCCAGTCAATGTATGTATTGGCCTGTCTGCATATCCGACGATCTGTAGGGATACCAATATCCTTGTAAACCGTGCGGATAAGTCGATGTATTATGGCAAAAAACATGGTCGTGGCAGACTGGTGGTGGACAATCCGGCGGTGGATGATATGCAGTCTTGAGATTCTCAAATAAAGATTAAAATTGTACGTGAAAAAAGACATTTATTTACAGATTTTTGGTTGTATACAAACCTTGATTTGTTTATAATGTAGAAAGATATGAGTTGAAACTATAAAAGCAGAGGAGAAGAGCAGTGGCATTTATTGATTCAATTAAAAAAAGAGCAAAACAAAACAAGAAAACAATTGTATTACCGGAAACTGCAGATATGCGTACATTAGAGGCGGCGCATAAGATTTTGCAGGAAGGAATTGCCGACATAATCTTAGTTGGTGACAAACAGACGATTATAAAGAAAGCAGATGGACTGGATCTGACAGGCGCGAAATTCGTAGATCCATATGACTGCGACAAGTTAAACGATTATGTATCCATTTTGGTAGAACTTCGTAAGAAGAAAGGTATGACGCCGGAAGAAGCAAAGGAACTGCTTTTAACAAACGTCCTGTATTTTGGCTGTATCATGGTAAAGGCAGGCGATGCAGATGGAATGGTTGCAGGAGCAGTGAATTCTTCTGCAAATGTATTGCGTGCAGCATTGCAGATCTTAAAGACTGCACCGGATACAAAGCTGGTATCTGCATTCTTCTTAGTTGTAGTACCAAACTGTGAGATGGGTGAGCATGGAACATTCATTTTCTCAGATGCAGGATTAAATCAGTTCCCGGATGCGAGAGAGCTTGCAGCAATCGCAGAGAGCTCTGCAAAGTCATTTGAACTTCTGGTAGAGGCAGAACCAATTGTGGCAATGTTATCCCATTCAACAAAGGGAAGTGCACATCATCCAGAGATCGATAAGGTGATCGAGGCATGTAGGATTGTCAATGAAGAATGTCCGAACCTGAAGTGTGATGGTGAATTGCAGAGTGATGCGGCAATTGTGCCGGAAGTAGCTGCTTCCAAGGCACCGGGCAGCGACGTAGCCGGAAAGGCAAACGTATTGATCTTCCCGGATCTGGATGCTGGAAATATTGGATACAAGCTTGTACAGCGTCTCGCAAAGGCAGATGCATATGGTCCGATTACACAGGGTATTGCAAAGCCGGTCAACGATCTGTCCAGAGGATGTTCAGCAGATGATATCGTCGGTGTTGTTGCGATTACAGCGGTTCAGGCACAGGCACTTGACCAGAAATAGAATAGTAAGAGAAAGCGTGAGAATATGAAGGTATTAGTAATTAATTGTGGTAGTTCTTCCCTTAAGTACCAGTTGATCGACTCAGAGACAGAGCAGGTGCTTGCGAAGGGAATCTGTGAGAGAATTAAATTGGATGGTTCGCTGACACATCAGGCAACTGGTAAGGAGAAGATTCAGATTGAGGCACCGATGCCAGATCATAGCGCAGCAGTAAAGCTTGTACTGCAGTATCTGTTAGATGAGAAGCTTGGTGCAATCAAAAATCTGGATGAGATTGCAGCGGTCGGTCATCGTGTGGTACATGGCGGGGAGAAGTTTTCTTCTGCGGTTCTGATCAATGACGAAGTACTTGCAGCGATTGAGGAGTGCTGTGATTTAGCACCACTTCACAATCCAGCCAATCTGATCGGTATCCGTGCATGTCAGGAATTGATGCCGGGTGTTCCACAGGTTGCAGTGTTTGATACTGCATTCCATCAGACTATGCCAGATTATGCATATACATATGGTATTCCATATGAGTATTATGAGAAATACAAGGTTCGTCGTTACGGCTTCCACGGAACGAGCCACAGCTTTGTATCCAAGCGTACCGCTGAATTGCTTGGAAAGGATATCAAGGATACAAAGATTATCGTATGTCATCTTGGTGGTGGCGCGAGTATCTGTGCAGTTGAGGGCGGAAAGTCAATTGATACGACAATGGGACTTACGCCACTCGAAGGTATCACAATGGGAACCAGAAGTGGAAATATTGATCCAGCAATCATCGAATATATTGCGAACAAAGAAGGAAAGACACTCACAGAGATCATCAGTATGCTCAACAAGGAGTCCGGTGTTTATGGTATCTCAGGAAAGTCCAGTGACTTCCGAGATTTGAACAAGGGAATCGCTGAGGGCGACAAGCGCTGTGAGATTGCAATGAATGTATTTACCTATCAGGCAGCAAAGTTTATCGGCGGGTATGTAGCAGCGATGAACGGTGTCGATGCAATCGTATTTACAGCCGGTGTCGGTGAGAATGATCCAAAGGTAAGAAAAGATACATGTAGCCATCTCGGATATCTGGGTGTGGAGATTGATGATGAAGCAAATAAGCTCCGTGGAGAAGAGGTAAAGATCTCAACAGAGAATTCTAAGGTGCCAGTGTATGTCGTACCGACAAACGAGGAGCTTGCAATCTGCCGTGAGACAGTAAAGCTTGTTGGCTAATAAAAAGCAAAAAGTTGTGGATAAATTATAAAATTTTGTTGACAAACACCACTCCAATATGTATAATTGGTTAGGTGTGAATAGGAGAGAGCTATGATTGATATATCAACCATTGTAAAATCTATCAATAAAGAGACAACAATTGAGACAGAGCTTACGCTCACATCATTTGAGTCGCGGTTAGGAGATTATCCTATTCTGAAAAAGCAGCCGATATCACTTCATATCTCAAACGTGGAGAATGCAGCAGTGCACATCACGGGAACAGTAGATATAGACATAGCGATACCGTGCAGCCGATGCTTGGAAGAAGTTCCAACAAACATGCATTTTGACATTGACAAGACTCTGAAAATCACAGACGGAGCATTAGTCGATGAAGAGATGGAGGAAACTGACTACCTGATTGGGTTTGAACTCGATGTAGATAAACTTGTCTACGCCGAAATTCTGGTGAACTGGCCAATGAGAGTTCTGTGCAAAGACGATTGCAAAGGTATTTGTAAAGTCTGCGGGATGAACTTGAATAAAGGCACCTGCAGTTGCGATAGTTTTGTACCGGATCCAAGAATGGCAGCGTTCCAGGATATATTTAACAAGTTTAAGGAGGTGTAAACAAATGTCAATTTGTCCAAAGAATAAATCTTCTAAGGGAAGAAGAGATAAGAGAAGAGCAAACTGGAAAATGTCTGCTCCGACCT
>OHUP01000105.1_pt1 | contig 47307 bp, 44 predicted proteins | sample 1579221 | NCBI WGS metagenome assembly OHUP01 (sample SAMEA3882555, study PRJEB24775) | human gut metagenome | biome: human-associated habitat; feature: intestine environment; material: feces | place: Netherlands | collected 2009/2010 | reverse complement strand
CGGGATTGATGAGAAAATTATACAATATAGAGATCCGGACAGATATGGAACCGGAACAGATTCTGGAAGCGATTCTGCAGATGCAGGATAATCTGACCCCGCAGAGTGAACAGGAAAAATATCTGATACAGATCATAAAGAATTATGAGCCGTCAGCGGATCATGATGCACAGATGGATGAGCTGTTTGCCTGGGGAGAACAGGAACCTGAGCGATAGTTACCTTATATTTTTGCAATTTTCGTACATACTACAAGTAATTTTAAAAGAAAGATGAGGATGTATGAAATGAGTAAGATGACTCTGGAACAGGAAGAAGTGCGCAATCAGGAGTATAATGAGTATGTCGAACAGATGACACCGAAACATAATCTGTGGGCAAATATGGGAAAAGCCTTTTTGCTAGGGGGAGGTATCTGCCTGTTGGGACAGATTATTTTACAGATTGCAGCCGGGGTATTCGGACTTAAGGCAGAGGATGCCGCTCTTTGGTGCAGTTTACTTCTTGTTCTTCTTTCGGTGATCCTGACGAGCTGTAATGTATATGGGATTCTTGCCAACTGGGGAGGTGCAGGGGCATTGGTTCCGATTACCGGATTTGCGAATTCCGTTGCCGCCCCAACGATCGAATACAAAAAAGAGGGTGAAGTGTTCGGAAAAGGTGTCAAAGTGTTCACGATTGCCGGACCTGTTATCTTATTCGGTGTCGTAGTAAGCTTTGTCGCCGGTTTCATCTATTGGATTTTCAAACTACTGTAATAACAGATTATCCAGAAAGGAGTTATTATGAATCAGAATGAACAAGAAAAAACAAATCAGGCTGTCGGAAAACAGACCATACGCTTTGCCTGTCCACCAGCAATTTTAAGCCGTGCCTCAATCGTCGGTGACATGGAAGGGCAGGGACCTCTCGCCTCCTATTTCGACCAGATTGAGCCAGATCCTGCCTTCGGCATGGACTCGTGGGAAGAAGGCGAATCCGAAATGGTGCGCCGCGCAGTACAGACTGCCATCACGAAATCCGGCATCGCCAAGGAGAATATCCGCTATATCTTCGGTGGCGATCTGCTTGGACAGTTGATCGGTTCTACATTCGGTCTGAAAGATTTTCAGATACCTATCTTCGGTCTGTATGGTGCCTGCTCCACCTGTGGCGAAGCATTGTCACTTGCAGCTATGACTGTCAATGCAGGCTATGCCTCGCATGTCATTGCTGTGACAAGCAGTCACTTCGGTGGTGCAGAAAAACAGTTCCGGTTTCCACTGGAATACGGAAACCAGCGCCCACTCTCTTCTACCTGGACAGTCACTGGAAGCGGCGCATTCCTCGTATCTGCAACCAGTCCAGATCAGCCGATGAAAGAATACCCTCGCATCACTTCTGTGACAACCGGAAAAATCGTTGATTACGGCGTACGGGACAACATGAACATGGGCGCCTGTATGGCACCTGCCGCAGCAGATGTCATCTACCAATGTCTCGAAGATCTCGCCGTCAAGCCATCTCATTTTGATAAAATCATCACTGGCGATCTTGGAAAAGTCGGCAGTGAAATTCTGATAAAACTGTTACGGGATAACGACTACGACATCGAGAAACAGCATATGGACTGTGGCGTCTGTATCTTCGACAACGAGGAACAGGATACCCACAGTGGCGGCAGTGGCTGCGGCTGTGCGGCTGTCACACTTGCCGGCTATATTCTGCATCAATTAGAATCAAACGAATGGAAACGCGTGTTATTCGTCCCTACCGGAGCATTGCTTTCTACAGTCAGCTTCAACGAGGGACAGACGATCCCCGGCGTCGCGCACGCCGTTGTCATTGAACACATCGATTTATAAATTGGAGGATGTATATATGGACTATATTCTTGCTTTTGTCATCGGAGGAATCATCTGTGTACTGTCACAGATTCTGATGGATACAACCAAGCTTATGCCCGGACGGGTGATGGTAATCTTAGTCTGCACGGGTGTGATTTTAGGGGCAGTTGGTATCTACGAACCTTTCATGAAATTTGCCGGAGCGGGTGCTTTCGTTCCCCTGACCGGATTCGGCTACAACCTGTGGAAAGGAATCAAGGATGCAGTAAACGAAGATGGCTTTCTCGGACTGTTCCGCGGTGGTTTCAAAATGGCAGCCGTCGGAACCTCCGCCGCTTTGATCTTCTCTTACTTTGCATCTCTCATCTTCTCTCCAAAGATGCCAAAGAATTGAAGCTTTATTTATAACAAAAACAAAAAGAAGTATCTGATTGCAGTCATAAACAACTGTTCTCAGATACTTCTTTGATTTATATTACGTTTGCGGCTCCGGTGCCTGTGTCGTCGGCTCCGGTTGCTGTGTTGTTGGTTGCTGCGTCGTTGGCGCCTGTGTTGTCGGCGGTTGCTGCGTCGTCGGTGCCGGCGGCTGTGTTGTCGGCGTTGGTGCCGGATCGGTACCTCCAGTCTTCTCAAAGGTAACACTGATCGTTCCGTTTGCCTGTACATCGTTAAATGTAAAGCTTGAAACAGCGCCCTGACTCTGTCCATTTACAATGACATCCTTGATCCGGTATCCATTGTGCGGTGTGATATAGAAGGTTACATTGGCACCCTTCGCAACTCGAACCGTCGGTGAAATCGTTCCTCCTTCACCTGCTGAAGAAGCAAGTTCAATCTCACCCTCCTCTAACGGTGTATGAATATCACACACCTCATCAGTATATGTGTATCCATCAGTAGATTCTCCATTGGAGCCTACCAGCTTCTTATTTCCGTTTTCATCAATCTCGACTGTAAATGAAACAGTCTCCGGACATCCACTGTTTGCAAGTTTATGTGATTCTGTACAGAACTCAAGTGCCTCGTGTCCACTACATCTCTGTGATGGGATATCTGCCTGTGCATAATAATCCGAAGAAGTTGGGCAGCCTTCACCCGGAAGCAATCCGGTGATCTCGCAGACGCTGATCGTCGTGATACCCTCAGGTCGCTCAAAGTCTGCCGATGTATCCTGTCCTTCTAACTCTACAATCTGATCCATGATATCGCGCCACATATATTTATGTGTATTCTGTCCACCCATATCAACGTTACTGTCATAACCCATCCAGATAGACGCGGTATAATATGGTGTCATACCGCAAAACCAAAGATCATAGTTTTCAGAGGTTGTACCTGTCTTACCTGCACAAGTCATACCAGACTGTAATCTTGCCGGCGTACCAGTTCCGCTTGTAACTACGGACTTCATCGCCTCGATCAACTGCCATGCAGTTGTCGGCTTGATTACCTCATGGGAGGTTGGTGTCGTGTTGTCAACTACCACATTTCCATCATGATCGATAATCTTGGTAAACAAAACCGGCTGATTGTAAACACCACCATTTGCAATCGATGCATAAGCGGCTGTCATCTCATAATTCGTAACACCATAACTCAATCCACCCAGTGCACACGCCTGTGTCTTATCTGTGAGCAGCGTACCATTGCTGTCCACCTCCTGGTCTACCAGTGTCGTATATCCAAACTTCAACAAATACTCAAATGCTGCCTCTGGTGTCTCTTCGGTAATTGCCTTTACCGCACAGACGTTAATGGAGCTTGCGATACTCTTACGGATCGTACAATATCCGCTATGTCCGCCACCGGCATTCCGAACCTCATTACCATTTGCATACTGATATGGCTCATCGTTAAACGATGTTGCAAGACCTGCCTTACCACTGTCGATCAGCGGTGCATATGCTGCTACGATCTTGAACGTGGAACCCGGCTGTCTCTCTGCCTCCGTTGCACGGTTAAATGCACGGTTTACGGTCTTCGTACCACGTCCGCCTACCAGTGCTTTTACATAGCCGGTATGCTGATCCATGATTGTGAACGAAAACTGTGGCTGCGGTGATACAGAAAATGCTTCAGCGACATAGGTTCCGCCTGTCTCTTCCAGCATCGCTTCCTTGAATGTGTCGGCTGCGGCTCTCGCATCCTGTTCACTCGGATAAATATTATTATACTTTGAATTTCCTGTCTGCTCTGCAAAATAATTGGTCAGATCGCCAATGCTGTAATTGTAATTTGTTTCTTTGTCGGCTCCCAGAAGTGTCAGCTTGTAGCTCAAACCAACCTTCGTGCTATTGCTTACATATTCCGGATTGTTGATGACATCATCACAGATCTTCTGGATTGCTTTATCCTGTGCAGAGTAAATCTCATAACCACCCGTGTAAAGCTTGTTCTCCGCCTCTGACTTTGTACAGCCATACATATCCATAAACTTCTCTATGACACCATTTATGATAGCATCCTGATAGAAAGTGTTCACGTCAGATTCTGCAAGCTGAACCTCATGCTCGGCATCGATTCTCGCATAGACATCATCTGCCACTGCCTCGTCATACTGCTGCTGTGTGATGTATTCCTGATCTAACATCTTCTTTAAAACTTCCGCCCGGCGCTTTTTGTTCTCGTCTGGATTGGCAACCGGATCGTAACGGCTTGGGTTCTGTGGAATACCTGCAATAACTGCGATCTCTGAGATCGTAAGTTCCGTCATATCCTTACCGAAATATTTCTCGGAAGCTGCCTGAACACCACTGACACCACGTCCCAGATAGATCGTGTTCAGATAGTACTCAACAATCTGCTCCTTTGTGTACTGCTTCTCCAGCTCAATCGCCAGATACTGCTCCTGAATCTTACGTTCCAGCTTGTCCATAAATGTCGTCTCATCCAGACCGACATTAAATACCTGGTTCTTGATGAGCTGCTGCGTCAGCGTCGATGCACCCTCATTAAAGTGACCGCTTGCCGCGCCCTTTGCAAACGCACGGAAGATACCGCGCACATCAATACCATTATGCGTCCAGAATCGCTGATCCTCGATCGCAACAAACGCATTGACCATATCCTTCGGGATTTGATCATAATATACATAAACACGGTTGGAATCGATCGTGGAGATCTCTCTTTCTACCATGCCGTCCTGTGACCGGATATTCGACCGGTATCCCTGCGGAACGATATTGATACTGGAGGTATCCGGTGCATTGTCCAAAATGCCCTTCATCATACCGAATCCGGCTCCGGCTCCGGCTATGATCACTGCAATGATACCAACCAATATGACCTTAAAAAGTATAACCAGCACTTTTCTCGTATTTCGTTGTGTTTTGGAAACAAGTTTTCTCTGTTTTTTCTCAGTTTCCGCTTTTGAATAGCCCATCGAGCTACCTCCCTTTATTTTTGCATATAAGTATCCAGATAAACGCCATTATAGCAAACTTTTACCACAAATACAAGATATTACCTATTCTAAACATTTTTCTTTTCCTCTATTCTTTTTCTCCATTTTTTGGTAGAATAAGTTTAGGTGCCGCGGATTTTTCCGCGTGTAAATTCACTGCGCATTTACATGCCCCACAAGTATAGTCGCAGTCGGAGGCTTAAGATGAAAGGTTTTGTAGGCATCGGTCGCGCAGACCATGTGGAAACAGCCATAACGGAAGCAACCGCCGGATTGAAAAAAGCAGATTTTCTGATCCTGATTGCTCCCTTTTCAAAAATAGAAGCTGCCGCCGCCCTGCTCGGTGAGAAATATCCGGGCACGCCGATGATCGGCACCAGTGGCGAAGGCATTGCAAAAGAAATGCGTCTGAATCAGGCAGTCATCGTCATCGGATTTGCAGGCGTGGAAGTATGTACGGGCGTGATCGAGGATGTCCGCACAACTCCGGTCAAATCCATGCATACATTTCTTGCGAATCTACAGGCAATCGAACCGGGAGATTCCGATACGATCTGTCTGGAATTTATGACTGGATGTGAGGAGCGTGTCCTGTCAACCGTCCATGATTCCCTGCTGGAAGCTGGTGTTCCGTTGATTGGTGCCAGTGCTTATGGCGTCCTGCTCGGTGAAAAACACTGTGTGATTTTAGACGGGAAGGTTCATACGCGAAGCTGTGCGTATGCATTTATCAAAAACAAAGGTGGCAAGATCCATCTGTATAAGGAAAATATTTACAAACGGCAGAGCCGCCGTGCGCATTTCGCCAACTTGGTAGAACCGGGAACGAAAACACTGTTTCAGTTAGATGGCGTTCCAGCATTAGAGCTCTACCAGGAGGAAACCGGCGTCCAGCTCGAAGATATCCTCTCTGCCATGCCGCGCCATCCACTTGGACGCGCCCTCGGTGAGGATACCTGTATCATCCAGACAATGTCGGTCGACCGGAACGGCGTCATGTTCAACGGCAAGGCAATCTATGAAAATGACAGCATCTATATCATGGATGTCGATGATTACCGGCAGATTCACGAAGAACTGCTTGCCTCCATACAGGCATCTCCGGTTTCATTCCTGCTCGGCTTTGACAGTGCGAACCGTGTGCGCCTATTTGCAGAGGAAGATGCCCTGACCGACTATGTTGCTTCATTCCGTACGGTTGCGCCTGCTGCGATCTTCGTCGGCGACGGCCAGCAGTTTAACAACCAGCATATGAATCAGACACTTGTGCTTGCAGCATTTGAATAATTACACGCAGGAGGTATAACCACGATGTTTAAAAAGAAAACAGAAATACATGCAGTTCCAACAGAAACGGCAACCGGGCTTGCCTTAAAGCAAAGCTTAGAGCCGATCACCCAGATTACGAAAAGCCTGAAGGAAAACCGGAAATCCCTGATTGAAGAAGAAATGCAGACCGCAAGTCAGATCTCTGATATCCAGGGTTCCTTTGATACGATCCTCGCGCAGTCCGATCAGGTTGCTTCCGGTATGGATTCCATCAAGCAGGAATTTGCCAATATCGTAGAAGTTTCTTCCCAGATTGAAACGAGCGTCAGCGGCGTACTTACCGCGACCGATCAGGCAAACGAAAATGTCGACAGCCTGCAGGAAAGCTCTTCCAATGTACTGAAAGATTTCCAGCATGTCGTGGAAGTCTTAAATAAATTCCAGAGCAGTTTCGACGAGATTCAGGAGACAATGTCCGGTATCATCGGTATCGCCAACCAGACAAACATGCTCTCTTTAAACGCTTCGATTGAAGCCGCCCGTGCCGGGGAGCACGGTCTTGGGTTTGCCGTTGTCGCAACCGAGGTCAGCACCCTCTCCGCAGAGATCAAAAAGCTCGTCGATACTGTAAATGCAAACATGGCACTGCTCCGCGAGGACGCTTCCAACTTAAATGCTTCGATGGAAACAGCAAACCGGATGCTCTCCCATGAACAGGAGCAGGTAAAAAAGACAACCGAACTGTTTGGCAATATCAAAGAATCCGTCAACGGTGTAATTGAGGTTCAGCAGCAGATTGCCGCTGCCGTTGACACTTGTAACGAAACTGCTGATCAGATTCAGGGAGATATCTTAAGTGCCAAGGATGGCTACATCGGCGTGTCCGAGACAGTCAACCAGTTATCCGGCGATATCACACGCAAGAATCAGTTGTACGAAAACATGATCAACCTCTTAGATCAGGTCGATCCGATCGTCGAAGAAGTACAAAAAACACATATCAATATTTAATGGCAACAAAAAAGTGGCAGGGATTTTATATCTCTGCCACTTTTTTTGCGGTAACTTCCACCAACTGTTCCAGTTCCGGAAGTACAAATATCTGTAATTGCGGGATGATTCCCGGCTCGGCGATTGCAACACTCTGCGATAACTGGGCTTTTGTCCGTTCCATCGCTTCCGGCGCATAGTCCCAGTCGATCTCTGTAATCCGCCGTATACGTTCCCATTCTTTCGCATTGAACTCCAGATTCGGAAACATTACATTATATCTATTCGCGAAATACGCATTCATCCGGTCGTAATCACCATAATACCATCTCTTAGAGAAAAATTCCTGACGATCATACATCTGCTGCTGTTCCAACACTTCTACAAAAGTAACCGCATCATATAACACCTCCGGTTGCTTTTGCGCATTATAAAACCGGAAATGTCTGTCCCAGTACAGATCCAGAAAATTATAATCAAGCAAAAGATGCGCATAATATCCACGCACATACGGCTCCTGTAATGCATCACCATATTTCTGTAAAAACCAGTCCAGATCCGGTCGGCGCACCAGCTTGTCATAGGTCACATCGTTCCAGAAATGTGTGTAATGCTTATCCCTGGACATATCTGCGATCATATTTCCAAGAAAAAATGCATTTTGCTCCTGTGCGTTCATCTCCGGCAGCATCTCCAGCGCGCGTTTGGCACAGGATAAATGGATTACATAGCTTGGCATATCCGAACCTCCGACAACAAATCATCGTCCAGAAATACATTCTTGATATTTGGCATCGGCAAAATCTTCGTTTCCACCAAAGCTGTCACTTCCTTCCGCTCTGCCACATGCTTTGTCCGAACTGTCGTGCGCTTGTCTGTGACAAACTGCAGCTTCTGTTCTTTTACTGCCTTCATGCTGTAAAAAAGCAGTCCCTCCATCACATCGGCAATCCGTTCTGCCGTTGTTACCGAGCGCATCAGCTTCTCCTCCGTCGTTGTAAACTCGCGCTTGTAATCGATACAGCGGATGTAAATATCTGAGATATCCCCCAGTCTCCGGCGCTCAAAGATATCCTGAAACTGTCCAAGTGTCTCCATCCGTACATTTGCGGTTCCATTTACTTCTGCAGATAAGACCTCTCCCATCGCGACTGCATACACATAGGTCGACGCAGACACCCGCAGATTCTGTAAAAATGCATATACCGCAAGGGAAATCCCCCACATTTTCGATGGGAACAAAATTCCCACACTGTCTGCATCCAGACATTCTCCATGATATTCTGTATATTTCATCACCTTGCAGTTTGGAAGATTCTGTACCATCTGTTCAGTCATTGCCTGCCGGCAGTCCATCTTCCATGCATGTCCTGCAGACACATCAATATAATCAGACACGTAAAAAATATAATTCCGTGCCTCTTCTATCTCATTTTTCAATTCCATACCCCTCATTTGTATCCTCCCACTACTCTCCCGAAGCTTTCTTCTGTACAAGTGATTCATACAGTGTGCGAAAAGCAAAGCTCCGATATTCTTCCATCGTCATCCCGGTCTGCTTCGTGATCTCTTTTTTCTTCTGTGCCGAAATCTGAATAATACCGCTTAAGGATGACCAGAGATACAAAACCGTCGGCTTTGTATCGAGTGTTTCCTGTAACACATTTGTGTTTTTTCCCTTCTGGACGAGCGCTTCCATCAATCCATATAATTCCTGCAGGATCTCCGGCAGAATCACCGTGCCCTGCTTCCGGCTGTTGGTTGCCTTCTCCTCAAACATCAGGGAAGCATAATACTTCGGATATCGTTCACAGAAAGAAACCAGCCGTTCACACAGCTTGTAATAGCTGTCCTCAAAAGAGGTATCTCCCTCGATATACACCGTCATCTCACCAATCAGGATATCGAGATAATCAACCACTATGGAATTATAGATATCTTCCTTGCTCCGGAAATATACATAAATCGTCGACTTGCTGTAATCTGCCTGCAGCGCAATATCGTCCATCGTCGTGTCCTGAACGCCTTTCGTCTCAAATAACTCCCTCGCCGCCGTCAAAATATTGTCGCGATTAAACTGTTCCAGCGCAAGCTTCTTGCGTGCTCCCATATACTCTCCCGCCAAATACAACTATTGTTGACATTATACAACGTGAAGTATGTTTTTTCAACTATAAGTTTTATCATTCTACTTTTATTTCTAGCATTGTACTTTTTATATATAAATCGAACTTCTAGTTCGATTTATAAAAATCCAGATTCTGACGCATCTGAATCAGTATTTTCTTCTCCAGCCGGCTGACCTGCACCTGACTGATTCCCAGCACCTTCGCAACCTCTGTCTGTGTCCTATCCTCGAAAAACCGCAGCCGGATCAATTCCTGTTCCATCTCCCCCAGCTTTTCCATTGCCTGTCCGACCAAGATCCGATTCATGATATTTTCCGCTGCCACTTCCGACTGTGCTTCATCCACCAGTCGCTCCACCAGACTGACCTGTGTCCCATCCTTGCCACAGATTGTCTGCTGGATGGATTCCACCTCCCGGTTCGCCTCTGTCGCCATCACGATATCCTCGACGCAAAGTCCCGTATAGTCTGCCAGCTCATCCAGCGTTGCCTCTCTTCCATATTTGTGCAGCAACGCCTCCTTCGCTTTGCTGATCTGATAGCCATTTTGTTTTAGGATACGCGATACCTTGATCGCACCATTATCACGCAGAAACCGTTTGATTTCTCCAGCGATCAGCGGCACGGCATAGGTGGAAAACTGCACGCCATAACGGCTTTCAAACCGGTCACATGCCTTGAGCAGTCCGATACAGCCAATCTGATACAGTTCCTCGAGATCATAACCACGGTTGACAAACCGCCGCGCAATGCTCCACACCAACCCGGTATTATCTGAAACTATTTTTTCCTTTGCAGCCTTGCTCCCCATCTGTGCCTGTTGAAATAGTTCCCATTCATTCATTTATTCATAATGTGGTGCCGGTGCACCGATCTCCTTCCACATTTTTACCACGGTACCTTCGCCTGCGGCAGATTCAACCTCCAGCCGATCCATAAATGCCTCCATAAAGGAAAACCCCATACCAGATCGTTCCTCTTCCGATTTTGTTGTGAAAAGTGGCTCCATCGCCTGTTTGACATCCGCGATGCCTATTCCTTTGTCCCGCACTTCTATGTACACCGAACGGTCTTCCACGACTGTACGAATCCAGATTTTTCCCGCACCTTTCTCATAGCCATGAATGATTGCATTTGTGACCGCCTCGGAAACTGCCGTTTTAATATCCGACACTTCTTCGAGCGTTGGGTTCGTCGACGTGATAAATGATGCCACGATCACACGGGCAAAGCTCTCATTTTTCGCCACACTATCAAATTCCACATTCATTTCGTTTGCACTATTCATAATATCCTCCCTTTACCATCTCCTTTTTTATCGCATCCAGGGAATCCATCTTCTTTAAGATGCGATAGATTCCTGACATCAACAAAATGCGATCGATCGTTTCATTGACATGCACCGCATATACACATCCTCCCTTGTCATGCACCATCCGAAACCGTCCGGTAATCAGCCCGATGCCGGAACTGTCCATGAACTGCGTCTTCGAGAAATCAAAGATCAGGTACCTGATCTCCTCCTCATCAAACACATGTGCCGTCTTTCGCTTGAGCATATCCGCCGCATAGTGATCAAGCTCCTCCGGCAGATAATAAATCAGCACACCATTTGCTACTTCATACACCATAAATTGCCTCCTATATCCATATATCCAGAAAAAAATGCAAAAGAAAAAGAAAGTGAAATCATTTCACTTTCTTTCGTAATTTCGAATAATCATCGATTACTCTTTGTCTATCATATTTTGTAAATCTGTATCTGACATGCCCGACACAACATTGGAATAATCAGGAAGATCCGTCTCCCCCTGTGCGGCTCCATTTTGCAGTGTATCAATCTGTTTTGTCAGACTGTCCACCTCTGCACTCAGGCTGTTGATCGTGGAATTTTTCCCGGCAAGCTCCTCACTGTATGTCTTAATCAGCTGTTCATTTTCTACCCGCAGCTTCTTTTTCTGTCCAGGCAGAATGAAAAAGCTGAAAAGAAGGACGCCAAACACCAGCCCAAGCAACATATACAACCCAGAGTATTTTGCAAGGCTGACCTGTCCAAACTGTCCGGTTCGCACAACGCTTGTATCTTTCTTTGCCTTGATCTCCTGAAACAGATTCTTCTTCTCGATCTTCTTCGGTGCTCTGCCATCCTCGGTCACAACGATCTCCTCAAGGTAATCGTCGTCTAAGAGTCCATCATTATCCACGTTCTGTTTACGCATCTCAATGATGTTTTCCTCGGTATCTCCCATCTCCCGCAGATAATGCACCGCAAGGGAATTCGCCTTATCGATCTTTAAGACACGACGCAGAGTCACTCTTGCCTTCTCGTAGTTATCTGTCCCGATATACAAAAGGGCAAGCAGCAAATATCCTTTCACAAAATGTGGATTGTCCGAGAGTGCACTTTTGAGCTGCAAGATTGAAAGATCATAATCTTCGCTGTGCGCATACTGGATTGCCATGTTGAACTTCCGCGCAAGCTGATCGACACTCTCCAACCGGGCTGGATCTTTTTTCAGTTCTTTTAAGTATTTTGTCGCAAGGTTATTTTCCTGTTGATAGTTGATGCTCATAACCCATTCGCTCATCGCCTGCACAGCCTCACCCATCTCATAATAGATGAGTCCCAGCAGATTGCGTGCTGGCACATTTCGCTTGTTATACCGCAGTGCCTGCAACAGAGATTCAATCGCACCGGACAGATCTCTCGCCGATGCCCGGTCATACCCAATATTGTAATAATAATTGGATGTATTCTGCGCTTTTTTAAGCATCGACAACGGAAGATAACATTCCGAACAATATCCATTTTTCCGCACCTGTGCACCACAATGGGGGCACAGCACCGGTCGCATTGTTGTTGCCATCTTATCTTCTCCTTGCCCGCACAGATACTGCATTATCCAATATGCTGCCTGTATTTCTCAAGTCCTGTGTCATCTGTAATACAATATCACTGATATCCTTCAAATCATTGCTGTAAATGGCTTCCTCCGCCTGATTCACTTCCGGAATCGGCGAGAAACGCTTCAATTCTTCTTCAAAATTTATCATACGGTTTCCTCCCATATGTCTTTTATCTTTCCTATCAGATACAGAGAGCCCACGCAAAACAGCATGCCGCCGCGTGCCTCCACAGCTGCATATGCTTCCGCGAAACAGCTTCGGATGTCATTATCTGCATAGACATGTACATTGCGTTCCGTCTTCTTCGCACAATCGCGGAACAATGCCGCAATATACTCTGCGGAGATTGCGCGGTCAGAATCCAGCGACGTCACATAGACCGCCTCCACTTCCAGATTCTGCATCAGATATGCGATCATCGGTTCGTAGTCCTTATCCCCGGCGACTGCAAAGAGAAGTGTTTTCTCCCGGTCTGCATACCCGGCATTCACGCTCTCAGTAAATCGCTCGATGGCACTCTCGTTGTGTGCCCCATCGATCACGATATTCCCATTCAGCTTCTCCATACGTCCCGGCCAGAAAAACGCATCCAGCGCAAGCTGTATTTTCTCCTGTGCGATTTGCCTGCCTAACAGCACCGTACCTGCTGTGATCGCAGTCACGGCATTGTCTACCTGATAGGTGGCCACACTATCAAGCCGCAAACCATTGTAACTATAATAGCGGCTATACATTGAAAAATCAATGGTTTTATCTGTAAATTCATCGATATTATACTCCACATTTGCGACATTTATTGCTTCTGCCGCAAGTGCTTCTGCCTGATTTTTTACGACGGCATCCGCTTCCAGACTGCCCGTGTGGTACACAACTGGAACGCCTGTTTTTATAATCCCGGCTTTTTCTCCAGCAATCGCCTCGATCGTGTTGCCGAGATATTTCATATGATCGAGCCCAATCTCTGTAATGATCGTCAACACCGGCACAAGCACATTGGTCGCATCCAGTCTGCCGCCAAGTCCGGTCTCGTAAATCACATAGTCCAGCTCCAGCTTGGAAAAATACACCGCTGCCATCGCAAACAGGAATTCAAAATACGAGAGATGCTGCAGATTTTTCTGCACCGCATGCTCGCATGCATTCCGTACAATCTGGTAGCATTCGACGAATTCTTCTTCTGTGATTCCCTCGATCCGTTCTGTGATGGAGATCAGATGTGGGGACGTAAAGGTACGCACCCGGTATCCCTCCTCTGTGAGTATCGCACGCAGGAACTGCACCGTAGAACCTTTTCCGTTTGTACCAGCCACATGAATCGCCTTATGTGCAAGATGTGGATTGCCAAGCAATGCCATGACCGCCTCTAAGTTCTCATTTCCTGATTTATTTCTTCCCTCTGTATGAGGTCCAAACAGCGGGATCTGGTTAATATAATCTTCTGCCTCTTTCATACTGTTGTTCATAATTGATTACTTCCTTTTTGTCCCGCAATCACCTAGCGGTTATCCACTTTCTCCGGATATAAATCATGATGTACCAGACGATCGTAAGCGACCTTTTCCCAATTTGTGCCCGGACGTCCATAGTTACAATACGGATCGATAGAGATTCCTCCACGTGGAGTAAATTTTCCCCAGACCTCAATATATTTCGGGTCCATTGCCTTGATCAGATCCTTCATGATCGTATTCACGCAATCCTCATGGAAATCTCCATGATTTCGGAAACTGAACAGGTACAACTTCAACGACTTACTCTCCACCATGCGCACATCCGGCACATAAGAGATGTAGATTGTCGCAAAATCCGGCTGTCCAGTAATCGGACAAAGACTTGTGAATTCCGGGCAGTTGAATTTTACGAAATAATCATTGTCCGGATGTTTGTTGATAAATGTCTCCAGAATATCCGCAGAATAATCAGACGGATACGCTACGTGCTGGTTTCCCAGCAAAGAAATTCCTTTTTGTTCTTCCTCTGTTCTAGCCATTTCTATCACCTCATAATCGAATCATTTTATCTAAGTGGAAGGAATAGATCACCTGCTCCTTCACCTTTTTTCCTGTCAATCGTTCCAGCACCTCTGCATACGAGGCAAGCTGTGCCCGGTATCTGCCAACCAGAGTCTCCTCGTCTGCGGCATCGGTCTTATAATCCATGACCACCACGTCGTCATCCTCATAAAAGTATGCATCAATAATTCCCTGTACAACTAGTACATCCGGCTCCGTGACATCATACACCTCCGATGCCGGAATACCCGCAGAAAACTGCCGTTCCTTGTACAGATTGCCCAAGCGCGCAGCTTCTATCATACGGCATCCAAGCGTAGATTGCAACATCTTCCTGATTTTGGCTTCCCGGATTGCCACAAGTTCCCGCTCCTCGAAAATGCCCCGCGCAAGCAATGCCGCCTTTTGCTGTGCGATATACGCATCCAGATCTCCGTCTGTATCCACCGCTTCAAATGGCAGCATTTCCATAAATTTATGAACGATCGTACCACGCTCCGCACCGGTAAGTGTGCCTGTTTTTCCTGCAGACTGTGCTCGTTTCGGAAGGTTTTTTTCTATTTCCTGCTCCGCAGTATCCGGAAGGGCAAATTCCGTATTGATATCATACCCTTTTCCATCATAGGCTTTCATCTTCTTAATATCCGAGATTGACAGCTTCGCTCCCAGGGTCGTCATCGGCATATGTGGATATACATAGGATACACTCGCCTCGTTTTTCGCATAGAATACATCTTCCTCTGCCTGCTCCGCCATACGGCGGATGTCTTCTAACTGTAACCGTTTGTGAAGCTCCATCGGAATCATCGCTGTCAGAATTTCCTCCTGGTTGCAAATCTCCATACGAATCTTCCCCTGCACCTTGCAGGCTGCCGCCAGCCGGTTATAACGCACCATACAGGCAAGCAGATGCTTCGCATAGCTGTCGGCATTTTTGCGGACATTATACGGAAGCAGCAACGGCTCCATATCTTCTACATAGGCATATTTTGCAAGCAGACGGTCCGCACCGCGTATTACACCTGTAAGGATCAGCTTTTCCTTCGCACGCGTCATCGCCACATAGAGCACCCGCAGATTCTCTGCCATCATCTCCGCATCCTCGAGTGCCGCATAGATGCTCCGAATCGCAGTATTATGTTTATACCGTCCTTTTATGTGCATCGCCATTGCAGCCAGATAATAGTCCGGATGCACCTGCACATTATCCTTTAACTCCATCCGGTTAAACTGCCGTCCCATCCCTGCGACAAACACGACCGGATATTCAAGTCCCTTACTCTTGTGGATACTCATAATCCGCACAACATCCGCATCCTCGCTCAGCACGCTTGCTTCGCCCTCATCCTTTTCCATCAGCTTCAGCTTATCGACATAGCGCAAGAAATGAAACAATCCTTTGTAATATCCATTTTCAAACTGCACTGCCTTTTGCAACAGCATATCGACATTGGATTTGCGGATATCGCCTGCCGGCATTGCTGTCACGTATTCATAATATCCCGTCTGCTCCAACAGCTCCCAGATGAGATCCGATACTGATAAATGCTGTTTTTTCTCTTTTAGATCTTCGATCAGATCAAGCAGGCGTCTGACTTTTCCGCCAAGTTCTGTATCTGCCTGATCCTCTGCATAATACTCACAGATATCGTACAGACACAATTTTTCAGATACGGCATTCCGCACCGCAGCACATATCTGCGCAAGTTCTGACTCATTCAAGCCACCGATCGGCGACAACAGCACTGCCGAAAGTGGAATGTCCTGCCGGCTGTTGTCAACCACGGAAAGCATCGCCATGATAACCTGTATCTCCACTGCCTGAAAATATCCCTTGGACTTTTCAAGATATACCGGAATCCCCTGTGCCGTGAGCGCATTGTAGATCACATCGCCATAATCCTTCAGGCTTCTTGCCAGTATCACAATATCCTTATACCGAACCGGACGGTAACATTCTTCTTCCTCGTCATAGACCTGCATGCCGGTATCCGGCTGCATCAGCGATCGAATCCGGTTCGCGATCATATAGCCCTCCACCGTATCTTTCTCCGGGGAGCCATACTGGCGAAGCTGCTCTTCGCTTAAGTCTCCTGTATCATCCACATCGGCAAACAAAAGCTCTACATCCTCGGCAATATGGACGCCCTCCGGTGGCTCCGGAAACTGCTTGCCCGGTACAAGAGCCTGCTTCTCATCATATGTAATACCGCCCAAATCACTTCCCATCAACTGATAGAAGAAATAATTGATTGCGCGCAACACAACCGCACGGGAACGGAAATTATGATTCAGTTCGATCTTAATATCATTTCCTTCCGCCTGATACCGGTTGTATTTTTTGACAAATATCTCTGGACGTGCCATACGGAAACGGTAGATACTCTGTTTCACATCGCCCACCATGAACATATTATGCACGTCGCGGGATTTGCCCGATACTGCAGTCAGAATATCCTCCTGCAGATAATTGCTGTCCTGATACTCGTCAATATAGATTTCCTCATACCGGTTTGCGATCGTCTTTCCAATCTCTGTCGGCACTGCCGTTCCATCCTCGTCATAGCCGGCACACACAAGCTGATATGCCATATGCGAGATATCTGAAAACTCCAGCATCTTCCGTTTCTGCTTCTCCTCCATAAACCGCGTCATGAATTCCTCAGTCAGGGAGAGTAACGGAAGCAGATATGTTTTTAAAAGCTGCATATCTTCTAAGATCTGTGCCTCCGACTGCTTGAAGCTATCGAGCTTTTTGCTGTCAAATTCATCCTTATATTCCTTACGGAGCGTCTTACAGGCTTCCTGTAATTCTTTGTCTCCGGTAAACTTCTTTCTCGAAAGCGTCGCCCATTTACTCTCGATTGCCCCCTTCATCGCAGCATAACTGTCCGCCTGCCCGATTGCCTGCAGCTTCTCGATATCTGATTCGATCTGCTCCCGGTACTGATTCGGTCCATCCGGCTCCTCGCAGATCACAAGGCACCGCTCTGCAAGCTGTACGGCTGCCGCCGCCTTTTTATGCAGGATATCAAGCATCGCCTGCATCCACGGTGCATGGTTTAAATCCTCCGCCGTGTCAATCTGCAGTCCCATTCTCGCTTCCTCTAAAAACCGCTCCGGTGCTGGAAAACTTGTGATCTGCCGATAGATCTTGTCTAACACATCTTTGAGATTTTCGTCCCGTTTTCCATCACAGAACACCTCCAGCAGGCGCCCAAATTCTGTATCGCCCTGTTCCTGCAGCTGTGCATACTTTTCCGCAAAAAGCGCGGTCATTACATCATATTTCAACATTTCCAGCATACCCGGATCTCCGATTCCAACCGCCGGGTCCAGATTCAGATAACTGAAATACTCCTTTACGATATTCAGGCAGAAACTATCGATTGTCGTGATATCCGCACTCTGGATCAACATGTTCTGCTTTGCAATGTGCTCCGATTCCGGATACTGTTCCTGTGCTTCCTCCAGCTTTTTCAAAAGCTTCTCTTTCATCTGCGCCGCTGCCGCCTTAGTAAAAGTCACGACCAGAAAAGACGTGATATCGACCGGATGCTCCGGATCAATCATCTTCTGGTAGATACGTTCCACGAGCGTTGCCGTCTTACCGGAGCCTGCAGCTGCCGATACAAGAATTGTCTTGTCTCTCTCTTTAATTACCTGTTCCTGTTTTTCTGTCCATGGCATACGCTATGCATCTCCTCCAATAACTGTTCCTTCTCCTTTGCGCTGTGCTTTGTGTAGTGATAACGGTTATTTCCGTATTTTTCATCAAACCGGCACACATCTTTGTATGCGCAGTAATCGCACGCGGTCTTGTTGGACTCCCGCATCGGATTTTTGTCGATCACTCCCGATTTCATCTGCGTGACAAGTGCAGATGCCTTGTACTCGGCATAGGCAAGCACTGTGTCAAATTCCTCCGCATCATCCCGTGCCAGTCCTTTGTATGTCAGCTGCCTCTCCCGTGCTTCCTCCGCCTCTGTCTCATTTTCCGCCTGCACATATGGATCCTGCATATGATAATAATACATACTGTCTGTCACAATCTTATAGTGTTCTGCCTCCGCGCGGTTTTTGTTCCACTCCTGATCGACCAGTTCACGCATCACATCTGTATAGATTGCAAGCTGCAGTTCCAGTCCCTCGTACAGATCACCAAGATCAAACTCATGTGCCCCGGATTTGTAATCGATCACACGCAGGGAAATCGTCTGCTCTGCTTCATTCACATACAAATCTCCGCGGTCCACCACGCCAACTAAGGACAACTGTTCATCTCCAACCTGCAGTTTTTTTCGGAATGCATACTCAAAATACCGCGGTTTGTAAGACGCATCCATCATCGCCTGCAGCTTCTGCACGGTCCGTTTTCCGATTCGGATCAAACTCTTCCGTAGCACTTCATACTGTCCGGCATCCAGCTCCTGTCCGGCGTATTCCTTCGCAAAGTTTTCATTCACGAATTCCTCTGTCTTCGCATCCCGCTCCTGCTCGGACAGTGTCTCCCATGCATTGTCCTTCTGATCCCGCACATAGCAAAACATCTGCTCCATCGCACCGTGCAGGATCATACCGACGTTCCGGTTGTCGATACCATGAATCTGCCGCTCCTCTAACCGTAGAATGTATCGAAGGAAAAATGCATACGCACAGCTTGCATACTGTTCCAGCTTCGATACGGACATCGCCATATCCTGTAACCGGATCAGCTGTGTGACCTGTTCCGCCAGCTTCTCCGGCAGATTCTGGTACTGCATCGCCTGTTTCATCCGTTCGAGTGTCCGGGCATCTCCATGCTTCAGATACAGCTTATATAACTGCAGTGTCTCTTTCTCGTGGCTGTGATTACCCTCGAGCAATTCCCGGATTCCTATGATTAAAACCTCCAGCCCGGATTTGTTTGTCACGATCCGGTTCTCCATCCGCTGTCCCTGTAATTCCTTCTTGTCCGGAAAAATTCTTCGAATCCGGTCTAATATATAAGATGGCCGCATTGTCTCATTCGTGGCACTCATACACACATAGGATAAATGAAGACAATCCTTTGGCTTCGTCATGTTCTGATACAGGTAAAACTGTTCGGTGTAGCTGTTCACCCGCTCTGTCGGCGCCATATGGATACCAAATGCACCCAGTCGTTCTTTCTCGCGGTCATTGATGATCTGACTGCGTCCGACACGTTTCGGAATGACGCCGTCATTTACACCCACAATAAACAGCGCCCGGATATCACCTAGTCTGGTTCGCGTGATATCGCCGACTACGAGCATATCCAGTGTCGGTGGCACCATACCAAGTGTGACATCCTTCATTCCTACGGCAAACAGTTCCTCAAACTCCTGTACATTGACCGTGTCCTCCGGCATGATCTCCACCATCTTGTCAAAGATCTGCCGCACCTTCTCATACAGTCCGGCATCTTCAAACTGCGTCTCCATCGAAAGCGTCTCCATAAGCGCATAGATGGCTTCGACAAACACGGAAATCTTCTTTTTTCCACCGGAGACTGCCTTGTAAAATGGCTGCAATATTTCCATCACAACCTGCCGCATCTCATCCACGGTGTCATCCTCGCCGTTTAGAAATGGCTGGCTCCAGCTCCGGATTCCCTTTCGTCCACGCGCCAGCACGTAGTTTTCCAGCATCTCGATCTCCGATTGTTCCAACGACTTTACAACTCCGGATTTTAAGAACGCGAACACACTGTCATAACTGAAATTCTCATCGACGATTCGAAGCACATGCATAAGCGCATCCACACATGGATGATTCTTCACCGGCATCGTCATATCAATAAAATATGGAATCTCATATTGCGGCAATATCCGCTTCGCAAATTCCGCCGTCTCCTCCAGATTTCCACTCACGATCGCAATATCCCGGTAACGATAGCCCTGCTCCATCACAAGGGTACGAATCTGTTCTGCAACGCCGGTCAGCTCCTGCGCCGGCGTATCATACGCCGTAATCGTAATCGCCTGTTCCTCGTCTTTCCCGACACGGTACGGATAGCGGAACAGATTCTGCTCCAGATGTGCCAGCGGATGTCCCTTGCTCCACCGTTTACAGCCATCCTTTCCTAAGAGCAATGCCGTTTTCACAACCACATGTGCCTGCTCGGCAGTAAGCAGCAAATGCTCGATTGTCTGCTTCGTAAGTGCAAACAGTTCGTGCTCTGCCACGTGCTTTTTCTCATAGGTTGCCGCGTCAATCGTCAATACGATTGTCACTTTTTTCGCCCGGCGCAGCAACACGGAAATCAGATTCAACTGAATCGGTGTAAATCCGGTAAATCCATCTAATACGATCTCACTGCCTGCAATCAGCTCCGATTGTTCCGCTGCCGCGGTCAGGAGCTCCAGCATCTGTTCTGCTACGATAAAAGACTGCCCTTTCTTCTCCTCAAACGCATCGAAAATTACCAGCATGTCCTGCAGCTTTCTCGCAAGCACACGTGCCTCCTCCGAATCGTCCAGCTTCTGTAACGCCTCCCGCAGCCGTTCCCGTGGAATATCATACTGGTAGATCTCTGACATCAACGATTTTGCCTCGTCGATAAATCCTGCCTTATCCAGACTTCCGGCATACAGAGACAGCTCTTCTTTGTGCTCCTGTGCTGCCTTTCGCAGCAACATAGATTTTCCGAAATCCTCCAGCACCTTCTTCGGCTTGATATGCAGCTCATCAAATATCCGATATGCCAGCCGGTTAAACCCGATGACGTCAATCTGGAAGCTGCCACCGCGCGGATGCTTCTGCACAAGCTTTCGTTGAATCTCCAGCGAATACTGTTCCGGGACAAGCACGATCACATTTTCCCGCTCATCCTGCATTGTCCGACGTATAATGTCCTCGTAAATATATTCTGATTTTCCTGCCCCGCTTGGGCCAAGGATAAACTGTAACGCCATGTACTCCTCCGTCAAAAAAATAAGCCGGAAGTTTTTCGCTCCCGGCTTTTTCTTAATCCTGTTTAAACAACTGATCCTGTACCTCTTCGATATCCGGATACCAGACGCCTTTGATCTTGATGAAATCAATATTTACTTCCAGATACTGTCTCTTCACGCCATTGCGATCCTTCATCGTTCCACGCAGTCCAAGCTTCAGGGTAACACCCTCTCTTGCATCTGCAGTCTTACCATGCTCCAGCTGGATCTTATCGTTGAATGCATTTACCTCAGAAGTGCCCCAGATGGATGTATCAATAATCTTGATCGATGTGTAGTTTGTCTCCTGCACATATGGTAAGATTTCCTCAACCAAGGCTTTGTTTGCTGTTATGTATTCCGGTACTAATGCCTGTAATTTCTCACTGTCATCCTCATTGACCGCTGTCTGGAATGCTTTGACTGCATCCTCATAAGTCTCCGGTCCGTTCGGCTTTAACACAACCTTTGTCACAAACATATAAATACCAAATACGATTGCTGCAAATATGATGAACTTGAAGATCGTGCCAAACACTTTGCCGACGCCGCTTCCGCCGCCCTGTTTCTTGTTCAGCTCTTTGTATTCCTTTACGTCTTCCTTCGTAATCTTGACAGGATCTGTTCCCCCGATACTGTTCCCATCATAGATGTCACCATAATCATCGGTTGGTGTATATGCCCTTTGCTGTACCGGCTTCTTTCCGTTCTCACCTTTCAGCCCAAGACTTGTCTTCATCTTCACCACCGGGCGCCCACATTCCGGACAGATCGTAATTCCATCCTGCACCCTTGCTCCACATGATTCACATACAGCCATATTACTAACCCCTTTCTTCTGTATCATATGTAGTATAGTATATCTCACGGAGGCATTTTCTTCAAGTGATTCTTTTCTTATGAAAGGGAAAATCGCGAAAAAAAAAGGATACAATCTGTATCCTTTTAAAAGCAGTTCGTAGGGGAATCGAACCCCTGTTTTCGCCGTGAGAGGGCGACGTCTTAGCCGCTTGACCAACGAACCATCTTGAAACCTTTGTTACTATAACAAATATATAACATGTTGTCAACAACTTTTTTTAATTTTTTTAATTTTTTTTAATTCATGGCATATTTTCGTAAAGATATACGTCCATATGCCATGATCCAACATCCTTATTTCGACTTCTCCGGCCGGTACAAAATATCCACGAATGTATTGACACTCTGCTCGCAGACTTCTCTTGTCGTCTCCTGCTTCACAAGGATATAACGATCTGTGTGTCCCTTCATGACATACGCCGGCTTTCCATCCTTGTCGATACAGTCATACTCCTCCATCAGCACCGGAAGCAGCTCTCCGGAAAACTGTGCTTCAAATGCTGCCTTCTGGTTCGCCGTCAGCTCTAACAGCACATTGCTTCGCTTCTCCTTCACTGCATCGCTCACCTGATGCTCCATTGTCGCTGCGATCGTGCCGCTCCGCTTTGAATATTTAAATACATGCATCTCATAGAGATTCAGCTTCTCCAGATTTGCCACCGTTGTTGCAAATTCCTCCTCGGTTTCCCCCGGGAATCCTACAATCACATCTGTCGCGATCGCCGGACGATCATATGCCTTGCGGATCATCTCGCATTTTTCCATATATTCTTCGATTGTATATTTCCGGTTCATCCGCTTTAACGTCTCATTGCAGGCACTCTGCAATGACAGATGGAAATGCGGACACACCTTATCAAGCGCTGTGATACCATCCAGGAATTCCTCTGTGATCACACGCGGCTCCAGCGATCCCATCCGGATACGCTTAATACCATTCACTTTGGCAACTGCCTGTAACAGCATCAGCAGCGATGCACCATCCTCATCCTCATAGGAAGATAAATTGATTCCTGTAATCACGACTTCCTGTACGCCTTCTACTGCCAGCCCTTCTACCTCCCGCACGACATCCGCAAGCTTCCGGCTGCGGATTCTGCCACGTGTATATGGGATGATACAATACGTGCAGAAATTATTACAGCCGTCCTGCACCTTGACATAGGCACGGCATCGCTCGTTCGGCTTTATGAGCGTCATTTCCTCATATTCGTTCGTGTGATTGATGTCGATCACAACCTCATGCATGGACGTATCCTCATAATATTCACTTAAGATACGGGCAACATCCTTCTTGCAGTTGTTTCCGATCAGAATATCGATGCCTAGATCCTTTGCCAACGCTTCCTCGGCTGCCTGCACATAGCATCCGGCTGCCACAATGACCGCCTCCGGGTTCTTCTTTTTCGCGCGGTGCAGCATCTGTCTCGACTTTCGCTCCGCCATATTCGTGACCGAACACGTATTGACGATATACACATCTGCAAACTGTGAAAATGGTACAATCTCGCATCCATTTTTCTTCAAAATATCCATCATACTGTCTGACTCATATTGATTCACCTTGCATCCGAGTGTGCAAACTGCTACTTTTTTATTTAAAATATTCACATACATTTTACGCAAATTTCTCCTGCTGATTCTTGACTTTTATAGTGTAAACTTTTATTATAGTAACATAGATAAAAAAAGTGCGAAAGATATATTTTTGAGATTATTTTTCGCTTTCATAATATACAAGGAGGTTTCTATATGTTAAAGGTTAAAATTTCTCTCAACTCTATCGATAAGGTAAAGAGCTTTGTAAATGACATCAGCGGTTTTAATGCTGAGTTTGACTTAGTATCTGGTCGTTATGTTATCGATGCAAAGTCTATCATGGGTATTTTCAGTTTGGATATTTCCAAGCCAATCGACTTAAATGTACATACAGATAAGGATACAGAAGATATCATGGCAGCGTTAAAGCCATATCTTGCTGAGTAATCTCATAGTTCGATAGAAAGCAAAAAACCTCCCAGATGGGAGGATTTTTTGTTTTATTCTTTATTTTTCTGTCAGATACTGAATCATACCCGGTCCAAGTGCATCGGTCGGTCGCTGCATAAATCCATGTTTTTCATAAAATGGCTCTCTGCCCTTGGCACACATCAGACATAGCATCATCGTGCTTCCCTCTTCCCGCAGAGATTCCACATACGCTTTTAATTTCTGTATAATCTGCGAGCCAATGCCCTGTGCCTGCACCTGTGGGATCACGATCAGATCCTGAATATAACAGACCACGGCACCGTCTCCAACGACACGTCCCATACCAACGACCTGTCCGTCCGCATCGACCGCTTTTACTTTATACAGACAATTCGCAAGGGCATGTGCCGCCTGCTTGTCTGTCAGTTTCTTCCAGCCAACTTTCTCCCGAAGTGTCAGATACTCTTCCAGAGAAATATCATTTTCAATGAGTGTTATCATGTTTTAAGTCCTTCTTCCACCGTCGTATATCGCTACATACGCATCGGAATTCCACGCTCCGCCAGATATGCTTTGAGATCCATGATCTCCAGCTCCTTGTAGTGGAACAGGGATGCTGCAAGTGCTGCGTCTGCTTTTCCCTCTGTCAGTGCATCATAGAAGTGCTCCTTCGTTCCTGCACCGCCGGACGCAATTACCGGAACGGATACATTTTCGGCAATCAGTCTGGTCAGCTCCACGTCGTAGCCTGCCTTTGTTCCATCACAGTCCATACTCGTAAGCAGGATCTCTCCTGCGCCCATCTTATCTGCCTGCATCGCCCACTCGATCGCATCAAGTCCGGTATCGACACGTCCACCGTTCTTGAACACATTCCAGCCGCTTCCATCTTCTCTTCTTCTCGCATCGATTGCAACGACCACACACTGGCTGCCAAACTTGTCTGCAGCATCACTGATCAGCCGTGGTGTATTGATAGCAGAGGAATTGATACTGATCTTATCGGCGCCCTCACGTAAAATCGCCTTGAAATCATCGACTGTACGGATACCGCCGCCAACCGTAAACGGAATAAATACAGTCTCCGCAACCTTCCGCACCATATCGATCACGATATTTCTCGAATCCGAAGATGCCGTAATATCCAGAAATACAAGCTCATCCGCACCTGCCTTATCATAGGCAGCACCAACAGCAACCGGATCACCTGCATCCTTCAAATTCACAAAATTTATACCCTTTACAACCCTGCCATTGTTGACATCCAGACAAGGAATAATTCTCTTTGTATGCATACTCTCTTCCTCCCCGTCTCTTATAAGTGTATAAAGTTATCCAATATTTTCAGTCCTACCGTCGAACTCTTCTCCGGATGGAACTGACATGCAAATACATTTCCCTTTTCCACAGAGGCATGAATGTCCACGGAATAGTGTGTCCGCGCTGCAACATCTGCTTCGTCCTTCGATTTCAGGTAATACGAATGCACAAAATATACATATGGATGTTTCTCCACACCGGCAAATAATTTTGCGCCCGGTGTGATATCAAGCGAATTCCATCCAATCTGTGGCACCTTCAGATCCGGTGCATCTGGAATCCGTAAAATCTCGCCGTCCAAAATCCCAAGTCCCGTTGCTCCCGGGCTTTCCTCGCTCGTCTTATACAGAAGCTGTAAGCCAAGGCAGATTCCAAGAAATGGTGTCCCGGCATCTACCACATCGTAGATGACCTGATCCAACTTGTACTCCCGCAGCTTACCCATCGCATCACCGAAGCTTCCCACACCCGGCAGGATCACCTTGTCACACGATAAGATCAGATCTTTGTCCCGCGTGATCACGGCTTCTTCGCCCAGATAATGCACTGCTTTTTCTACACTTTTAATGTTGCCTGCATCGTAATCTAAAATTGCTATCATTGTCTCATCCTCTGTCACATTCATACAGTCAATAGTTGCATTTATTACTGTCCCTGCGCATCCGTCGGCGTTTCTGTCTCCGCCGCTTTTGCGCCAAGCTCCGACAAGGTTTTGGTATATTCCTGTCCTTCCATTGCTAAGATCTGGTATGCTGTTTCCTCGGTAATGCCATAAGTATTCCACAGGACATTTATAATCTTATCCCGGCAGGAATCAATATCTTTTACGATATCCAGTTCTACCGCCTCATCGTAATGCTCATCATATTTCTGGATACCACGGAGCAACGCATCGAGTGCCTTGTCCGCTCTGCCAAGCTTCATGTTATTCTCATAGGATTCGTAGAGCCGTTCTACATACATAACTGTATAGATACGGTCTTTCAGATCCTGATCTTTTTCTTTGACTTCCACGCCAGATACTTCGTCATATGCCAGACGATATCGCTGCCGTTCGAAATAATTCGCCGCTTTTTTGATCACCTGCGAATAGTTAAACTGATTCGTACCGAGTACGACTCCTGCCGCAAGTGCAAAAAACAGAACAAATACGACAATAACGGTCGGTGTCGAAACCTTTTTCTGATCTTTTTCGGCTTCAAGTTCTGCCGCATAGGCTTCATCTTTTTGTCGTTTTTTGTCGGCTTTTTCCTTCTGCTTTGCTTTATCCTTCGCCTGCTTCGCAGTAAGCATCTCCTGCTTGGCTGCGTCCTTTTCTTCTTTTTTCGCTTCCCGCTCTGCCTGTTTTTTCTTCTTTTCAGCTTCCTTCTTCGCTTTCTTCTCCTCGAACAAAGCTTCCTCTTCTAAGTCATCCTCATCCGGCTCACCAAAAAGAATCTCAGAAATCGTTTTCTTTTTATGTTCTGTCTCTTCTTCCTCGATTTCCGCTTTTTTCTTCTCTGCCTTTTTCCGCGGCTGCTTCACCTTTTTTACCGGTTCCTCCGTTTTTTCGCCAATATCCTCGATATCAGCCAGATCCCCGTTCAACAAACTTTCTGCCATAGAGGACTGCAACAATGCATCCAGGCTATCCTCATCTGCCGTATATGGATTTTTTTCCTTCTCTGACAGTTCTGGTTCTTCTGACATTCCCATATCCATCGAACCAAACAAAGCATCATCGAACACGCCCTCTGGCAACGCGGTATCTTCCTGCATCTGCAAGTCTGCTTCTCCAAAAACATCGGTATTGTCCGCCTGCACCGACGGCTCTTCCTGTGGTGGTTCTGGTTTCACATTCTCCTGATTTGCCTTCTCGATCAGGGCATCCAGACTCATATCGTCCGTTTCCTGTTCCTGCGGCTTCTTCTTTACGACCGGATTGGCACCGGCATCCAGTTTCGTGATATCAACATCATCAAAATCAATATCATCGAAATCCAGATCTCCAAGATCCATGCCATCTAAATGATCCAGTTCATCGAGAGAAATGTCATCCATATCATCTGCATCGACATCCACGCCGGAATCTATATCAATATTCTCATTCAATTCTCCATCCATCGATGATAATTCATCCAACAGACTATCCAGATTGTTCTCGTCCAAAATGTTCCTCCATGTGTATCACAAATTCCACAGATAAAAGTATCATATCACATTCATTTCTCCAAGACAAGTAAAACCACTACATACCAGCACGCAAAAAGGCACCATACAAACTGCTGTATGGTGCCTGCCTTTTTATTCCCAATCATCAAAATCCTCATAATCATCATACGCGCCATTGGCATAGTTCTTCGTATAATTGATATTGCTTGACCGCTTCTGCTTTGGCTGCGGACGACTGGATTCCCGTTTTTTGTTGTTCTGCTTCTTCTTAACCGATTTCTGTTCCTTTTCTAAGCGCATCTGGACTTTATTTTTGTCCGGAATTGCGATCGTCGGCTTACTCTCCTTTGGACGGGATGGCTTGCTTCTTCTGCCTCTGTCTTCCTCATCCTCATCCTTTTTCGGAAACTTAGGAGCACCTCCGTAGTTTCGGTTTGGACGCTCATTTCTCGGTGGTCTGTCTCCATATGGTCTGTCACCGTATGATTTCTCTCCATATGATCGGTTTCCATTTCCACGCGGTGGTCTGTCTCCACCTGCCTGTCGGTCACCTCGCGGTGCGCCGGAACGATCGGATTTCTGGAATCTTGTTCCTCCACCTGGTCGTTTCTCCCGATCAAAATATTTTCCTTGTCCTCTGTTCATGCTGGAACCACCTTCTCTTGTTCCTTCCGTTGCCACGTCTTTATCTCCTTTCGTAACTTTCGCATGGATTTTATTTTTTAGCTTGCATGCATTTTATACTCAATCCTCAGCTTGTCCGCGATCAGGGCAATAAACTCGGAATTCGTCGGCTTTCCTTTTCCTGCACTCACCGTATAGCCAAACATATCCTCGATGACTTCGATCTTGCCTCTTCCCCATGCCACTTCAATCGCATGACGGATGGCACGCTCCACACTGCTGGACGTCGTCTTGTATTTTTTCGCTATACTTGGATACAACAGCTTCGTTATATAATTGAGCATATTCATATCATTGACTGCCATCATGATGCCCTCACGTATGTACTGATATCCTTTGATATGCGCCGGAATACCGATCTCACGGATGATCTCCGTTACGTCGTTCTCCATCGTATGCATACCATAGTCATACTCATTGTTGGCTGGCAGTTTGGTATCCTCATCTTCGCATCCTTCCATCGGCTCCCCAACCTTTGCAAAGTCTGCAATCTGTATAATTCGTTTTGCCAGTACCTTCGGATTACAAGGTTTCATCATATAATAATCAGCACCCAGATTGAATGCCATATTGATGATCCGGCTCGAACCCACCGTCGACAAGAAAATAATCTTCAAATCCACCAGTGACTGGTTCTCCCGCAGCTGCTCTAATACCTCCAGACCGTCTACGTTGGTAATGAAAACATCCATCAGCAACACATCCGGCTGTGCCTGCAGCACCTGATCATACACCTCGTTGCCATCCGCCGTACAGCAAACGATGTCGAATCTCTCCCCATTATAGGCTTCTAACTGCCGACCGAGCATCTCATACCCGGCATCCGCAATCATCACCCTGATTCTCTCCGTATTCATATTATCCTCCCCTTCTTGGAACCAACCTCCTATCAATCAAAATTAACCATAGGAAGATGATATAATTTCAAAATACCATTGTCAAGCGCATTTCCACAGAAATTTTCTTTTTGTGGATAATTTTGTCTACGCGCTTTTCATCTTCGATTCGAGTCGTATTTTGTCGGCGATAAGTGCTATAAATTCCGAGTTCGTCGGCTTCAGCTTTCCCTGCTGCAATGTATATCCAAATAGCTCATGCATCGTGTCGGAGTTGCCTCTGCTCCATGCCACCTCAATGGCATGCCGGATGGCACGTTCCACACGGGATGGTGTCGTTGCGTATGCCTTTGCAATCGAAGGATAGAGCTGCTTCGTGATGGAATCGAGGATATCCATATCCTGTACTGCCATCAGGATAGAGCTGCGCAGATACTGGTATCCCTTGATATGTGCTGGCACGCCTACCTCATGAATGATTTCCGTAACCTTTACTTCGAGCTTTGTCTGCAGTTCTTCTCCTGCATCCTCCGGCTGGCAGACACTCATCCCCGTCTGTTTGCCACGCGCTAAGGTCAGGATTTCCTTTTCCAGATCAAGATCATTATATTCTTCATCGATAAAACGGACGAAAATATGATCAACATTTCCCCGGCATGTATTTTGTGCAAATCGAATCTGGCTGGCATTCCCCTGCAACAGGAAGCGGTATCCACGGGTTCCCCATCCGTTGACCTCTTCCATCACTGCCAGTCCATCCAGATTCGGCAACAGGAAATCCAGCAAAATGACATTTGGATTTTGTGCGCGAATTGCCGAAACTGCGTTTCCGCCGTCTGAAATAATATCGCACACGCAAATATCCTTATTCTTTGCAAGCTGCTGTCTTAATTCCGTCGCTGCCTTTGTATCATGTTTTATGATAAGCACTTTTGTCTTCATAAAACTATCCCCCTCTAATCTTGATATCAAAGACATTATAGTTTCATTATTTTGCGAGGGCAATACATAATAAAACGCAAGTTGCGACAGTAAATATTGACAGCATTTTCGGTCAATTTTTCCCATTTTTTACTGCATCATTTCTTCGATGAAAATGCCGTAGCCTCGTGTCGAATCGTTGACAAATACATGTGTCACTGCCCCGATCAGCCTGCCATCCTGCAGGATTGGTGTGCCGCTCATTCCCTGCACAATTCCGCCGGTCAGAGAAAGCAATGTCGAATCGGTTACCTTAAATTCCATACACCGTCCGTTCTCATTGTCAGAATCGACTGACACAATCTCGATTTCGTATTGTTTCGACTCCCCGGATACCGACGAAAGCAGATACGCGGTTCCGACATGCACCTCTGATTTTCGTCCAACTGCCACCTGGATGTCCTGCGTATGTGTCTTTTGCTGTCGTTTTGTCAAGTATCCGTGAATACCAAAGGCACTATTTTCCTCCACGCGCCCGATCACATACCGTCCGGTATAATTGATGATGCCCTCCAGTCGTCCCGGCTTATCCGCTTCCGGCTTTTTGATGCGCACGATCGTCGTCTCATACACCGCGCCATCGGACACGCGGAACATAATTCCTGTGTCGTTGTCGTTGATGCTGTGTCCAAGTGCAGCAAACCGTTCTCCATCTGTATAGGTGATCGTTCCGATTCCGGAAATATCATCCTTTACCCAGAGTCCAAGCGCATAGCTGCCATCCTTTTTCTTTACCGGTGTTACACGCACCGTCCGGTACTCATTTTCCCGGCAGACACGAAGCAGCAATTCGTGTCCTCCGCTTTGCTGTACCAGTTCCAGCATTGATTTTTTATCGTCCACACTCTGTCCATTGATACGCATTACATAATCGCCCGGCGACAACAGATTCTCACATGGGTTGCATGTGATTCCCTGTTCGTCCACAACCGAATTGACGCCGATCACCATTACACCTTTTGTTTTTACATAGATTCCAACTGGTTCTCCCGACGGACAGACCATGCATTCGGTCTCCCCTTCACTTGATACAACCGGCAGGGAATCCGCCTGCGTCTCCACATCTGTATCTCCTCCCTTTGCGAACAGGAACTCCCGGTTATGATACCCTAAGATGCTAAGCACTATCAGCAACAGTACAACTAAAAAGATTCGATACTTTCTCACATCGTTTCCTCCTCTCCTGATTTCATTTCTTTATTTCAAATCGCTTTATTTCATATAATTTGTGCTATAAAAAAGAGTACATAGATTCCTCCATGTACTCTTAGTATCGAATATTTCATTCTATGTAATTCAGTTTATTTTTGCCTGTTCTGCCAATCCTTTCATCTCGGTCACAGTGTGAATCGTCGTCTCCGTGATTTTTGCACCACCGATGAGTCTTGCCAGTTCTTCAATTTCCTCTTCCTTTGAAAGTAACCGGATGCTGGAAATTGTTTTCTCATTTTCCACATTTTTTTCAATCAGATAATGTGCATCTGCCATCGCTGCGATCTGGGAAAGATGCGTGATACAGATAACCTGATGCTGCCGTGACAGGATTGACATCTTCTCTGCCACCTTCTGTGCGGTTCTGCCACTGATACCGACATCGATCTCATCAAAGACAAGTGTCGGTGTGTCGTCCTGATTTGCAAGACAGGATTTCATTGCCAGCATGATTCGCGACAGTTCACCACCGGATGCAACCTCATGCAGCGGACGCATCGCTTCACCTACATTCGTCGAGATATAGAAGCACGCATCATCGTAGCCATTTGCAGAATAATTCGGGGATGTCTCAAACCGCATCTCAAACCGGACCATATTAAAGTTCATATCCTCCAAGGACTCCCGGATCTTCTTACAAAGCTTTTCCGAAAGTGCCCGTCTGTGCTCGGATAATACCCGGCAGCTCTCTTCAAGCTTCGCCGTCTGTTTCTTCCATTGTGCCTCAATCTCCTGCATATGCTCCTCATAGCCAGAAAGAGCATCATATTCTTTCTCGAAAGCTGCAAGGCTTTCCAAAATCCGGGAAATGGAATTTCCGTATTTTGCCTTTAAGGAATTGATCTGATCCAGACGACTTTCCATCTCACGAAATTGTCCTTCATCAAACTCCATATCCTTCATATACTCACTGATCTCACGATTAAAGTCTGACAGCAGACCATCGGCATCCTCTAAGATACCAGCCGCATCGGCAAGCTCCTCGTCCAGTTCCGTGAGTCTGCGCATATCCTTGATCGCACGTCCTAGCTGTTCTCCCGCAGAAGTAGCTCCATATCCGGTCAGTGCATAGATGTCGTTTGCATATTGCAGGATTTCCTTTGCATTGACCGCCTTCTTGTACTGCCGTTCCAACTGGACATCCTCGCCATCGACCAGCTTCGCATCTTTGATTTCCTTAATCTGATACTGCAGAAAATCCATGCGTTTGTTTTTCTCTGCCTCGTCCATGCTGCCTTTTTTCTTTTCTTCTTCAAGTTCCCGGTAGATATGATAATCTTCCTGCACCTGTTTTTTCAACTTCTGGATATCCTCCCCGCCAAAACGATCGAGTATCTCCAGATGCTTTGCTGGCTTTAACAGTGTCTGCTGCTCATGCTGTGCATGCAGATCGATCAGAAGCGATGCGATTTCTTTTAACCGCGTGATCGTCACCGTCGTATCATTTACCCGGTTGACGGTTCTGCCATTCGGCGATAACCGCCGGGATATCAGCAAAGTACCGTCCTCATCCGGTGTCACCTCCAGCTTCTCAAGCGCTTCCACAATTGCTGGCTGGTCAACCGAAAATACAAGCTCGACCAGTCCATCCTTTGTGTCATCCCGCAACAGTTCTTTCGGGAATTTACCGCCCAGACAGATTCCCAGAGATCCAATGATAATAGATTTACCAGCACCCGTCTCTCCGGTCAGAATATTCAGCTGCTCGTGAAAATCAATGTCAATCTCCTCGATCAGCGCTATATTTTTTATGTGCATTGTCAACAACATTTTTTTATCTCTCCAATTATATGTTCTGCCTGCTGCCCATCTTTGATCGCCAGAAACAGCGTATCATCGCCTGCAATACATCCCATAATGCCTTCCACCGACAGATTGTCGATTGCAGCACCAACCGCCATCGCCATACCGGATACAGTTTTGACTACAATAATATTCTGTGCGGCTTCAATCGAAAGAATACACGATGCCATCACATGCTGATAGGATGCATGTGTTCCGGTATCAGGTTCCAGACTTGCAGCATAACGATGCTTCCCACTTCCGTAGGAAACTTTTTCCAGTTTCAATTCCCGTATATCTCTCGATACAGTTGCCTGTGTTGTCTCAAATCCAAGTGCCTGTAAACGTCTGGTAAGCTCTTCCTGCGTGTCTATCTCATATTCCGATATCAATTCCAGCAATGCCTGCTGGCGTCTCTGCTTACTCATGTTAAGCGCCTCCTATTTTTTCCCGAAGTACACTATAAAAGCTGACATCATACATTTTTATCAATCGGATCTCACGCTTCGAGCAGGTCACTTCCACGCTCTCACCCGCAGATAATTCGATATTGTCTGCTCCGTCAAAGGAAACGATTGCTTCTGTCTCCTGTGTTCTCCGTTTCTTGACAACCTCGATCCGTATACGGTCTGCACTGTCAAACACGACGCTCTTGGAGGTAAGCGAATGCGGAGAAATCGGTGTCACAACGACTGCCTTGGATTTCGGGCTGATGATCGGTCCACCGGCGGACAAATTATATCCGGTCGAACCAGTCGGCGTCGCCACAATCACACCATCTGCCTCATACGTGTCTAACAACTGCTCATTTACATAGATATTCAGACCAATGATCCGGGAAAATCCTGCACGTGTGATCACCACATCGTTCAGGCAGGAAAAGGATGTCTCTCCCTTGCGTCCCTCAATCATCATCCGTTTTTCTATGCTGTAATCGTCCGCCAGCAGACGGTCGATTGCTTTATATGCGTTTGACTCTTCCACCTCAGTTAAAAAACCAAGCGTTCCGAGATTGACGCCCATAAGTGGAACATCATAGGTTCCAATGCTGTGTGCTGCACGGAGCATCGTTCCATCCCCGCCAAGCACGATCACAGCCTCTACGCCTCCCATGTATTCGGGCTTGATCGTCGTGCCATTGTAGTGCTGCTCATCGCTCACCACAACCGCCTGCGCACCTTTTTCCCTGATGTACGCAACGATATCCTGCGAAAGTTTTAAATTGATGTCTTTGTCAGTATTTGCGACGATTAAAAACTTATTCATTGCCCGGTTCCTTATCTAACGTATCATGTGAAGCTGTAACAACTGCTTTTATATCAATGGATGAAGCATCCACGATTTCCTGATCTTGTTTATTCTTGGATAAGAATAATAAATACTCAATATTTCCCTCTGGTCCCTTCACCGGAGAAAAATCCAGTGCCAGCGGATAAAAATCAATCGAAGAGGCATAGTCCATCACCATGCGGATCACCTCTTCATGGACAGCGCGGTCACGCACAACGCCCTTTTTTCCTACCTTTTCCCGTCCGGCTTCAAACTGCGGCTTGATCAGACAGACCACCTGTCCATCCTCCGTCAGAAGATTCTTCACCGGAAGCAAAACCTTCGTCAACGAGATAAACGATACATCAATCGAAGAAAATGCTGCCAGCTCGTCAATATCCTCCGGCACAACATAACGGATATTCGTCTTTTCCATGCAGACTACCCGCTCGTCATTGCGAAGCTTCCACGCAAGCTGTCCATGTCCGACATCGATTGCGTAGACTTTTGTCGCTCCGTTTTGCAACATACAATCTGTAAATCCGCCGGTCGAAGAACCGACATCCATGCAGACTTTGCCAGACAGTGTGATCGGGAATTTCTGCATTGCCTTTTCCAGCTTCAGACCGCCGCGGCTCACATACGGCAGAGTTTTCCCCTTTACCTCGATCACCGCGTTCTCTGGAAATGTCGTCCCAGCCTTATCTTCTTTGTTGCCATCTACATATACAATTCCCGCCATAATGATTGCTTTTGCTTTCTCTCTCGAAGGCGCCAGTCCTTTCTCCACAAGCAATACATCCAGCCGCTGTTTCTTCTGCTTCTCCATCGTTCTTCCTCTATATTATTTCTATTTCAAATGTTTCTTATAACACGGTACAATCTTTTCTGCCAGTCCCTCTGCATCGATCTGCATATGGTGCCTTAACTCCGGAATTGTTCCCTGTGGCACACTCAGAAGTGGAATCGCTCCGCTGATAAATGTATACTGTTCCGGACTGTTTTTCTCTGCCAGATACGCATGCAGCTTCTCGCCATATCCGCCCTGCATGATCGTATCCTCCAATGTTACAAAGACGGTATGCGTCTTCATCAGCCGGTCTAAAAGCTCCGTATCAAGCATCGACTGGAACCGCACATTGACCAGTGTCACAGGAATCTGCTTCGCCTCTAACCGTTCCACAAGGCGGTCTGCTTCCTCCATCATATGTCCACAGGAGAACACTGCCACGCCAGATGCCTCCTGTATCACTTCACTCTTTCCATAGACAATCGGCGTCTGAATATCCGCATGTCCCTTATACGCACTGCCTCTTGGATACCGGATTGCAATCGGTCCATCATATGCATAGGCATAATCAAGCATTGCCTCCAACTCATACCGGTTCTTCGGAGCCAGTACGATCATATGCGGCATATGCGACAGATACGCCAGATCATAGATACCCTGGTGCGTCTCTCCATCCTGTCCGACAAGACCGGCACGGTCAATCGCCAAAATCACATGCAGCTTCTGCAAGCACACATCATGTAGAATCTGGTCATACGAACGCTGCAGGAACGAAGAATAGATTGCCACGACAGGCACCATACCTGCGGCAGCCATACCAGCAGCAAAAGTTACCGCATGCTGTTCTGCAATTCCCACATCGAAAAACCGCTTTGGGTACGCCTCTTCAAATCGTACCAGTCCGGTTCCCTGTGCCATCGCAGCCGTGATCGCTACAACATCCTCATGTGTCTCTCCAAGCTTCACCATCTTCTTCGCAAAAATATCGGTGTAACAGCTTGTCTTTTTCGCGGCAAGCACCTTACCGGATATCCGGTCAAACGGCGCAATCCCATGGAAATAATCCGGGTGCCGCTCCGCATAGCCATAGCCTTTTCCTTTTTTCGTCTTCACATGAATAATAATCGGTTTATCCAGCCGGAATGCATGCTGAAATGTCGTGATCATCTGATTGATATCATGTCCGTCAATTGGTCCGACATACGTGATTCCAAGCTCCTCGAAAAACATGCCCGGCACAAAAAACTGTTTGATATTATCCTTCGAGCGCTTCAGTACCTTCGCAATCTTCTTTCCGGTTTTTGACCCCATCAGACTGCTTTCCACACCGGTTTTTAACTCATTGTACGCATTTCCAAGCCGGATTTCATTCAGATACTTGGACAGACCGCCGACGTTTTTACCGATCGACATATTGTTGTCGTTAATGACAACGACACACCCGGTTTTCAACTGCGCAAGCCCGTTTAACGCTTCATACGCCATACCTCCGGTCAGTGATCCGTCACCAATCACAACGGCGACCTTCTCATCCCCGCCGCACAGATCTCTGGCGATTGAATACCCCATCGCCGCTGAGATACCAGTCGAACTGTGTCCGGTGTCAAACGCATCGCACGGACTCTCGTTGCGTTTTGGGAACCCGCTTAAGCCATCGTACTGCCGCAGTGTCTCAAACGCATCCTTTCTTCCGGTCAGGATCTTATGTGTATAGGATTGATGTCCGACATCAAAGATCAGCTTATCTTTTGGGAAATTCATCACTGCATGCAGTGCCATCGTAAGCTCCACCGTACCAAGATTGGACGCCAGATGCCCACCATGTATACTTACTTTCTCAATCAGAAAATCCCGGATCTCTGCTGCCAGTGCCGGATAATCCTGTCTTTCTATCTGCTTAATATCGTTTTCTTTTGTTATCTTCTCTAACATATGCATTTGCCTTTACCTGTCATAAATATGCTTATGCGATCAGGTTAATGGTCCCGGTTGATCAAGCTTTTTACAAGCGCGATCATATCCGCTTTTGCCCCCTCATCCCACGCTTTTATATTCTCCAATATACGGATCGCTTTCTCGGACATTTCTTCCACGTACTGCTTTGCAGCATCCATTCCGTGCAATGTCACATAGGTCACCTTATGGTTTTTATCATCCGAATGTAATGGTTTGCCAAGCAACTGCTCGTCCCCGACCAGATCTAAGATATCATCCTGCACCTGAAACGCAAACCCGACTGCATAGGCGGCCTCATCTAACTGTGCGACAACCGCATCATCTGCACCAGCAAGATATGCACCACACATACATGCCGCCGCGATCAACGCGCCTGTCTTATTCTCATAGATAAACGCAAGCTGATCTTCATCCATCGGAAGTCCGGCACGCTCCACATCAAGCACCTGTCCGCCAACCATACCATAGATACCAGCTTTTTTTGCAAGCACCGCAAATGCCTTCTCCACATTGGCATCGCCCGGCTTCACCGCAAATCCCTGACACGCAGTTTCAAATGCAAAGTTTAACAATGCATCTCCGGCTAAAATCGCCATATCCTCACCAAACTTGACATGCACGGTCGGAAGTCCCCGGCGTAGCGCGTCGTTGTCCATCGCCGGAAGATCATCATGCACAAGGGAATATGTATGGATCATCTCCATTGCCGCCATAAATGGGCGCACCAGTGCCTCCTGCGGTTCCTTTGCAAACATCTCATAACACAGACGGAGCATCATCGGACGCAGCCGTTTGCCGCCTGCTTTTACCGCATAATTCATCGCAGCCAGCACAGTTTTCTGATGTCCGGTCTCCTCCGGCAGATACGCCTCTATCATCTCTTCAATTGCCTTGGCATCATACTTCATCTAATATCTTTATCTCCTTTTCCACACCTGCAAGTTCTTCCTTACAGGCATTCGCAAGCTCCACGCCCTCTGCATATAACGTCATGGAGTCTTTCAGATTTGTATCGGGATTTTCCAGAAGCTTGTTGATCTCTTCCAATCTGGCAAATGCTTCCTCTATGTTTAATTCCTTCTTTTTTTCTGCCATGTTGTTTTATTCTCCTTGTACACCATTTGTATCTGCTTCCACAGAAACGACCGTCGCATGGATTCTGCCATCATGCAGAGTAACATGAAGCGGATCGCCTGCCTGCATCTGTCCCGCTGACATTACAGGCTTTCCCTCTGATTCAAGATATCCGAACCCACCTACCAGCTTGGCTGTCGGTGCGTTGCCATGCAGTCTTGTTAACAGCAGATGCAGTTGATGTTCATATTCTTTAAACTTAAGCTGGATCCGGTTTTCAAGTCGTTCTCTGCTTTGCTTCAGCTTCTCCTGCTGCTTTTCGAGTTTTGCTCTCGGATTCAGTGCTGCCAGTTGCTGCATATACATCTGCAGCTTTGTCTCTTTCTCCTGCAGACGTCCCTGCATCCGGAGCCGTAATTCCCGCTCACAGGAATCCAGACGTGCCTGATAATTCTGTTTCTTATTTGCCACGTGATAATTCATTGTCCGCAGCCGAAGCTCGATTGTCCGTAAAATATCATCGATCAGTGGAACGGCTGCAGTTGCTGCTGCCGTCGGCGTCTCGACACGCAGATCTGCCGCATCATCTGCCAGCGATGTATCACCCTCATGTCCAGTTCCAGATATGATCGGCGTCTTCGCCTCATAGATTGCACGGACAACTGCCTCATCGTCAAAGACCTCCAGATCTTCCCTCGATCCACCGCCTCGTCCAATGATAATCGTATCCACGCCCAATCTGTCGAGTCTGCGGATACCCTGCACGATCAGCTCGCGCGCATTTTCGCCCTGCGCCCGCGCATCACAGACGATCATCTGCACATAGGGATTCCGCCGATGTGATACGCTCATAATATCCTTATACGCATTCGTACCTATGGAGATCACGACGCCGACTGCCCTTGGATATTTCGGAATCGGCTTCTTGATCGCCGTATCGAAGATACCTTCCTGTCCCAGTCTGCGTTTCAGCTCTGCATAAGCTTCGCCATGCCAGCCACGCTCTTCACGCCGCTGTACAGACACGGCATTCACACTGTACTCACTTTTCGCATCATAGATAGAGCAGCTTCCCTTCACAATCAGGATATCGCCCTGCTTGACCGTCGTCAGATTGAGCTTTGCCGCGACACTTTTCCACACATTCACACGCAGGATTCCGTTGTACGGCGCGCCCTCTGGCAGATCGCCCGGAGCTGTACAATCCTTGAGTGTGATATACAGATGCCCGGTCGGACCTTTGCTGAAGCTTGACACTTCCCCTTCAAAACAGATGTTTTTTAACAGATAATCATTTTTTATTATATTGCCAATATACGAATTGACTTCCCGGACAGAAAATACTTTCTTTCCATTTTCTACTCTCATGGTTCCTCAACCTTCGCCAATACTGCGTTGATAAATCCGCTTGCATCTGGATTACAGTATTTCTTTGCCAGTTCTACCGCCTCATTGATCGCTACGCGGAATGGAACTTCCTCATCATAGAGCATCTCATAGAGTGCCAGACGCAGGATTGCAAGTTCCGGCTTGCCCAGTCTGCCGATCTGCCAGCCATCAGAGATCTCGCTGATCTTCTCATCGAGTGCCGGAAGCATGGAAAGAATCTTGTGGGACTTGTCTGCAATGTAGGCAAGATCCCCCTCTTTTACCTTTCCCGTTTCTGTTATCGCAACATCCTCCGGATCTTCTTCCGGTTCTTCGATCTTACTGATTGAATAACGGATCTGTTCTTCCATCTCTTCCTGATTGTTGAATTCTGCCTTAAATACGATCAGAAAAATATTTTCTCGTATGCTTCGTCTTGTCATAATTAACCGCCTTACTCTTTATTCATCTTGATGCCGGATACGACAACATTTACCACGCGCACATGCAGTCCGGTCATATTCTCGATTGCCTGCTTTACCTTCTCCTGCACGCCCTCGGATACTTTCTTGATGCTTGTACCATATTCAACTTCCAATGAAACATCTACGACTACATTTCCATCTGTGATCTCTACCTTCACACCGTTGGCAAGATTCTTCTTACCAAGCTTTGCAACAAGCTCCTTCGAGATATTTCCAGTCAGCTTGGAAACACCTTATACCTCGATGGCTGCAATCCCGGCGATGGATGCCACCACGCCGTCTGCTATACTGATTTTACCAATTTTTTCTTCTTCATTTATCATATCGCTCATAATTGCCTCCTTATCTTATCCTTCCTACTTTATTTCATTGCATATGTAAAATATTATACCCAATTTATGCATATTATGCAACTAAAAAGCCTTGCAACTGTGCAAGGCTTTCTGCTGATTTCTACAATTTTATTACTGTGCCAGTGTGATGACGATTGCGTCCACCGTACATCCGGTCTTTCTTGTTACAACATCCTCGACCTGTGCCCGTTTTTCATCCGGCAGATCGGTACAATTTAAGATAACATCCACGCCAGAATCGCCAATCGACACGATCGCTTCTCCGAAGCCCTTTGCCGCAAGGATTGACTCTGCTTCCTGTTCTTTCTCCGCATCCTCAGTCAGCTTCACATATGCATCGGTGGCTGCCTGTACCGCCTGTGCATCCATGCCATCCCCGTTGATGATCTCCAGCAATGTCTCCTTGTTCTGGCTGCGGCTCTGCTCCCGGTTTAATTTGATTGACACGAAATTATTTGCCGCATTTGCTGAGGTCAGCACTGCTTCCCCGATTTTTTCCTCCTCCGAGTTCAGCTCGATATACTCATCCTCCGGAACATCAGAGACCGTCAGCTCGCCGGACACAATCTCCGCTGGTTTTGCATCTGTCTCCGTCTGCTCCTCTGCAAAGGCAGATTCAGTCGGTTCCAGCTCGCCCGGTGCCAAATCCAGTTTATTGCCGGAGAAATTTATGTAGCCTGCCACACCAAGCAACACGGTAAGTGCCCCGATAATAATCTGGTTTCGTTTCATGGTTTTTTTCTTCATAAAAACCTCCCTAATTTTTTACCAAAACCGCCACCTTATGTGCCGGCAGATCAAAAAGCGCGCATACCGCCAAGGTAATATCTGCAATCGTGGTACCTGTGACCGCTTCCTTTTTAATTGTGATCAACACGCCCGTGATCGTCTCTGTGCCGTCAGATCCATAATACGTCTGTGTGCGATCCCCTGCATAGATCAATACGTCAACCATGTCCGCACCGTAGGTATCCGCAAGCAGCTCCCGCAGACGCACCTCATAGGAAGCGGTTGTGTCAGACGAAGATCCGGTCTGCCCCACCGCGGTCTGCACCGTCTTCTGCGGCATCACGATCACAAGCAGTAAAATCCCGCACAGTACAACCAGAATTACCTTGTTCCATTTTTCATTTTTCTTAAATTTCCACTCCATATTCTCACCGTCTTACTACATATATACGAGCATCCTCCAGATTATAGACATCCGAAATGTATTTTTTTATTTCTTTTTCCATCTCTTCTGTTGCCTTTGCCTCACTTATGTAAATCGTGCATTGCAATAGCTCTCCACCGGCATCCGTTATGATCGCAACATCCTCAACCGAATAACCTTGAAGTTCTTTTTTGAGTCCCTCCCGGATGCCCATACCATAATAATCCGTGATGCTTCCGCCGACTCCTGCGACGGACTCCTGTCCTTCCACATGCTCGATCTCCTGCAACAATTCCTGCAGATCTCCGCTTCCAAATTCAAACAGGAATTTGAGCGGACTTGCAAGCAGCACAATCACGACCAGTCCAATGAAATACCGGATATATTGCTTATATTGATTGGACGGCGCCATATGCGTCACAATCGTTGCGAGCAATAGATAAAAGATCAGACTTTTCATCCAGCCAAACAGCATAGCTACCCTCCTATTCCATTCGTTGCCCCCGACATGATCGCGAGAGTTATGATAAATAAAACGAGTGCACTTGCCAGCGCCTGCATCAGCATGCCGATTCCATTTGCCAGCGCCGTCGTGCCATCCACATACCGCTTATCGCCCATCGGCTGAATCAGCGCGGTTGTGATCCGCACCGTAAACATCAGCAAGAAAAGCTTGATGATCGGAATCAGACAGATGCCGGACAGAATCAGGATACCTGTGATACCGATACTATTTTTTACGATCATGCCACACGCAAGATAGGTGCCTGCAAGCACCGATACGACGCTTCCCGGAATCGCAGTTAATGCCCGGTTCACCGCCGTTTTCCCAAGGATGTCCATCTGCGGCTCCAGCAAGCCCTTGATCACATTTAATCCGATCACTACGACGATGATCGTCCGCAAAATCCATTTGATCAGGCTCTGCACAAGCTCACACAGTTTCGAGAAGCTGTCCTCTTTTTGCAGGTTGTTCACAAGTGCCACGATTACATAGAATTCAATGAGCGGCAGCACCAGCCGGATAATCACCGCCTGTATCAGCCAGATTCCGACCAAAACGAGATTGTATGTGCCGCCTGCCGTCGTAGCATGTCCGATAAACTGCAACACAAGCAGAAACGCCGGAACTAACAGCCGTACTGCAACGAGCACCTTGTCGAGTGCCGCAAGTGTAATCGAATACGCCATCGAAAAGGACGTCAGCAACAGCGATGTCATCAGCATATAAGTAATATAGAATCCATTTTCACTGATAAACCCTCCCGCAAAGGAGTTCGACAGATTCACAAAGATGCTTCCGATCAGGACGATACCGACCAACTCTAAGAGCAGCCCTTTGTTCTGCGACAGCTCGCCGAAAAAAACGCTGCTGATTGTCGCAAGCAATGCCGATAACACCGACTTATTGTCACCCTCCACCTGTTTTTTTACCATCTCCGTAATTGGCATAGCCGTCTGAATGCCCTGTTGCTGCAACGCACGCTCCACCTCATCCAGATTCAGTTCATCGAAGATGGAGTCATAAATCACATTCGTCTGCTGTCCTGATTCTGTTATTGTCTGAGAATTGTATGATTCCTGTGTTGTTTCTGTCGTGGCTACCTGTCCACTCTGCTCTTGTGTGGCTTCTATCGTAGTTGCCTGTCCATCCAGCTCCTGTGTAGTTTCTGTCGTGGTTTCTGGCAGTTCCTGCGCCCGCGCAGGCAGTACATGGATATCCACAAAAAAGAAAATGGCCAGTACCACTACCAGCCATCTGCAAGTGAAATATGTAGTTGTATGTGTGGTTCGCGGATTCATTCGGCGGTTTCCTCCATCAATTGATCAACGACAGTACCGTCTGCACGACCTGCATGAAAACCGGAAGCGACACGACCAGCATCGTAAGCTTTCCAAGCAGCTCAATCTGGGATGCAACCGCACTGTATCCGGCATCCTTGCTGATACTCGCCGCAAACTCACAGATATAGGCGATCCCGATCAGCTTGACCAGGATCACCAGATAGGTACTGTCCATCCGGATCTTGTCCGTCAAGACTTCAATACCTGAAAGCATCACACGCATCCGCGACACGCAGATAAATAACAGCACAAGGCACACCGCCACACTGATAAATGTGCTGTACTCTGGATTTTTAGATTTCAAGGACAACGCCAAGATTACCGCCACGATTGCAAATACCATCGTCACTCCCAGATTCATACTCTGCCCCCTTAAAATCCAAACAATGTGTTGATGTCCTGAAACAGCTGATTGACATAGGGAATAATCCACGTCAGTACGATAATCAGACCTGCAAGGCTCACCAGATATGCCTGATCGTCCCTGCCAGAATGCTTCAATACCTGATTGATGAGTGCCACGACAATTCCAACGGCTGCAATTTTAAAAATCAACTGAATCGTCATTTCCATTCCCCTGCATCTGCTAAATCAAGATTATAATCAATAACACACCTGCGACACTTCCCACCACAAGCGACAATCGCATACGATCTTTTGCCTCTGCCTCCAACTCCCGAATATGCCGTCCCAGATCTGCCTGCAGCAATGCCAGTCCCTCTTCCTGTGCCTGTACATCCAGATATCCGATAGTCTGTCCCAGGTTATATATATATTCCATATCCTCTTGTTTTAGACCGGAACTCTCATACAGCTTGTCTGCATGTTCTATCCAGATCTGATCAAAATCGGCAGCCACTTCCGTATAAGAATATGCCTGTCTCTGCTGCGCCTCCATGAGTGCCTGTGAAAGCTCTGACAGCCACGCGGCATATGGCTGGCGGCATTTTTTTGCAACACGGACAAATACCTGTGCCAGAATATCTCTCCGATACCGAAGCTCCGCCGTGGCAACGGAAAGCACACGTGCATATTCCTGCATTTCCTTTACACGCCTGCGAATTGCCATCGCGCGCAAGATTCCCATTGTCACACAGCCACCAAGCACACAGATGATTCCAATCAGTTTGCAACCGACAGCGAACCAATGTATAGCTCATTTCCCCTCTCGTCAAAAATCGACTCCACCGTTCCGATGCCCGCACTTCGTCCAAGCACGATGTAACGTTCAAACACCTTCTCCTCGACCAGCTTCCGAAGCACCGGACGCGTCCGGATATCATCGATCGAGTCGCCATGGATTGTCGCCAAAATTCCACAGCCACAGTTGATGACATAGGAAATTGCATCAATATCCTCCCGGCTGCCGATCTCATCGACCGCAATCACCTTCGGACTCATCGACCGAAGCAACATCAACATCCCCTCCGCCTTGGGACACCCATCTAAGATATCCGTGCGGAGTCCGACATCATTTTGCGGAATTCCCATGTAGCAGGCGGCAAGCTCTGAGCGTTCGTCCACCACGCCGACATTCATCCCTCTGCAATAACTGTTCCCATCCGATATCAGCCGCACCAGATCCCGCAAGATTGTCGTCTTTCCACATCCCGGCGGCGATATGATCAGTGTGTGCAACAACCTGCCATCCTTGATCACATATGGCAGCAGGCAAGTCGCACAGCCCTTGATCTGATGGGATACCCGAATATTAATAAACGATATATGCTTCACGTTTCTTACTCTCCCATGCTCCAATACAACCTGACCGGCAACGCCGACGCGATGCCCGCCACACACTGTCACAAACCCCTGTCTCACTTCATCCTCATATGCATACAACGAGTAATCGGTCACTGCATCAATAATCCCCCGGATATCATCCGCAGTTACACGATATGCTTTTTTTCGATCGAGTGTCAGTCCCCCACAATTCTGCACAAAATATTCTCCCTGCACAAAAACCAGTATCAACGGCTCGCAGATCCGGAACCGAAGCTCTATCAGGGAGTTATAATCTATGTCAATCTGATTGATTATGTACCGAATACAAGGGGGGAGTAATTTCAAGATTTCATTTTTCACAGCATTCACCCCTACCATATATATATGCGGGATGCGGAAATATATGATTGTAAATTTTTGATTTTATCCGGATTGCAGATCGCACAATTTCTGCATGGCGGCATATTACACAAAAAAGCACGCTCCGAAACGGAACGTGCCTTTGATCATTCTGATTCAATTCGTAATTTTTAAATTACTTTGCTCTTGAAAGATACTTTCCTGTACGTGTATCGATCTTGATAATCTCACCCTGGTTGATAAACAGAGGAACATTCAATGTTGCACCTGTCTCAACTGTACATGGCTTTGTAGCGTTTGTAGCTGTATTTCCTGCTACACCCGGTTCACACTCTGTAATCTCAAGCTCTACAAAATCAGGACCTTCTACTGCAAATACATTTCCTTCGTAGATAGAAATCTTACATGTCATGCCTTCCTTAACAAACTTCATAGCGTCACCAACTACGCTCTCATCGACAGGAATCATCTCGAATGTCTCCTGATCCATGAAGTAATACAGGTTACCATCTCTGTAAGAGTAATCCATATCCTTACGCTCGATATATGCAGAATCGAACTTTGCTGTAGGGTTGAAACTTGTCTCTCTGATTGCACCTGTGATAATATTCTTATACTTTGTACGAACGAATGCAGCACCCTTACCCGGCTTTACATGCTGAAACTCTATTACCTGACAAGGCTGACCATCACATACAAAAGTCACACCATTTCTGAAATCACTTGCTTCCATAATTATCCTCCTAAAATAACATATACATTCGAAATTAAATACATTCAGTATCTTTGTTATTCTAATATACCTAATAAAAATTTTCAATAACTTTTCCGGAATTTCTGAAATTTTTCATTAAAAACCTATAAAATCCCCTATTTTACCATTCGGTATGCATCCAATTATGCTGTTTTTTTCGTATATTTTATATTCAATTTACATTTTTTGTATAATTTTCACAATTTGTTCACGGGAAATGGTTTGCCAAAATATTGAAATTATAGTATGCTAGTATATAAGTTATCGCAAACCGCGATAAACATATAGCATAAAATTCGCATATATCATATATGTGCAATTATCAGACTGTGTCATTGTCTATCAGCATGTACTTATTGCATTGTTACATTTGCTGGTTTCAGCGTCTGCAATGCATCATTAACAAATCAGATAAGGAAGTGAATATATGAATCAACAGGAATTTTCAGCAGTCACACCGGAGTTCGAGCGTTTGGCAAAATTATGTGAAAGCCACGATGTGATTGATCCCGAATTGTATACAAAATATCAGGTAAAGCGCGGGTTGCGTGATTTAGATGGTAAAGGAGTTCTGACAGGCCTTACAGAGATCTCCACAATCATCTCCTCCGAGGAGGTAAACGGTGTCACCATACCAATCGACGGCCAGCTCTACTACCGGGGAATTAACATTTATGATCTGGTCAGAGGCTTTACTTCCGAGAAACGTTTTGGTTTTGAAGAAACTGTCTATCTTCTGCTCTTCGGTGAGCTGCCGAACAAAAAAGAGCTTGCAGATTTCAACACGCTGCTCGGTTCCTACCGGAAGCTGCCACATTATTTTGCAAGAGACATTATATTAAAAACACCGACACCCGATATCATGAATGCTCTTGCGAAAAATATCCTCACACTCAGTTCTTACGAT
>OHUP01000005.1_pt1 | contig 214466 bp, 177 predicted proteins | sample 1579221 | NCBI WGS metagenome assembly OHUP01 (sample SAMEA3882555, study PRJEB24775) | human gut metagenome | biome: human-associated habitat; feature: intestine environment; material: feces | place: Netherlands | collected 2009/2010 | reverse complement strand
CCGGGGACATGTCTAAATAACGGCTTCTCCGCGCTTCGCGCTCTCGAAGTCGCAAACTCATTCGCAATCCGGGCTATCGCCCCGGTTCGACCGGGGACATGTCTAAATAACGGCTTCTCCGCGCTTCGCGCTCTCGAAGTCGCAACCACATTCGCAATCCGGGCTATCGCCCTACTTGCTCATGTGGTTTTGTTCGTCTAATAAAAAAGCCGCACTGACTGCGAGCAGTCGTGCGACCTTTTTATTGACGAATTATTTAGACAGGGTATGCACCGTTCTTGGTGTCAGCCTGGGTCATATCAACCTTTTCCTGCTGTGCCTGACGATACTTGAAGAAGTCGGTAGCAACCTGAGGGAACAGAGCGTAGCTCAGAACGTCCTCATCCTGCTGTTTCCATTCCTTCATTTCGCCTTCCAACTTATCCATCTCATTGTCGAGCAGATCAGCGTAACGGCAGGTAATTCTCTCCTCACCGGGGATAACCTTGTCGATAACTTCCTGGCTCATGGGCTTAACGGTCTGACCGTACTCACCACGAAGAACTGCCTTGGTCTCCTTGGTAGCCATCTTGTAACGCTCACCAAGCAGTACGTTGAAGACTGCCTGAGTACCAACGATCTGAGAAGAAGGGGTAACCAGAGGGGGCTCACCCAGATCCTTACGAACCTTAGGGATCTCCTTCAGCACATCGTAGTATCTGTCTTCTGCATTCTGCTCCTTCAGCTGGCTAACCATGTTGGAAAGCATACCGCCGGGTACCTGATACAGCAGAGTCTTGATATCAACACCCATAACCTTGGGATTCAGCAGGCCGTTAGCCAGGCACTCATCTCTGTAAGGTCTGAAGTAGTCAGCGATCTCAGCTAACAGGTTCTGATCCAGACCGGTATCGTAAGGGGTTCCCTTGAAGGTCTCAACCATAACCTCGGTAGCAGGCTGTGAAGTACCCATAGCGAAGGGGCTCATAGCGGTATCGATCACATCAACACCGGCCTCTACTGCCTTCAGGTAGGTCATGCTTGCAACACCGGAAGTATAGTGAGTATGCAACTGGATGGGAAGCTTGGTAACTTCCTTCATCGCCTTGATCAGTTCAGCAGCCTTGTAAGGTACTAACAGACCGGCCATATCCTTGATACAGATGGAATCTGCACCCATCTCTTCGATCTTCTTGGCCATGCTGGTCCAGTACTCCAGAGTGTAAGCATCACCCAGAGTGTAAGCCAGAGCAACCTGTGCTTCACCTCTGCCTTCCTGTGCCTTGAACTTGTTGGTAGCATTTACCGCTTCCTGTAAGTTGCGCAGGTCGTTCAGACAGTCGAAAATACGAATGATATCAATACCGTTGGAGATGGACTTCTGTACGAAGTAATCTACCACGTCATCTGCATAAGGTCTGTAACCCAGAATATTCTGTCCACGGAACAGCATCTGTAACTTGGTGTTTTTGAAGCCGTCACGCAGCTTTCTCAGTCTGTCCCAGGGATCTTCCTTCAGGAAACGAAGGGATGCATCAAAGGTAGCACCTCCCCAGCACTCTACGGAATGATAACCAACTTTATCCATCTTGTCAACGATGGGAAGCATGAATTCGGTCGGCATTCTGGTAGCGATCAGAGACTGATGTGCATCACGTAAAACAGTTTCCGTAATCTTAATCGGTTTCTTTTCAATTTCTGACATTACGAATATCCTCCATAATAATATTTTCTATAGTTAGTATGACGCGATGCCATTCATAAGTCCTTCGGACTTATTTCATCGTGCATCGCTTTAAAATACACCGAAGATAGCCATGAATGTACCGGCTGCTACGGCAGTACCGATAACGCCTGCTACGTTAGGACCCATAGCATGCATGAGCAGGAAGTTGGTAGGATCGGATTCTGCACCAACCTTCTGGGATACACGTGCTGCCATAGGAACTGCGGATACACCTGCGGAACCGATCAAAGGATTGATCTTGCCACCGGAAAATACACACATCAGTTTACCAAACAGAACACCTGCGGCGGTACCGAACATGAATGCGATCAGACCCAGAGCTACGATCTTCAAGGTATCTGCATTCAGGAATGCTTCTGCGCTGGTGGTAGCACCTACGGAAGTACCCAGCAGAATAACTACGATGTACATCAGAGCATTGGATGCTGTCTCAGTCAGCTGACGAACAACACCGGACTCACGGAACAGGTTACCCAGCATCAGCATACCTACCAGAGGAGCTGTGGTGGGAAGGATCAGACATACAACGATGGTAACAACGATGGGGAACAGGATCTTCTCCAGCTTGGATACGGGACGAAGCTGACCCATCTTGATCTTTCTCTCTTTCTCAGTAGTGAGAAGCTTCATAATAGGGGGCTGGATAATGGGAACCAGTGACATATAGGAATATGCTGCCACTGCGATAGGTCCCAGGATCGCCGTCTGTCCCAGCTTACCAGCAAGGAAGATGGAGGTAGGGCCGTCAGCACCACCGATGATGGAGATTGCTGCAGCTGCCTTGTCGTTGAATCCCAGCCAGATTGCTCCGAAGTATGCTGCGAAGATACCAAACTGCGCAGCAGCTCCCAGAAGGAAGCTCTTGGGGTTCGCAATCAGAGGACCAAAGTCTGTCATGGCACCTACACCCATGAAGATCAGGGAAGGCAGGATTGCCAGTTCATCCAGCTTGTAGAAATAATACAGTAAGCCGCCGGCACCGTTTGCTGCATTTTCAGGGTGCAGCATGATATCGGGATAAATGTTTACCAACAGCATACCGAACGCTATCGGGAGTAAGAGCAAAGGCTCGAACTCATGACGGATAGCTAAATAAAGGAAAAAGCATGCAACCAGAATCATGACATAGTTTCCCCAGGTCAGGTTAAAAAACGCTGTCTGATGAATCAGGTTGTTAAGCGTACTAGCTATATATTCCATTTGATGACCTCCTGTTGTTTATAGAGCTGATGTAAAATGCCTAGTTCAGAGTTGCCAGAACTGCACCAGCCTCAACAGTATCACCAACTGCAACGTCAATGCTTGCTACAGTGCCGTCTTCGGGAGCTACTACAGGGATCTCCATCTTCATAGCTTCCAGAATGATGACAGCATCACCCTTCTTAACAGCCTGTCCAACACTTGCCTCTAACTTGAAGATTTTACCAGCTGCACCGGCCTCAACCTTGATGCTGCCTGCTGCGCCGCTTGCCTTGGGAGCTGCTGCGGGAGCCTTGGGTGCTGCCTTGGGAGCTGCGGGAGCCTTTGCTGCTACGGGTGCTCCGGTAGATGCGCCCTCTTCTACTACTACATCATATACGTTGCCATTTACGGTAATGGTATAATTTTTCATTTTAATATCCTCCTAACGTTTTTACGATTATCTTACTTTGCGGATAGAACGAACTACAAATCCGTCAGTGCTTGCCGCACCTTCGCTTGCTGCGATCGCAGCTGCAATAACAGCGACCAGTTCAGTGTCATCTGCCTCGGGTTCTTCCTGTGCAACGATCTGAGTTACAGCCTTATCAATACCTGCGTTCTTTGCTTCTTCCTCCTTATCCTTCTTGCTGAATGCAGCCTGGATCTTCGGAATGAAGTTGAACAGGGAAATGATCAGTGAGATCATGATCAGCATTACGAATACAGTTCCCATACCGATCAGAGTGTTCAGTGCAGCTTTGGTCATCAGGCCACCCATGGACTCCACGGGGTTCAGCGCTGCAGACTCCATGCTCAGGAACATATCGTTGGTGAAGATCACTTCTGCCTGTGCATTCTGTTTGGCACCGGTCACATCTACATGTACAATGATCTGATCATCATCGATGGCAGCTTCTGCATCACCGACTGCGGTAATGCCGCCAATGGACTTTTTAGCGGAGTTGAAGGACTCGATAGCAGTTTTGTATGCATAACCATCAACGGTGATACCTACATTTTCCTGTACCATATATGCCACTTCATCAGCGGTATACTCAGAGAAGCTCTCCAGTGCAGCTTCGTCTTCAAAATTCTCCAGAGAAGGAATCACATACTGGGTAGCTATCTGGATTGCAGTGTCCATCTTGCGCTGCTCATAATCCGTATAGGTCTCCTCACTGCCGCACGCGGTCAAACCAAAGATGCAGGTAATCATACATACTAAGCTTAAAAATTTCTTCATTTTACAATCACCCTTTCTTATACAGTTCCGTGTTTCTTGGCAGGACGGTCTTCACTCTTGGTGAATAGCATCTCGAATGCGCCGATCACATATTTTCTGGTATCAGCAGCATTTACGATCTGGTCCACATATCCTCTCTTGGCTGCGCTGGTTACATTCAGAGTAAGTGCTTCGTACTCAGCAGCCTTTTCATTAATCACATCAGCGCCCTGGCCATCATACATGATCTTGGCAGCCAGCTTGCCGTCCATAGCACCAATCTGTGCATCCGGCCATGCCATGGTGATATCCGCACCGATTGCCTTGGAGTTCATTACCACATAAGCGGTTCCCAGAGCCTTGCCGATCACAACGTTCACCTTGGGAACGGTAGCGTTGGCAAATGCGTAGGTCAGCTTTGCAGCAGCCTTTGCGATAGCCTTCTCGGAAGCCAGAGTTGCTTCGTAACCCTTTACATTGGTCAGGGTCAGTACAGGAATGCCGAAAGCATCACAGAAGTTTACGAACTCAGCAGCCTTCTCACAGCCCTCTGCAGTCAGAACTGCATCCAGCTTCTCTGCTACCTTGCCTTCTTCGTCACAGATCTCGGAACGGTTAGCTACCGCACCAACGGTAACGCCATCCAGACGTAAGAAACCGGTTACCATGTTCTTAGCATATCCGGCCTTCACCTCGAAGAAGTTGTTGTCATCTGCCAGAATGGACAGCGCAACGGATGTGTCGCCGACGCAGCCTGCGATCTCAGGATTTACACGGTTCAGATCATCAGTGCAATCCTCTAAGAAGCTTGCATCATCCTCGTTGTTGGCAGGCAGGAAGCTTACCAGCTCTCTTACCTTCTCCAGAATGGTTGCTTCGTCAGCTACCACGTCAACAATACCGCTCTCTTCTGCCTGGAATTTAGCGGAAGAAGAATCACACTTGGTGATCACATTACCGTCCAGAGCGTTAGGAGCATTTACGAACAGCTTGGCATTCTTCTCTTCCATGAAAGTGAAATCGGTCATGGTAGGGAACAGTCCTAAGCCACCGCCACAGGTTCCGAATACAGCAGTGATCTGAGGGATCACGCCGGAAGCCATGGTCTGCTTTAAATAGATCTCACCAAATGCAGCCAGTGCATCGGTTGCTTCCTGCAGTCTTAAACCTGCAGATTCGATCAGTCCGATCACAGGTGCTCCGGTCTTCATAGCCAGATCGTAGAGATTGGTGATCTTCTTTGCATGCATCTCGCCGATGGTTCCGTTCAGTACGGAAGCGTCCTGGCTATATACATATACAAGATTACCATTGATCACTCCGTAGCCGGTAATACAACCGTCAGAAGGAGTTTCATTGGGTTTCAGATTGAAATCCGTAGCTCTTGCGGTTACAAGTCCGCCGATTTCAACGAAACTGTTGTCATCGAGTAAAGCTGCTATTCTTTGACTCGCTTTTGAAGTAGTACTCATATGTTTTCAGCCCTCCGTTGATAATATAATAAAATATAATAGAAAACGTTTATTAATATAGAAGCACAAACGCCCCCATGATTAACAGTCTGTAGTATAACATAAAATCTGCAACTCGCAAAGAACGAATTGCAGATTTTTACATTTTTTATATATTGTACCTCATTTTGAACAATTTCCCCGTCATTTTTTCCATTCCATTTTTCTGCAATCCCTACGGGAATGCTACCAGAAAACGTTTCAGGATCTGTCTGCCGCACCAGGAAAGATCCACGGCCTCCACTGTCCAAGCAGCATACAGCCGCTCCCTGCGCCAGATTTCGCCATCCACCAGATAACAGATTTCTCCCACCGTCGTTCCTTCCTTTACCGGTGCCTTCAGTTCTTTCTCTTTCCGGTAGAGAATCTCCACTTTCTCGTCTGCGCGCATAAGCAGGCCTTCCGCTCCTTCCGCCTCCGGATCCAGTTCCACCGCCAGCTGCACTTCTCCTGTCAGTTCCTCATCCTGTGCCTCCGTCACCGGGATCGGCATAAGGTACTGTTCCCGTCCGGAAAATTCTTCCTCTCCGAACTTCCGGTAAACAAAATTTTCCAGTCCATATCCAAACAACTCTCTGCTGTCACTCCATTTATAGGTCTTATGATTCGGCCACCCACAGGCCAGAAGTGCCACAATCATACATTTTCCATCCCGTTCCAGTGCTCCCACATAGCAGTACCCCGCCTTGTTCGTAAATCCGGTCTTGCCGGTAAAAGCTCCGTCCATCATCTGCAAAAAGGCATTGTGGTTGTGGCACTGAAAGGAGCGTCCGTTTTCCGTGAAACAATACTCCTGTGTCCGGGTGATCTCCCGGAACAGGTCTCTCTGGGAAGACTCTCTGATACAGTACCGTAAAATACAGGCCAGATCCTTTGCTGTGGTATGGTGCTCCTTTTCCAGAATACTCCCGTCAGGTAATGTCAATGTCTCTGTGGCATCCAACCCGTTGGGAGTGATAAACCAGGTATCCTCGCAGCCGATCTCCACCGCCTTTTCATTCATCGCCTGTGCAAATCTATGTAATGCTGCCTTACTCTCTTCTGTAGTATGCTCCGAAGCCTCTTTCGTCTCACCCAGAAGCTTTCCGCCGATATCTTCCGCCAGTGCCGCAGCAGCATCATTATGGCTTTCCAGCATCAGGGAAAACAGCAGTTCTCTTACCGTATAATGCTCCCCCTTTTTCACATAGAGCTTTACCTTGGGCATAGTGGCTGCATAGGCGGAAATACTGACCTCTTCCTCCACCTTTGCATTTTCCAGCACCAGAATGCAGGTCATGATCTTGGTGGTGCTGGCCATTGCCATGGGAGTCTCTTCATTTTTTCCATATAGTACCCGCCCGGAGTCGGCATCCAGAAGCACCGCCGCCTGTGCATACAGGTGTAAATCCTCCTGCAGCTGCCCGGCTTCCTTTTCCGCTGTTTCATTAAAAAGGTGCGTAGCCTGTTCCCGGATTCCCTCGCTGACATACCCCTGCCGACAGAATCCGCCTATACTTTCCAGACACAGAATTCCGGCGAAAAGGGCACAAAAAAAGCCTCGCATAATCATCACTCCCAAAAGAGTCCCTTATTACTATGATTATTATGAGGCTGATTCTTTGTCCTATTCTATTATATGTTTAATGTGAGCTGTACTTCCTGCTCCGCCTGCTGTTTGAATTCCTCCACCTGCACCGGGTTCAGTTCCGGCAGTTCCTCCAGGCTCTTCACACCAAAGCAGCGAAGGAACTGTTCCGTTGTGCCGAACAGCAGAGGTCTTCCGGGAGCATCCAGCCGCCCTAACTCCGTGATCAGATCGTATTCCAACAGCTTATTGATGGCATGATCGCAGCTGACCCCTCTGACTCTCTCGATCTCCAGTCTTGTTACCGGCTGCTTATAGGCAATGATGGACAGGGTCTCCAGAACCGTATCCGTCAATGTCATCTTTCGGGGAGTCTTGGCGATCTTGATCAGGTATTCATACATATCCGACTTGGTACACAGCTGTACCGAATTGTCAAACTGTGTCAGTCCGATGCCACGGTTCTCTTCCTCATACCTCGCCGCCATATCTTTTAAAATGGATTTTGTGGTCTTCACATCCTCTTCGATCACTTCCGCAAGTCTGCTGATCTCCACGGAATCCCCCATGGTAAAAAGGATGGCTTCTATTACTGCTTCTGCTTTACTGCGTTCCATGTTCCGACCTCACTGTATCTTAAACGTTAGATGTAATCATAATATCATCGAATATATTTTCCTGACTGATGTTAATCTTGCCGGTCTTCATCAGCTCCAGAATGATCAGGAAAGTAACGATGACCTCCATTTTGCTGTTCTGCTTCTCCAGAAGCTTTCGGAAACTGAAGGTCTTATGTTCTCTGGCATAAGCTTCCACATACAGCATCTTGATGTCCATATCCACCTCGTCCTTTTCGATATTGCCATACTGGCTGCGGACAGGGTCGATCTTGTCCTCCTGTTTCTTCACAATAGATTTGAATATTTCATGAAGCTTGTTCAAGTTCATATCGCCGATCAGCTCTTCGTAATCGATGGGCTGTCTGTAGGCTTCCACTTCCTTCGGAAGTCTCTGTTCTCTGTACATATTTCTGGCAGCATCCACCTGCCGGTCTCTGAGTTCGAAGGACATATATTTGTACATCTTGTATTCCAACAGCTTCTGTACCAGCTCCGCTCTGGGATCCTCTTCCTCGCCGTCCTCGTTCACTTCCTTGGGCAGCAGCATTTTGCACTTGATATCGATCAGTGTTGCCGCCATTACCAGGAATTCACTCATGACGTTCATATCTTCCCGTTGCATCTGCCTGATGTAATCCAGATACTGGGCCGTGATCTCCACAATAGGAATATCATAGATGTCTATTTTGTTTTTCTCGATCAAATGAAGCAACAGATCCAGAGGACCTTCAAATGCTTCCAGTTTTACAGATATTGCCATGTAATAAAACTCCTATTTCCCCTCATCACTCCCACCGGCCTCTTCTCCCCCCGGCAGCAGATCCACTTCCAGGACCTCTCCAGGATTGAACAGCCGGATCGGAATCGTATGCATTCCCAGTCCTCTGCTGAGCAGCATTCTGGTTTTCCCCAGTGTGAACTCTCCGCCATCATATTTTGGAAAAAGTCTCACATTGGGAGACACCACGCCTTTTCCCCAGATGGGGACTCTCACCATACCGCCGTGGACATGGCCGGCCAGCACCAGATCTGCTCCCCAGTCCGCGTATTTCGGAAAATAATCCGGATTGTGGGCGATCAGGATCGTATACTTTTCTGCGGAAGGTTGTCCCAACAGACTTTTCAGATACTCCGGATCCATGGGCTGGATCCCGAAGCGCTTGTAATACAGCTTGTCGATCTCCGATCCGTAAATGCAGATCCCGGATTCTTCCAGAACGGTATGTTCATTCACCAGCCTCCGGATTCCGATCTTCTGCAGGGCCTCCTCGTACCGCTCCGCCATATCTCCGTAGTTCTCCGGGTACAGTTTCAAACGGTGTTCATGATTGCCGTTGCCGTAGTAGATCGGATATTTCCCGGCAAGCTTCGTAAGCAGGTCCACCGCCGTCTCCAGACTTGCCTTCGGCTTTGCCGTCAGAATATCTCCGGCGATCAGGATCATGTCCGGCCTTATCTCATCAATGGCCTGCAGCAGGCGCTCATTTTCTTTTCCGTATCTCTTATTGTGCAGATCCGCCAGAACCACTGCCTTAACAGGCTTTTTGATTCTCTGATCCCGCAGGAAATAATGCCGTACCACAAAACGATTGCTGTCGTACAGCATTATCCATACAAGAACCACCAGGATCACTGCGATCACGGTAATCACCACATCCAAATTCTTTGCCCCCATGGTCTATTTCCAGTTAATTGCCAATATGTTCTATAGTATAACATATTTTTCGGGCTTACAAAAGATAAAATTCCATTATTTTAAAGAGGTAGTCCTTGTATACCGCTTTCGCCACATCATCTTCATACAGGATCGGAACGCTTCCGATCTCCACTCCGTTCAACAGATAGACCGCTCTGCCTGCCTCCGCCCCCTTTGCGACAGGCGCCTGTGCCTCCTCCGGTAACTCTATGGTTTTCTTCACTCCGTCCAGCGAATTGCCTTCCGTATCCAGATACCGGAATTCGCTCTGGTATCTGACAGGTACCGTATCTTCCACGCCACCTTCTATCCGAAGGTCCTCCAATGCATCCGTATTCTCATCCAGATACAGGTCACTGACATTGAAACCGTAACTTAACAGTGTCTGAGCATCCTTAAAACGTGCCTTGTAGTCCGGGGCTCCCATGACCACGGCAATCAGGTCAATACCATCCTTCGTGGCAGTGGCAGACAGGCAGAATTTAGCCTTGGAGGTGGATCCGGTCTTCAGTCCCGTGACCCACTGGTACTGTTTCAACAGCTTGTTGGTACTGTTCAGGGTAAATGTAGAGCTGCCCTGTCTGGTCTCATGGGTGATGTCTTCCATCCAGATACCGGTATATTCAAAGACCTTGGGATATTTCACCGTGAGCTCTCTGGACATAATGGCCACATCCATAGCTGTCGTATAGTGTCCGTCGGAATCCGTCAGTCCGCAACAATCCTCGAAATGTGTATCTACCATTCCCAGTTCTGCCGCCTTTTGATTCATCTGATTCACGAAAGCCTCTTCACTCCCCGCTATGTATTCTGCCACCGCCACACTGGCATCGTTGCCGGAAGCTACAGCAATACATTTGATCATGGTCTCCAAGGTCTGTACCTCATTCTCCGCCAGGAATACCTGGGAGCCTCCCATGGAACTGGCGTAAGCACTGACGGTCACCGGATCCTCCAGTTTTATCTTCCCCTGATCCAATGCCTCGAATGTCAATAGCAATGTCATGATTTTGGTAATACTGGCGGGACTTCTGCGCTCTCTGGCATTCTGTTCAAAGATCACTTTCCCGGTAGAGCTCTCCAGAAGCACGGCACTGGGAGCTTCGATTGCCGCCGGCTCCGCAGATACACTGATTCCGTCCCACCAGAATACCTGTATGCTGACCGTAAAAAGTAAGATCCATGTGAAAATCCTTTTCCTGTTTTTTTGCATAAAAAAGCCACACTCCCTTATCCTTTCTTCTAAAAGATATGGTCGTATGGCCTTGTATATACCTGTAATCCAACCGTCCGGAACACTACAGTCTGGTGATCAGTGCCTGACAGCGTTCCTTCAGGGCTTCACCCTTGCTACGCACATCGATGTGAAATACTTTGATCAGCTGGACCACATAATCCACAGCTACAATCGCCAGAATTACCTGAATCAAACGGATGCCCACCTGGATCTGTACTCTGTCAATAATGTGATACATGGCATCGTGAACGAACTGTACGATTCCTATTGCATAAAAGCCCCAGGCAACAGTACTTTCCAGGCAGATGATACCACGGTAATTGAAGGGCTTGTTATTATAATCCCACCAGAGCTCTCCGAGGAAACGGATCATACCGATTCCCACCAGATATTCAAAAGTGGTGGCCAGAATGGCTCCAAGAAAATACAGCTTTACCAGTTTCCCGCGCAGGGGACTTAAAATCAGATATCCCAGCACTCCGCCGAAACCGTAGATCGGGCAAAAGGGGCCTTTGCCAAAGCCACGGTTGGTCAGCTTGTGATTGCAAAAAGACATATAGGTAGATTCCAATGCCCAGCCAAGAATACTGTACAATACAAACGCTGCTAACAGATGATAGATATCTGTTCCCAGTATTTCATAATTCCACATTTTGTTTCCCTCATAAGTACAAAGTCCCCGGTGATTACGCCGAGGACTGTTGTCTTGCATTAGTTATATTTACGTTTTCTTGCTGCTTCAGACTTCTTCTTACGTTTTACGCTAGGCTTCTCGTAATGCTCTCTCTTACGAATCTCCTGCTGGATACCAGCCTTAGCGCAGCTTCTCTTGAAACGACGTAAAGCGCTATCTAAAGTCTCGTTCTCTTTTACGATTACGTTTGACATCTTACACCCGACCTCCCTTCAGTCCCTTCAAGTAACATGACTGACTGGGTTATTCTAATGCGCAGTTGTTCTACACACATTTGATATTATAGCATAAAAAATGTATTCGTCAACTACTTTTTTTAATTTTTGTTATATTATAGTCTCCGTAGCCCGCATGAAAATAAGGACAAGCAGACTCTAAGCAACCGCCGGTACTTAGCGAGGGTATTTTCCTCGCTTATGTACCGTTACGGTTAAGCGTCCGAAGCGAAAGCGGGTCTGCGGTTCTTATTCTCATGCGAGCTACCGGCTTTCACAGAGTCTTATTTAAAAAACTTATCATAAATTCCAAACAGGAAAATAAAGATCACGATCAGGGGCAGTCCGCAGGTCAGATAACCGCGCATCCAGTCGTGGACTTTTAAGCCTTTGCCGGTATTTACTTCTGTCTTATAGTTCTCCCATCCCCAGCCGTATCTGGTCACACAGAACAACAGATATACCAGAGATCCTAACGGCAGGAACAGATTACTTACCAGGAAATCTTCGAAATCCAGTACTGCTCCGCCGAAGATGGAGAAGCCGTCCCAGCTCCATACATTGTAGCCCAGTACGCAAGGTACGGACAGTACGGTGATCAGGAACAGGTTCACCAGGGAAGATTTCTTACGGCTGGCACCGGTCAGTTCCATACCACAGCAGATGATATTTTCAAATACCGCCAGTACTGTAGACAGAGCTGCGAACGCCATGAACAGGAAGAACAGGCTTCCCCACAGGCGGCCGTAAGGCATATTTGCGAAAATATTCGGCAAAGTAATAAAGATCAGGCTGGGCCCGGAAGTCTGATCCACCCCATAGGTAAAACAGGCGGGGAAAATGATCAGTCCTGCGGTAATTGCCACGAAAGTATCCAGTACCACAACTCTGACGGACTCACCCATCAGGGAATGATCCTTGCCGATGTAGCTTCCGAAGATCGCCATGGCACCAATGCCAAGACTTAAGGTAAAGAATGCCTGATTCATGGCACCTACCAGTGTAGATACCACACCAACCTCCTGCATGCGTCCAAAATCAGGTACCAGATAGAACTTCAGACCTTCCTTTGCTCCCGCCATGAAGAAGCTGTTGATGGCAAGTACTACCATGATGGCAAGCAGTGCGATCATCATGACTTTCGTCACACGCTCCAGACCGTTCTGCAGGCCACCGGCACATATGACGACACCGATGACTACCACCAGTACCATCCAGAACATCATGACCCCTGGATCTGCCAGCATCCGGGTAAACTGATCCGCTACCGCATCTGCGGAAAGACCGGAAAGTTTACCGGTAGCCGTCATATAAAAATAGTGTAACATCCAGCCTGCTACGGTAGTATAGAACATCATTAACAGATAACAGCCTGCCAGCGTGAAATACCCGTGGATATGCCACTTCTGTCCCGGCTTCTCCAGTGCCTGGTAAGCCTTTACGGGACTTTTCTTACTTGCTCTTCCCACAGCGAACTCCATGGTCATAATCGGCAGACCAAGGAGCACCAGGAAGATCAGATAAAACAATACAAATGCGCCACCGCCGCCCTGGCCGGCCATGTACGGGAACTTCCATACATTGCCGATACCAATGGCACAGCCGGCAGACAACAGTATAAAGCCTAAACGGGATTTCAGATTCTCTCGTTCCATTATGCGAGCTGACCCTCCAGTACTTTGGACGCTTCCGCGATCGCTGCGGGAATGCCTGCGGGATTCTTACCGCCGGCCTGCGCCATGTTCGGACGTCCGCCGCCGCCACCGCCAACCAGTGCAGCAATTCCCTTGATCAGGTTGCCTGCATGGGCACCGGCCTTTACAGCACCGTCTGTTGCCATGGCGATCATATTGACCTTGCCATCCTGTGCAGAGAGCAGTACGACAACGCCTTCACCAAGCTTATCCTTGAGTTGGTCACCCAGGTCTCGCAAGCCATTCATATCCACACCGTCTACGCTGGTTGCCAGAAGCTTTGTTCCCTTGACTTCCACTGCCTGATCCATGACATTGCCCAGTGCGGACTGTGCCATCTTGGCTTTCAGGGATTCGTTCTCAGCATTCAGAGCCTTCAGTTCTGCCTGCATATGCTGGATCTTCTCGGTCAGGGCTGCCGGAGCTGCCTTTGCGGCTGCGGCTGCCTTATTGAAGTTCTCTTCCATAGCCTGATAGTATGCCATCACGTTGGCACCGGTCAGTGCTTCGATTCTTCTGACGCCGGCAGCGACACCGCTCTCGGACAGGATCTTGAAGTAACCGATCTCACCGGTATGCTTTACATGAGTACCACCACACAGTTCCTTCGAGAAGTCTCCCATGGATACCACGCGGACAGTATCGCCGTATTTTTCTCCGAACAGAGCCATAGCTCCGCTCTTCTTCGCATCCTCGATGCTCATGATATCAGTAACAACTGCAATATCCTCTGCGATCTTCTCGTTGACCAGAGCCTCTACTTTAGCGATCTCTTCTGCAGTCATAGCCTGTCCGTGGCTGAAGTCAAAACGGGTTCTTGCGCCGTCCTGGTAAGAACCCTGCTGTTCTACATGATCACCCAGTACGATCTGCAGTGCCTTCTGTAACAGATGGGTTGCGGAATGGTTCTTACATACGCTCTTTCTGTTGTCGGTATCCACTGCCAGCTCTGCCTTGTCTCCCACAGTAACTGTTCCGGATACGACCTTACCCACATGTCCGATGCGTCCGCCTGCGATCTTCACGGTCTCAGTCACTTCAAAAGTACCGTTTTCGGTGCGGATCACACCAAAGTCACCCTTCTGTCCGCCCATGGTAGCATAGAACGGAGTCACATCGGTGATCAGTGTACCGGTCTCACCTATCTTTAAGGTGTTTACCAGTTCAGTCTCGGTGGCCAGTGCTACTACTTTTCCTTCTGCGGTCAGCGCATCATAACCTACAAATTCGCTGATGATCTTGTCATCCAGTCCATCGAATACACCTGCTGCGGTGGTAATCTTCTGGGAGAAGTTCTGTCCTTCTCTTGCCTTCTGCTTCTGCTCTTCCATGGCAGCGGCAAAGCCTTCCTCATCTACGGTCAGATTCTCTTCCTGTGCCAGCTCTACAGTCAGCTCCAGAGGGAATCCAAAGGTATCATATAAGTAGAATGCGGACTTGCCGTCGATCTCCTTTTTACCTTCACTTCTCTTCTGCTCCAGAATCTTTTGCAACTCCTTCATGCCGTTCTCCAGAGTGCTCTCGAAACGTGCGATCTCCTTCTGCAGTTCGCTCAGAATGAACTCTCTGTTCTTTTTCATCAGAGGATAACTTTCTGCATAGATCTCATCAATGTACATGGCAGCAATGTGCAGCAGCTGCTCTGTAGTCATATTCAGGGTACGTCCGTGTCTTACCGCACGACGGATCAGACGACGGAGAATATAACCGGCACCGGTATTGGAAGGAAGCAGCTTTGCTTCGTCACCGATCAGCATTACACTGGTACGCAGATGGTCTGCCAGAATACGCATGGATCTGGTCAGCTTTTCATCCGCATTGTATTTCACACCGGAAGCCTCTTCAATGTAAGCGATCACCGGGGCAAACAGGTCTGTCTGGTATACATCTCTGGTACCGTTTAAAAAGGCCAGAATACGCTCCAGGCCCCAACCGGTATCCACGTTCTTCTGCTTTAAGGGGGTCAGATGACCGTCATGATGCTTCTCATACTGCATAAATACATCATTACCCAGCTCCGTGTATTTACCGCAGTCACAGCCGGGTCCGCAGTTCGGTCCGCAGTCCGGTCTGTCTGCAATATAGAACATCTCACTGTCGGGACCGCAGGGGCCGTATTCCAGTCCCCACCAGTTGTCATCGGCAGGCAGATAATATACATTCTCCTTCTTGAAACCGGAAGCGATACGGTAGTGTGCGCCTTCCTCATCTCTGGGTGCATTCTCGTCACCGGCAAATACAGTAGCAGCCAGATGGTCGGCATCAAATCCGAATACCTGTGTCAGTAGTTCGAAACTCCACTGGCAACGCTCTTTCTTGAAATAATCTCCCAGGCTCCAGCTTCCCATCATCTCGAAGAAAGTCACATGGCTCTTGTCACCTACGGAATCGATATCGTTGGTACGAACGCAGCCCTGCACATTGCAGAGTCTGGTACCCAGAGGGTGCTTCTGTCCCAGCAGATAAGGCATCAGAGGCTGCATGCCCGCTACGTTGAACATAACACCGGTGGATCCGTCAGATACCAGGGATACTGCTCCCACATCCACATGGCCACGGTCTATATAAAATTGTTTCCAAGCTTTTCTCAGCTCATCAGAAGTGAATTGTCTCATTCTCTCGGTCTCCTTGTCTAAAAATTACACCTTTCGGAAAATAAACCTACATTTCTACATTATAATGTTATCGTTTCGCCGCGTCAAGGATAAAACATCACTCATCCTCGTCTTCCAGGATCTCGTTCAATGCCTCTCTGGCCTCCTCGATCTCCTCTTTTTTGCCCTTTTTCAATGCAGCCTCGAAAACAGTGATATAACGATCCAGTTCTTTTCTCCGGTCTCCCAGTGCTTCCTCATACATCCGCTCCGCTCTGAGAAGCACCAGACGGTTCTCCTCCAGATCTCTGGGCTGGATCTTCAGGTAGGACAATTCTTCCATTCGCTTCTGGATCTCATCATCCGTCATCTGGTTGTCCTGTCCCTTGATGATCATTTTCTGGGTCAGTCCGGTGGATACCACCTTGACTTCCACTTCCAGCAGGGAATTGATGTCATAGGTGTAAGTCACATCCACGGCTTCACTGCCCCTGGGTCCTTGGGGAACATCAATGTTCAGTTCTCCCAGAAACAGATTATTTCTGGCGAAACGGCTCTCTCCCTGCAGTACCCGGACGCGCACCTTGTCCTGATTGTCTCTGACAGTATACAGTCGCTCCGTATGACTGGCGGGGATCACGGTGTTGCGCTCAATGATGGGACAGAAACGGCCGTCTTCAAATTTGCCTTCCTCGTATTCCACCACGACTTCCGTTCCCAATGTAAAGGAACATACATCCGTCAGAATGACTTCCTTTACCTCCGCCCGGCGTTCCTTCATGGCCGCCTGGATCGCCGCGCCCAGTGCCACGGCTTCGTCCGGGTTCAGTCTTGTATCCGGGAATTTGCGGAACAGCCTGATCAGGAAATCCCTGACCACCGACAGTCTGGTGGCTCCACCGATCAGCAATACCTCATCGATGTCCGACAGCTTCAGTCCTGCATCCGCCAGACTCTTCTTCACCGGTTCCCTGATCTTCATTAGCAGTTCTTCGCACTCTTCCTCATATTCTTTTAAGGTGATCTCTGCCGTTTTGTTCTCTTCACCCAGCATAAGTTCCATGGTCACCGCAGTCTGATCACTGATTCCCCGCTTGGCTTCTTCTGCCTTTTTATAGAGACGCACCTGTTCTTTCTCCGACAGATCCTTATAATGCAGTCCTGTCTTTTGCAGAAAAAGTTTCGACATCACTTCCGTGAAATCTTCACCGCCAAGATAATTGTCTCCGGCTACCGCCCGCACCTCCAGAATATTGTGATACAGCTCCAGAATGGAGACATCAAAAGTTCCGCCGCCCAGGTCAAATACCAGAAATCTGGTGTCTTTTTCTTTTTCGTACAGGCCGTAGGCCACCGCCGCTGCGGTAGGCTCCGAGATCATACGCTCCACCTTCAGCCCGGCCAGTTCTCCGGCCCGCTTGGTGGCTTTTCTTCTCTTGTCGTCAAAATAGGCCGGTACACTGATCACGGCCTCTGTGACTTCTTCCCCCAGATAGGCTTCCGCATCTTCTTTCAGATAACGCAGGATCATGCTGGACAATTCTTCTGGGCGGAACTTTTTGCCGGACAGGTCATAAGTGCGATCCGTTCCCATGCTGCGCTTAAATGCCTGCGCCACACTGTCGGGATAGAGGTTTCTGCGTTCCTGTGCCGTCTCCCCCACATAGACATTGCCGTTCTCATCCACGCTGACCACAGAGGGGGTCAGATGTTTTCCCAGACGGTTGGGGATGATCACAGGTCCTTCCTCCGTAAATGCTGCCACCAGACTGTTGGTGGTTCCCAAATCGATTCCGACTATCATATGTTTTCTTCTCTCTTCATTTTAATTTTTTACTTCTTCCCGAACAGCCTCTGCCAGAATCCCCGTTTCTCCGGCTGCGGCTTTTCCTTGTGAAAAGCGGCTACGGCAGGATCCGTATCCTTCGTCACCTGTTCCGAATGATACCGGTGCCAGATGGCCTGCAATCCCATTCCGGGATGTTCCTGCATCTGCTCTTTCAGCCGCTCCAGTGCTTCTTTCTCCCGGCCCTTTTTCAGCATCTGCAGTATCCGTACCATCTCCAGTTCCTCGCAGACGGGATGTACACAGCCATGGCAGAAGGAACAGTCTTTGTCCAGTTGCAGGAGCGTATCCTGTTCCTCATCGGTGGCCGTATAATATCCCGCCAGATATTCGTGTACGATCCGAAGCTTCGGATATTTCAGATACACATCCTTGCCGCTTTTATCTTCTCTTTCCATGCAGGCTTTCAGCGCCTGTGCATAGTCAGCACCTTTCTTCTTATCTCCGTACAGGATGCATGCCAGAATCAGGTCCGCAATGTCATCCTTTTTGCTGAGATCCTCCTTATTGAAGATCAGTGCCTTATCCATATTCTTGATGGCCACTTTTCCGGAACCACAGATCAGCCCATACCATCCCAGATGGAAAAAGTAATCTTCGAAATACTCCTGGGTATTCCCGGTATTTTTCCCAAGCAGTTCGATCTTCTCCGGCCACGATGTCAGAATATTTCCGGCGATCGTCTTTTCCCCGCACCAGACACACAGATCCAGCTTTTCTCCTGCCGCATCCAGTACATTGACGAATGCCTTCTCCAGAACTTTTAATCCCTCCGTAGTCTTGTCATTGCAGGCCAGACATCTGGCGAAATCCCTCATACGGTTCCGGTCCCGGTCTCCGGCACTTCCCGTCATCTCACGGTATCTCCGGTAAAACTGTTCCGCCATTTCCGTATTACCCAGCAAAAAATAAATTTCTGCCTGTTCCGCAATCAGTTCCGGCCAGGCATGATCCTGTGTTCCGCTCTTTTCATAGAAAAATACACATTTTCTCAGGCAGATCATGGCTTCATCGTATTTGCCGCGGCATCTGTGGATCCGTGCCAGTCCCTTCCAGGCAAAAGGATTGGCCGGGTTCGTGGAAAGCGCCTTTTCATAATCCGCTTTTGCCGCCTCCAGACAGCCTGCCGCATTATGAAAATCTCCCCGCTCCACCAGTAAAAATTCACAAGGGTAGGCATACAGATATTCCGTAATGATCGGAAGTCCTCTCCGGTAAAATATGGTCTTGCCCGCTTCCAGTTTGCTCAGATATTCCTTCCGGAATTTATCTATAGCGTCGTTCATCTGTTCCTGGGGAAGCCCCGTATTGGTCAGCTGCCATTCATAGGCATCCAGGATCACACTTTTGACATTATTATCCTTCGCCTGTTGTAACAGTTCCTTCAGTTCCTCCGGATGTGTCAGATCCATGTACACCTTTGCCATCATTTCATAGGCCTTGACATAGGTTGGAAAATAATTTAGACAGGCTCTGCCGTTCTGGATCACCCCTGCTGCATTCCACTGCCTCTTCGACGCTTCCAGTTCGTTGGCATATGCAGCGTAAACCTGATAATCCCCGATCAGTTTCTGGGATATCTCCGCACAGCGTTCATACTCTTCCATCTCCACATAGATCTGTGCCTTTTCGATCAGCATACCGATATCCTTCGGTGTTCCGGTTTCGGCTTTTTCCGCTTCCGCAATGGCTTCGGCGAATTTTTCCGGCTGTACATAGCCATAAGCCCGATAGCACTGCATCCGGATCATATGTGACTGTCGGATCCGGTCTCTGTCTTTTTCCTCCTCTTCGGCATCCGTATCCCGGAGGATCTTTTTCTCCAGGCTTTCTTCCCATTGGGCTGCCGTGGAAATTGCCTTCTCATATTCTGCCGCTTCTGCCAGCAGTTTTGTCATAAGTCCCAGATATTCCTCACGCCTGTCCGCAGGAACTTTTGCTTCCAGCTCCCTGACCGTGCGGATTCCCAGATCGGTCCTGCCATCCTGCAGATAACACCAGCCCAGATCCAGTCCCAGACCGGGATCATGGTTCTGCGCATATTCCCGTTTCATTTCCCGTTCCAGTTCGGTGTTGATCTTCTGCAGTGTCTCCAGAAATGTGTCGTCTCCGCCTACGGAAAGAATCTCTTCCGCACATTTTTTTGCCTCTTTATAGTTCCCCTGCTCATAATACCAGTCCGTCAGACGCAGGTTCGCCATGTAGTGTTTCGGCAGCTTCTCCCGAAGACTCTCATAAATAGCAGACGCTTCTACGCGCCCTTCATTTCTCCACAGTATTTCCGCCGTATTGTAAGCGATCAGATCATCCTCCGGATATTTTGCAGACAGTTTCTTTAACAAAGTAATGGCTTCTGCGGTCTGTCCCTTTCCTTCATAGAGGGACGCACGGCAGATTTCCATAACAGGGTGGGTAATCCCCAGAGCATCCCCACATCCGATCATCTTCTCCGCTTCCTGTAATTTTTTCTCCTGCAGCGCCTGATAAGCTCTGTCATAATATTGCAGAAACTGATCGTAATCCGCATCTTCCGCACCACGGAACTCGGAAAAATCCACTTCTTCCCCGGATTCGCACTTATGTACCATATAGCTTACAAACTGTGCCGGAAAGCGCTCTCTGAAGGCCCCCGCATTCTGTACAATGTGGATTTTCTCATCCAGAAGCTTCCAGATTGCGGTCGGCAGCTTATAATGTTCCATCAGAAAACGAAGCAGATAAGTGGTGCAGTTTTCCTCTTCCTCCAGAGAAAGAAAGTCATCCGCCTCAAAAAGCGCTTTCCATTTTTCCACATCACAGCGGTCCGTAATATTCTCATAGACCTTCCGAACACCACGTACCCACTGTCCAGCCGGAGTATCGTCCTCCAGCGTCGGTTCCGCCTCCTCGTTCTCTTCTGCATCCGGCGTTCCGGCATAGCGGCAGGCCTCCTCATAAGCCATCCGCAGTCGCTTGAAGCCTTCCGGATCATCCTCCGGATTCGTTACCGTCAGCTTGTCACGATAGGCATTCTTCAGTGCCCTTTCGTCTTTTGTCTGTTCGATTCCCAGAATCTGAAACACTTCGATCGGTTCCACGCTGTCCCCTCCACTGTAAGTATCAAAGTTTTCGTACCAATAGAAAAAGATATTGAAAAGGAGCAGAAAAATCTTTCTGCTCCTGAATAGTGATCTTAGAATGTAAACTTATCTGCAAAGTAAGCATCCAGATCTTTGATAGCAACACGCTCCTGCTCCATGGAATCACGGAAACGTACGGTAACGCAGCCATCTGTCTCGGAATCAAAATCGTAAGTTACGCAGAAAGGAGTTCCGATCTCGTCCTGACGACGATATCTCTTACCAATGTTTCCTCTGTCATCAAATTCACAGTTGTATTTCTTGGAAAGCTCTGTGTAGATCTTCTCCGCACCCTCGTTCAGTTTCTTGGACAGAGGCAGCACACCGATCTTTACCGGTGCCAGTGCGGGATGGAAATGAAGCACAGTACGAACATCGCCGCCCGCTAACTCTTCCTCGTCGTAAGCTGCACACAGGAATGCCAGAACCACTCTGTCTGCACCAAGAGAAGGCTCAATAACGTAAGGGATGTATTTTTCCTTCTTCTCATCATCGAAGTAAGTCATATCCTCGCCGGAGGTATTGGCATGCTGGGTCAGATCATAATCGGTTCTGTCCGCAATACCCCACAGTTCGCCCCATCCGAAGGGGAACAGGAACTCAATATCGGTGGTTCCCTTACTGTAGAAGCACAGTTCCTCAGGAGAGTGATCACGAAGTCTCATCTCGTCTTCCTTGATGCCAAGAGACAGCAGCCAGTCACGGCAGAAGCCTCTCCAGTACTGGAACCACTCCATATCGGTGCCGGGCTCGCAGAAGAACTCCAGCTCCATCTGTTCAAACTCTCTGGTACGGAAAGTGAAATTGCCGGGTGTGATCTCGTTACGGAAGGACTTACCGATCTGTCCGATACCGAAGGGAATCTTCTTGCGGGAAGTTCTCTGTACATTTTTGAAGTTAACAAAAATACCCTGTGCGGTCTCGGGTCTTAAATAAACCGTGTTCTTGGCATCCTCGGTAACCCCCTGAAAGGTCTTGAACATCAGGTTGAACTGACGGATGTCGGTGAAGTTGTGCTTGCCGCAGGTAGGACAGGGAACATTGTGCTCCTCGATGAAATTCTTCATTTCTTCCTGGCTCCATGCGTCCACACTGCCTTCAATGGCAATGCCGTTCTCCTCACAGAAATCCTCAATCAGTTTGTCTGCACGGAAACGCTCATGACACTCCTTACAGTCCATCAGAGGATCGGAGAAACCACCCAGATGTCCACTGGCCACCCAGGTCTGGGGATTCATCAGGATCGCACAGTCCACACCTACATTGTAAGGGCTCTCCTGCACGAACTTCTGCCACCATGCCTTTTTCACATTATTCTTCAGTTCTACACCAAGGTTACCGTAATCCCAGGTATTTGCCAGTCCTCCGTAGATCTCGGAACCGGGATATACAAAACCTCTTGCTTTTGCCAGGGCTACGATTTTCTCCATTGTCTTTTCCATGTCAGTACCAAACCTTTCTTGCTCTATATTTGTATTACTGTAAAGCCTATTTTTTCATCAGTATCGTAACGACACCATCGGATTGGGAGGCATCCACATACCCATCCTCTCCCATGACCACACCCTCGCTGATATATAGCACCGGATAAGGACAGTATATATATGCGCTTGCATTTGTAATGATCAGATGATTCTTTTCCAACGCCTTGTCCAGCTTCTCAGAATCCGCCGGAGTGCCGTCCGCTGCGTTTACAAGTTCCCGATTCACCGTGAGCCCCTGTGCCAGCGCTTCCACTCTGGTCCCGTAGAACAGGTCCTGTTCGTTGTACTCGGCATAACTGTCCGTATCGGCGAACTCCTGTACCACCTGCACCATGACTCCGTCTCCCAAAACCTGCACCGTTTTCACATTCATGGGATTCTCTGTAGCCTCTGTATGTGTGGCATTGAATTCCTCAGCCTCTTCCTCCACCATCTGTGTAAGGCCGTCCAGATTGTAGAAGTCTTTGTCAAAAGTATTCACCAGATAAGAGGTCACTTTGCCGTCCTTCTCCACCACCAGAGAAGTATTCACTACAGTCTCGGGAAGTTTTGCCGCCTGACCGCAGCCTGTGAGGGACAGTATCAAAAGCCCCGACAATCCTGCCGTAAGAAACTTTTTTATTCTATTCTGCCTCATAAATGAGTCTCCTTTTTTGGCATCAGCCATAACCGATTTTAACATAGAGTTTTCAGTATTTCAAGACTTTTGAACGACCTGTCCATGAAACGCTTCCGATATTCCGACGCGATCTGTGAAAGTTCTGCAAGAACCTTGTCCGATACGGTAAAGGTATATAACTTTTCCACAGAACTCTCCGCTATGTAATTCAGTGCATACCGTGTGGATTCTTCCAGTTTGCGCTCCTCCGGTACTCCCGGATATTCTCCGTTGACAACGATGGCCTTCAGTTCAAAAATACTGCGCACCAGTTCATTGGGAAGTGCCGGTGCACACAAAGCCCGCAGCGACTGGTAGACCAGTTTCATCATTTCTTTCTCATCGTTGTTCTCCCGGCAGTAAAAATCCGCCACTTCCGCGAAATACATACCGTAGCATGCCCCCACGTAGTCCGTCATCAGTTCCGGAAAATAGTTCCGGATCTCTGCTTCCGATATCGTATAAGAGTTCCGTCCTTCATACAGACGAAAAGAGCCAAAAGCAAAAGGGTTGGTCGCTGCAGCCAGCCGGTTACCGGGCTTTCTGGCCCCTCTGGCAAAAGCAGTGATCTTCCCTTTTTCTCTGGTAAGCAGGCATACACGCCTGTCATATTCACCGAAGGGTGTCTGTTTTAATACAATTCCCGTTACATACAGGGATTCCTGCATGATCCATCCTCCCCTGCGGACAGGTCTGTACGCCCCTCCGCTCTGCAATCCACCAGGGGGCTTTTACATTCCGCACCAGCCAAAGGTTTCTCCTTTCCCGCGCTCTGCAGGTATTTCAGGTAATCCTCCACTCTGCCGGTATGTTCAAATTGCTGCCAGTAATTCGTGAATTGCATCTTACGCATCCCCCTCTTCTATCAGTGTATTATCCTCTGTAAAAATAGGGTCTGCAAATTTCGTTTTTCTATTCGCCCATCTCAATGTCTTTCGGATTATATCCGAAGTTTTTCAATAAGATGTCGCTGTCTCTCCAGTCCTTCTTCACCTTCACCCAAAGCTGCAGATTGACCTTCATTTCCAGCATATCCTCGATCTCCGGGCGGGCCTGGGAGCCGATCTTTTTCAGCATTTGTCCGCCTTTGCCGATAATGATACCCTTGTGGGAATCTCTCTCACAGATGATCGTGGCCTCGATGTCACAGATCCGGCCTCTCTCCTTCATGCTTTCCACCGTCACGGCAATACCATGGGGAATTTCTTCGGACAAAAGTCTCAGAGCCTTTTCACGGATCAGCTCCGCCACGATCTGACGCATGGGCTGGTCGGTGATGGTATCTTCATCATAAAATGCCGGGCCGTAAGGCAGATATTTTAAAATACACTGGATCAGCACATCCGTGTTGTCTCCCTTCAGTGCGGACACCGGAACGATCTCCTGGAAATCCAGTTCTTTGCGATAGGTATCGATGAACGCCAGGATCTCTTCCTTTTTCACGGTATCCGTCTTGTTGATCACCAGAATCACGGGAGTCTTGGTCTTCTTCAGCTGCTCAATAATATGACGTTCTCCGGCACCGATAAAGTTCGTGGGCTCCACCAGCCACAGGATCACATCCACGTCGTTCAATGTATGCTCCGCAACATTGACCATGTAATCGCCCAGCTTGTTTTTCGCCTTATGGATACCGGGAGTGTCCAGAAATACGATCTGTCCCTCTTCCAGTGTCAGCACCGTCTGGATACGGTTACGGGTAGTCTGGGGTTTGTTGGATGTAATGGCAATCTTCTGTCCGATCAGTCGGTTCATCAGTGTGGACTTTCCTACGTTGGGACGTCCGATCAGTGTGGCAAAGCCGGATTTGTATGCCGGATTTTCGTTCATTATTATTATTTCTCCTGTTCTTGTCTTTTTCCCTGACACTTTTCTGTCAGCCGCCGGTCCGTCCGGCTTATCTTATAGATTCTCACTCATTGCTGTTTTGTGTGGCTACCGCATTCTCTGCTGTATTCTCTGCCGTGTTCTGCAAAGTCTTCTGCATTCTTGCTTCCTCTTCGGCGAATTTTTTCTGTTCCTCCGCCCGGATCCGCTTCGTGCGCTTCCTGATCTTTTTCAGGATCAGTACAATGATCACGATCACGATGGCCCAGATCACCAGATAGGGGATATGGATCACGAACCAGATGGCTGCTTCCTTAATACCCTCGCCGATACTCTTTAAGCTGTCCATAAAGCCTGCAGAAATACGTTCCCATGTGGTCTCTTCCTCTACCGGAGTATAGACCTCTACTTCATCAATATAGAGGTATACGGTGCTGTAGTCAACCTGATTATCATAACTTCTCAACTGGGATTCCATACTTTCCAGCTGGTATCTCACATCGGACAGGCGCTGTTCGATGGTAATGATGTCTTCGATGCTCTCCGCCTGTTCCAACAGCTGCAACAGTCTCTCCTGTTCCGTCTGCAGGGCATCCCTGTGACTTTGCAGATCCACATAGGTCAGTGTCACATCCTGTACATTCTCCGAGCGGCTGGTCACATTGCCCAGCTCTGAGACCGTATTTTGGAACTCCTCCAGTCTGTCCTTCGGGATGCGGATGGTCAGATTGGCATTCCTTGTAGAACGATAACTATAATATGTACTGCCGTTATAGGCATCCAGACTTTCGATATAGCCGCCGAGCTCTGTTACTTTATTCTCTACCGCGCTTAACAGCTTATCATACTCCCTGGTCTCGACATCCATATTCACGGTCTTGATCAGTTTCCGGTCTGCTGTGGCTGCAGTCTCCTCAGGCACTGTAGTACTTGTGTCCTGAGCATTTCCTGCGGAATCGTACCCTTCTGTCATGCCAAATCCATCTTCATAAGCGGACGCCTCCGGTGCAGCTGCCTCATTGGAAGCAACAGCATAATCCGCATCCATGAGATCACTGATTCCGTAACTGCCGTTCGATGAGCTGCCGCAGGCGGTCAGCGATAATATCATGCCGGCAGTGAGCAACCCTGTAATGATCTTTGTTTCAAAATTTCGTTTTTTCATAACCCTCTCCGTTCTGCGGACGGCATCCTGACAGCCTGTCGGATCCGCCTGCTGTTGACTTTTTATTGTTCACCTCTATAAACGAAATATTCTCACAGAAGTTCTTTATTTATTTGCCTTTTTTGCTATTGAGAACCACATTTGCAAATCGCAGCTTTCTTTTTGCCGTTTTAAAAAAGATTTTCCACCTTCAGGAATCTCTCCTGTTCCTCCTTTATCTTAGAAGCCGTGCCTACCACACAGAGCAGATCCTCCTGCATAAATGCACGGATATGTGCGGACAATGCACGGATATCCTCTTCGGTAGCCGCCAGTAGTTCGTCGCGTTCTCTCTGTAAAGTGGCATTATCCAGTCCTGTCATATAGGCACTCAGGGAATACAGTCCCTTTGCCGCCGGATTCATGGGTACGTCCAGATCACTGACCGCACCGATGATATACTGGGTCATGGTACGTTCATCTGCTGTGAACTCTGCAATGGCATCTGCAGCTTTCTCGTAAGTTTCAATGGTCTTGCCCAGATTCGGATCTCTGTAGGAGACAAAGTAGCTGTCACCGGATCTGCCGAAGCTGCACATGCAGCCGTAGGCACCACCCTTGACACGGACATTAACCCACAGATATTCATACCCCATCATGACTTTGAGTACTCTTAATGCTCCCGTATATTGCAGTCCACTCTTGCGGAAATTACCGGCACGGCATACGTAATTGACCTGACCGGAGGTTAAGAAACCTTCGTTTTTCCGGGAGGTTTCCGGAATGTAATGTTCTTTTTCCACGTTTTCCATATAAAGTGCTGCTTTGAAAGCCTCCACCGGAGCATCTAAAAGAGCCACGGCTTTTTCCTCACCTACGAAATCCACCATGAGGTTTTCCGGACGGAAGATCATTTTCACTAAGGTCTGTAAGATTTCCACCAATTCTTCTTTTTTCTCGTCAAAATGAGCTTCCAGATCCGTGATCAGACGATAGAACGGGATACCGGAAATCTCTTCGCTCACAGCTCCGGGAATACTGCCGTAGGATAAGGCTCTTCCGGCCGCCACACTGTGTCCTCCGGAGGTCATCTGTGCCTGCATCCGGGACTTGCCCTCCGCCAGAATCTCATACAGTCTCTTGGCATCCGTAAAATCACTGGTCATTACGATCTCACGCATCAGATCGATTGCTTCCGCAAGGCGGTCATAAAATACCTTCGTCTTCAGTTCCAGAGTCAGTATAAACTGATCCGTATCCTGCAGCTTGCCATAGACATTATTTACCGCAGCCATGCCGCCGGTGACCAGATTCATCTCGTTAAACAGATCTCCATAAGCATAATGCTCCGTATTTAACAGTCCCAGGCAGCCCTTCAAAATGCCGATATACGGGAAATATTTACCGGGGATCTGATCCAATTTGAAGATCAGACGTAAATAGCCGATGCCGTTTGTAAACAGATCATGATACAAAAGTGTGGTATCTCCAATGCTCCGCACTTCGTTCACCGGCAGATTTGCCTCTTTCTTCATATCTTCCCGTTTTAACAGAGGGATTTTCTCCAGATCTTCCTTTGCGTCTTCGCTCTCCTGGAATTCGGTCAGCTTCTGGAAGGTCTCCTTCACGTTCTCGATCTCTTCCGGACTCATGGCAGCTTTCACCTGTGCCATCTTTTCCCGCTGTTTCTGCTCCTGCTCTTCCAGAAGTCCCAGCTTCGGCTGCAAGATCACCACGCTGCGATGGGTATTGTCCAGCAGATATTTCTGTACCAGACCCTCAAAATATCCGGTCTTCACTTTCCCTCGAAGTTCAGCGAAAGTCTCGTTGGCCTCGATATGAATGAACGGCAGTCTGTCATCGTACAGCCAGCTGTCCAGCACCTGTAAACCGTACATAAGTCCCTTGGGGTAGGAACCGAAATCCGCCTCTCTGTATTTGAATTCATAATAATTGATGCCGGCAAGCAATGCCTTTTCGTCGAAGCCGTCCTTTACCAGCTTTTTCAGCACTTCTTCCGTTACCTGTAAAAATTCCTGTTCTTTCTCTACGGAAGTGTCCTTCGCCACCACACTGAAATAGGGCTGGCGGATACCATTCTCATAGATGCTGTAGACATCCTTACCCACACCACAGTCCACCAGGGCCTGTTTTAAGGGTGCTCCTGGAGCGGAACACAGGGCATAGTCCAGGATCTGGAACGCAATGTAAAGCTTCGGATCCAGACTATTGCCCACGCAGAAGTTCTGGGACAGGTAGGTATTCTCCTCCTCGTCCTCTCCCTCGCCGATGGGACATTCCCTGACAATACGATTCGGTGTGGTAAATGCCGCCTCTTCCGTCACTTCGGAATCCACCTCAAGGGCATCGTAGGCAGACAGATAATGCTCATCGATAAAGGTCAGTTTCTCCGCCATATCCATATTGCCATAGAGATAGATATAGCTGTTGGAGGGATGATAGAATTTCCGGTGGAAATTCAGGAATTCTTCGTAGGTCAGCTCAGGGATTGCTTCCGGATCACCTCCGGATTCGCAGCCGTAGGTGGTGTGAGGATACAGGGAATTCATGATCTCCCGCTCCAGCACATCATCCGGAGAGGAAAAAGCACCCTTCATCTCGTTATAGACCACACCGTTGACTTTCAGCTCCTCGTTGTCACCTTCCAGCTCATAATGCCAGCCTTCCTGTCGGAAAATAGATTCGTTTTTGTAAATATTCGGGTAAAAAACCGCATCCAGATAGACATGCATCAGGTTCTGGAAATCTTTGTCATTGCAGCTGGCCACGGGGTATACAGTCTTGTCCGGATAGGTCATGGCATTTAAGAAAGTGTTCAGAGACCCCTTTACCAGTTCCACAAAAGGATCCTTCACCGGGAATTCCTTCGATCCGCATAATACGGAATGTTCCAGAATATGGGCTACACCGGTGGAATCATTGGGTGTGGTGCGGAAACCGATATAGAATACCTTGTTCTCGTCATCATTGGATACAAGTGCCACCCTTGCTCCGGTCTTCTTGTGACGGCACAGATAGGTCACGCTGTTAATGTCCGGGATCTGCCGTTTCTCTATAATCTCATATGTGGATAAATCTTCTACTCTCATTTCTGATGTGTCCTCTTTTATTCTATCTTAATCGATTTCTCCGTGCTACGCACTCTCGAAATCGTAACGACCATTCGCAATCCGGACTATCATCCTTCTTGCTCATGTTCGTTTGCTCCCCTCATAGAAAGCCTTCGCCGCCTGCAAGCAGTCGCTCATGCTTTCTATGGGTGAGCTTAATCTGTCAAAACGCGGCCAGTGCCAGCTTGCTCATGGAGATTTCCTGAATCACGACACCCTTCGCCTCTTTCTCCTCCGGTGTCATGGCAACTAATTCCCGGATGTTCAATTCCTTCGTGACATAACGCTTTTTGCCTCTGCCGAAAATCCTTTTTTTCTCCTCGATGATATTGATCTTCACCCGAGCCTTGATCCGGTCGTAGATCTTCACAAGAAAACTGTCCGGCTTCAGATAATACAGATGAGTCTCCAGCGTGTCCTGGGGATCCACCTCTTTTTCCGCTAAAATATAGCGTTCCACGATCAGGCGGAATTTAAACGCCACCTCGTCCTGGTCCAGCAGCTCTGCAAAGGTATATTTTGCGCCTATGTAGACCTTTGCCGTATCCTGCAGGCTGTATTTATAATTCTCATAAACTGTCTTTTGCATTGTTGTCGATATCCTCAATCTTGAAACCGCTCATTCTTATGGCATCCTCGATCATCTTGCGGGACATACCGGTCTCTTCCATCAGTTCCTCCGTGGTCACCTTGCGGTGCAGTTCTTCCGCCAGTTCTCTGGCCTTATCCGCTACCTTGTTGACCTTATCTTCCACTCGCTTGTCGATCTTGGAATTTTCTGCATGTTCGGCTATGTATTCTTCCATGGCATCCATGATCATTTTGCCGAGCATTCCCTCGACTTCGTCCGGCTTCTCCAGACTGCCCAGCATGGTCACACCGAAGGAAAGCGCCAGATTGCCTTCTCCCACCAGATCTTCCAGCAGGACACCCTGTCCGGCATAGAGTTTTGCGATCTCTGCCACATCCGCCAGATGAATCTCGATCAGGCGCTGCTGCGCATCCGTCTCTCCCGCCATGGCCGCAATGGAAAATGCCAGTTTTTCACCGTCACTGTAGGTCGGTAATGCCGCTACTTCATCCAGATATTCCTGTAAGTAATCCTTTTCTTCCTCCGTCAGGAATTCATCGGGATCCATAGGCTGTCCGATACCGATTTTATGTTTTAACAGATAGTCAAATACCATCTGCAGCTGTTCATTGCTCAGATCCAGCTCGGCGAATGCTTCCTTTACCTGTTCTTCGCTGATGCAGTTGCCCTGCTCCTTGGCGGTCTTGCGGACCTGCTCTAAGGTCTTGGCAAATAATACTTCTTTGTTCATATAGGGTCTCCTTTATAATAACATCACTTTCTTCGTGCTTCGCACATTGCCTGCAAGCAGTCATGCCGTATGCCTCTTGCAATAATACACTTTCTCCGTGCTTCGCACTCCCGAAAGTGTACAGACATTCGCAATCCGGACTATCGTCCTTCTTGCTCATGTCTGTTCGATTTGCTAATATCCGCACGGCATTGCCTGCAAGCAGTCATGCCGTAACGGATATTGCAAATCTTATTATCATTTTACGTGCTCATGGGTAAATAAATGATACTGGCAATATTCGTAGTTGCCGTTACATTTGGAGCAGAAACGGAACTCCAGATTCGGATCGTCCTCTTCTGTCCGTCCGCAGACGGCACATTTGTGTCTTGTGACTTTCGCCCGCCCAGCATTGGATTTTCGTTCAAACTGCGCCTTGCGGTGCATCTGTTTCGGCGAGATACGGCTGCGATGCAGTCTGTAAAAGTATAACACAAAATTCAAAAGTGATGCCACTACCGCAAACTTGGTGAACAGATTTCCAGCAATTACCGTATAGACCATCAGAATGGCATCCAGAATTCCCATCCATTTTACCTTCACAGGGATCACGAACATCAACAGTACCTGCATATCCGGATACGTTGCGGCAAACGCCAGAAAGATGGACAGGTTGATATAGTAGGTGCTGAACGCATAGGACCCGCTGTAAAATACCACGGATGCGGTCTCCGTTGCCATACCTCCGGTGAGCAGGTAAAGAACTCCCATGCACAGGAAGCTGCCGGCAATCGTGAACAGCATACCGGAAAAAATATAGACGTTGTAACGGTAGGTTCCCCAGGTCCGCTCCAGTGCTGTTCCCAGATTATAATAGAACAACAGCATAATGATCGTAAAAATATCCAGGCTGTCCGGCGGAACGATCACCCAGGTCACCAGACGCCAGATCTGCCCGTGCAGTATCCGGTAAGGATCCAGTGTCAGAAATCCCAGCAGATTATTTCCGGCCGCGCTGCCCATCAGTTCGATCACATAGCCCGCCACATAACACATGATCAATACCATGGTCAGGTTATGGATCGCATATTTTCCAAACTTTTTTTCGAATTTGCTCATAAAACAATGTCTCCATAAATAGTTATATTTTGATTTTTCTCTATCGAGATTGTAACATCCGGAAGAGAATAAGTAAACTGCACGTTCTCTTTTTTCAGATTTTTCCCGAAAAATTTAAGTTACATTTTACAAAACTTTAACAACTAAACTCCCCCATTATTCGTTGCATTATGGTGTTTTTTGTCGTATAATTAGAATGTTTTGTTGATGAAAAAAATGCATTAAATAAGTAGATTTATTTTTATTTCAGGAAGGATGTATCACATGAATTCACAGGAAAAATACGCAACTCTCGGCATAGATATCGGTTCCACCACTGTCAAGATTGCTATTTTGGACGAAGAACACAATATTTTATTTTCCGATTATGAGCGTCACTTCGCCAATATCCGGGAAACTCTGTCTGAGCTCCTTAAGAAAGCTTATGACAAGCTGGGAGAATTGCAGCTGCACCCCATGATCACCGGTTCCGGCGGTCTGACACTGGCCAACCACCTCGGCGTTCCCTTTACTCAGGAGGTCGTAGCCGTGGCTACTTCCCTGCAGGAACTGGCTCCCAAGACCGATGTTGCCATCGAGCTGGGCGGTGAGGATGCGAAGATCATCTATTTTGAAGGTGGTAACGTGGAGCAGCGTATGAACGGTATCTGTGCCGGCGGTACCGGTTCCTTCATCGACCAGATGGCCAGTCTGATTCAGACGGACGCTTCGGGCTTAAACGAATATGCGAAAAATTATAAATCCCTCTACACCATTGCTGCCCGCTGTGGTGTATTTGCCAAAACCGATATCCAGCCTCTGATCAACGAAGGTGCTACCAAGGAAGACCTGTCTGCTTCTATTTTCCAGGCAGTGGTGAACCAGACAATTTCCGGTCTGGCCTGTGGTAAGCCGATCCGCGGTCACGTAGCTTTTCTGGGCGGGCCTTTACATTTCCTGTCTGAACTGAAAGCTGCCTTTATCCGTACCTTAAATCTGGATGACGAGCACATCATTGATGTGGACAACTCCCATCTGTTCGCAGCCATCGGTTCCGCACTAAATGCGAAGGAGGAAGTCTGCATCAGTCTGTCTGACATGGTGAAAAAGCTGTCCTCCGACATCAAGATGGAGTTCGAAGTAGAACGTATGGAGCCTCTGTTTGCGGACAAGGCTGCTTATCAGGAATTCGTGGAGCGTCACAGCAAGCATCACGTGACCACTGGAGACTTACAGTCCTATCAGGGCAAGGCTTTCCTGGGTATCGATGCCGGTTCCACCACCACGAAGATTGCTCTGGTAGGTGAAGATGGATCTCTGCTGTACTCTTTCTATTCCAGTAACGACGGAAGCCCCTTGAAGACAGCGATCCGTTCCCTGAAGGAGATCTACTCTCTCCTGCCCGAAGGCGTGGAGATCGTACGCTCCTGTTCCACTGGTTACGGCGAAGCGTTGATGAAAGCTGCTTTTCTGCTGGATGACGGCGAGGTAGAGACTGTGGCCCATTACTATGCCGCTGCTTTCTTTGACCCCAGCGTAGACTGTATCTTAGACATCGGCGGTCAGGATATGAAGTGCATCAAGATTAAAAACCAGACCGTAGACAGCGTACAGCTGAACGAAGCATGTTCCTCCGGCTGTGGCTCCTTTATTGAGACCTTTGCCAAATCCCTGAACTATACCGTGCAGGATTTCGCTCAGGCTGCCCTGTTTGCAGAACATCCTATCGATCTGGGTACCCGTTGTACCGTATTCATGAACTCCAAAGTAAAACAGGCGCAGAAGGAAGGCGCTTCCGTAGCAGATATCTCCGCAGGACTTGCTTACTCCGTTATCAAGAATGCTTTATTTAAGGTAATCAAAGTCTCCGATGCTTCAGAGCTTGGTAAAAATATCGTGGTACAGGGCGGTACTTTCTACAATGATGCTGTTCTGCGCAGCTTTGAGAAAATTGCAGACTGCCAGGCGATCCGTCCCGACATCGCCGGTATCATGGGTGCTTTCGGTGCGGCTCTGATCGCCAGAGAACATTACGAAGACGGTTATGTGACCACAATGCTGGATTATCAGAAGATCTGCGATCTCCAGTTCGAGACCAGCATGGCGAAATGTAAGGGTTGTACCAACAACTGTCGTCTGACCATCAACAAATTCTCCGGCGGCCGTCAGTTCATCTCCGGCAACCGCTGTGAACGTGGTATCGGCGGTCAGAAGAATGCCCACAATGTACCGAATTTATACGAATACAAATTACATAGACTGTTCTCTTATGAATCTCTGGACGCTGACAAGGCTCCCAGAGGCGTAGTTGGTATCCCCAGAGTGCTGAATATGTACGAGGACTATCCGTTCTGGTTCACCTTCTTCACCGAACTGGGCTACCGCGTTGTGCTCTCTCCCAGCTCCAACCGTAAGATCTACGAGCTTGGCATTGAATCCATCCCCAGTGAATCCGAGTGTTATCCGGCGAAACTGGCTCACGGCCATGTGACCTGGCTGATTCGTCAGGGAATCAAGTTCATCTTCTACCCTGCGCTATTCTATGAGCGCAACGAGTTCGAGGATGCCAACAACCATTACAACTGCCCTATCGTTACTTCTTATTCTGAGAATATCAAGAATAACGTAGAGGAAATCGCCGGCGGTGAGATCACTTTCCGCAATCCGTTCATGTCCTTTAGAGATCTTGGTACCGTGACGGATGCGCTGACGAAGGAATTCACCGAGATTCCCGCCGCAGAGATCGCCGCAGCCTGCGAAAAGGGTTGGAAGGAACTGGCAAATGCCCGTCACGATATGGAGAAAAAGGGCGAAGAGACTCTGGAATACTTACGCAAGACCGGCAAGCGCGGTATCGTGCTGGCAGGCCGTCCCTATCATGTAGACCCGGAGATCAACCACGGTATTCCCGAGCTGATCACCTCCTACGATATGGCCGTACTGACAGAGGATTCCATCTCCCATCTGGCAAAACCGGAACGTCCTTTGATTGTATCCGACCAGTGGATGTACCATTCCAGACTTTACGCTGCCGCAAGCTATGTAAAGACGGTGGAGAATCTGGATCTGATCCAGTTGAATTCCTTCGGCTGCGGTCTGGATGCCGTTACCACCGATCAGGTGAACGATATCCTCTCCGGCTCCGACAAGATCTACACCTGCCTGAAGATCGATGAAGTCAACAACCTGGGTGCGGCCCGTATCCGTATCCGTTCCCTGTTGTCTGCAATCCGTGTCCGTGAAAAGATGGGCAAGCACCGCAACATCCGTTCTTCCGCTATCGAGAAAGTACCGTTTACCGAAGAGATGCGTAAGGACTATACCATCATCTGTCCGCAGATGTCCCCGATCCACTTTGAGATCTTGCAGCCTGCGTTCAATGCCTGCGGTTACAATTTCGTGGTATTGGACAACGATAACAAGCACTCTGTGGATGTTGGTCTGAAATATGTTAACAATGATGCCTGCTATCCTTCCCTGCTGGTAGTAGGTCAGATCATGGAAGCTCTGCTGTCCGGTAAATATGACCTGAACAAGACAGCCATCATCATGAGCCAGACCGGTGGCGGATGCCGTGCGACGAACTATATCGGCTTCATCCGTCGTGCCTTGAAGAAAGCAGACATGGAGCAGATTCCCGTTATCTCCCTGAACCTGGCAGGTATCGAGAGCAATCCCGGCTTCCATCTGAATGCGGATCTGCTGTTACGTGCCGCTGTGGGTGCGGAATTTGGTGACATCTTCATGCGTTGTGTATATCGGATGCGTCCTTATGAAGCAACTCCGGGTTCCGTGGATGCTCTGCACAAAGAATGGCTTGCGAAGGTACAGAAATTTGTCTCCGCGAAGCATATCAGCATTCCGAAGTTCCGCAGGATGTGTACCGAGATTATCCGGGATTTCGATGCGGTTCCGGTACTGGATATCAAGAAGCCCCGTGTCGGCGTGGTCGGTGAGATTCTGGTGAAATTCTCTCCTGCAGGCAACAATCATCTGGTAGAGCTGCTGGAGAGCGAAGGTGCGGAGGCTGTAGTACCCGACCTGATCGACTTCATGCTGTACTGCTTCTACAACCAGATCTACAAAGCAGAACACTTAGGCACCAGCAAGAAGACTGCAAAGATTTCCGCGCTTGGTATCTGGGCCATCGAACATATCCTCCGCGGCTCTGCCGTGAAGGCTTTTGAAGAAAGTAAGCATTTTGATCCGCCTACCAACATTTACAAGATCGTCTCCTATGCGGAACCGATCGTATCCATCGGCAACCAGACCGGTGAGGGATGGTTCCTGACCGGTGAGATGGTGGAACTGATCAAGGAAGGCGTACCGAACATCGTATGTACCCAGCCCTTCGGCTGCCTGCCGAACCACGTGGTAGGTAAGGGCGTTATCAAGGCTCTGCGGAAGGCATATCCTTCCTCCAACATCGTAGCCATCGACTACGATCCCGGTGCCAGCGAAGTCAACCAGCTCAACCGAATCAAACTCATGCTCTCCACCGCCCAGAAGAATCTGAAGAAGGGCGAAGGAAGCGCGGAATAAAGCATTTATAGTCTGAAACCACTGCCCGCGGCAAGGGATTCCATTGGAATTCCATGCCGTGGGTGTTTTGTATTCAGATCTCTTTTCCCAAACAAACATCTTTTCAGAATCTCCCCTGTCATGCTATAATGCACTCAGATATGCTTGTGCCTTCAAAAGTGCCCGCTCTATTGCTTATCTGCATGTCCCACAATGTTCATTTATCTCCATTTTCGCTAAAAGCTGTTTTCCGGCTATTTTAGTACAAAATTTCTCATATTTTTTCTTTTTTTGTATCTATTTTACCCTTTTTCTTTATTTTGATACAATCATCCCTTTTTCCACTTGAAAATTAGACTTTTTTGTATTTTTTTCTGGTATTTTATCCTATTTACACCAAACCATTTTGAAAGGAGTTTTTTATGATTCAGAATTTAGACACTCGCCTTAATAAATTACAGACACAATGTGACTACCTACGCCGCAAAATTTCCACCTTTCCAGAAGGAGAACTATCCATTCAAAAAAATGGATCTTACCAACGCTGGATTATCAGAAAAGAGGAACAATCTGTATATTGTCCTAAATCAAATCGTTCTCTTGCAGAGATTATGGCCTTGAAAAAATACTACTCTCTTCTGCTACTGGAAGCCGAAGAAGAATTTTCTCTGCTAAGTTCCTATAAGAAAATTTCATCCTCACAAAGCCGCTCCAGGAAATTATCCTCCTCTGACCTTCTAGAGGAATCTTCACCATATTATGAATTGCTGCAAAGTCATTTTGCGAAGGACAAGCTTCCGGTATCGATGCAGAAATGGTGTGCGGAAAGCTATGAAACAAACAGTTCTCACCCGGAAAATCTAATTCATACTACACTGGCGGGACATAAAGTCCGTTCCAAATCCGAGGTTATCATCGCCAATCTTCTGTACACAAATCATATTCCATATCGTTACGAGGCAGCTCTGGCCTTAAATGAGTTGACAGTCTATCCTGATTTCACGATCCTGCATCCCACCACGCAGCAGTTCTTCTACTGGGAACACTTCGGGATGATGGACAAGAACAATTATTGTGATGCTGCCTGCAACAAACTCAAGTCTTACTGCTACAACGGAATCTTTCCGTCCATGCAGCTGATCACCACTTACGAGACCGGCAAGGTTCCCATTCGTTCAGAACAGGTACAGCAGATTATCACGCAGTACTTTTTATGATATGATGAAGCAAAATCACTTGCTTGCAAGTGTGATTTTGCGAAATGCATTGAGTGAGCTGTGCTCACGATATAATGAGCGCAAGAGAGCCAACATGCTTGCATGATTGGCGATAACCAAACGGGCACAAAAAAAGACCGGGCGTGTATCGGCCTCCAGTCATTAGATTGATTCTGTTTCTAACTTTTGGGCGGTACAGCTCCGGTTCTTTAAGGTGAGCAAGCTCTCTTTCACCTGCAATCTCACGATGCATTTGCGCTGCGGTTCTCAATGTATTGTTGCAAGACTTCGGTGACTTCCTCCGGTGCCAGGCCGGCATCCTCGATCAGGTCACTTACTGCCTCCAGTTCTTTGCGCCTCTTCTGCTCATATAATTCTTCCAGTTCCCGTTCCTCGGATTCAATGCGGATATTCAGCGCATTGATCAACTCCTGTTTTGCCTGGATCTTTTCCTCCAGGGATTTTCTCTGTCCTCTTGGCATATACTGTGTGCTCCTTTCCTTATGGCAATACTATCGAAAAGGCCATTCATCAGGGATCACAAGCGTAGCATAAGCTGCCGTGATCAGTCATGAATGGCCTGATATGTTACAGTATATGGACAACATTGTAAAAATATACCATATGTCTGTTAATATTATACCGCTATAATTTTTGTCCTATCGGAACAAGCGTCCACAGATATTTTTCTTTGCTCACATCAAATCTGTCGGACCTAGCCCAGGTTGTCTACTGCCGCCTTCAGCTTGTCCAGTGCAAGCTCTAGAGTTGCTCTGGGGCAGGCAATATTCACTCGCTGGAAGTCTGCTCCACTGGGTCCGAACATTGCTCCGCCATCCAGCCAGAGTCCCGCTTTCTCTACGATAAACTGATCCAGTTCCTTGCCGGAAATCCCAAGTTCACTGCAATCCAGCCATACCAGATAAGTACCTTCCGGCTCTACCAGATGAATCTGTGGAATTTTCTCCTGCAGATATGCTCGCAGGAAGTTCAGATTCTCAAGCAGATAAGCTCTCAACTGATCCAGCCACTCCTGTCCGCCACGATATGCAGCCTCGCAGGCTACCGCTCCCAACGCATTCGGCTCATCGTATCCGGTCTTGTCGATTTCCTTCTGGAATGCTTCCCGCAATGTCTCATTTGAGATAAAAATATTGGAAATCTGTAAGCCTGCCAGATTGAAGGTCTTACTGGGTGCGGTGCAGGTCACGGTGAACTCCGCAAAACGGGGATCCACATTGGCAAACACCGTATGCTCAAATCCGGGATATACAAAATCATTGTGAATTTCATCACTGACTACGATCACATGATGGCGCAGGCAGATCTCTCCCAAATACTGCAGTTCCTCTCTGTTCCATACTCTTCCCACCGGATTGTGAGGATTGCACAGGATAAACAGTTTTATATTCTCCTGCACAATCTTGCGCTCGAAGTCTTCATAATCTATGCTGTACTGCGACTTTCCTTCAGTTACCCTTTTTTCGTATACCAATGTATTATCAATCACCCTACGGTCATTGTCCCTAATGATATTGGTAAAGGGATAATACACCGGATTTTGGATCAAGACCGCATCTCCCGGCTTTGTGAAAGCTTTTACCGCTGCACCCAGTGCAAATACCACACCGGGGGTCTTCATGATCCACTCTCTCTTCGTCTTCCAATTATGGTTTTTTTCCATCCAATTGGTTATGGCATTATAATAAGCATCCTTAGGCTGGGTGTATCCGTAGATTCCATGATCTACCGCCGCGTGAAGGCTTTTCGTAATCTCCTCCGATACTGTAAAGTCCATGTCTGCGACCCACAGTGGCAGCACATCCGCAGGCTTGCCTCTCTCCACGGCATAGTCGTACTTCAGGCAGTTCGTTCCCTTACGATTTATAATTTTATCAAAGTTGTATGTAGCCATACGAGTCCTCTTACCTTTCGACAACCTGCAAGCTTTCTGCCTGTGGCCCCAAGTTGCAGGTTAAATTTTTCTGTCAATCGTACCTATTCTACCAGGACCTTCTGCACGTCCTGACTCGTTGCGTCTGTTGTGGGACTTCCGTGAAACTTTCCGCGGAACTGGCTAAATTACTATGTATACCAGTCAACCCCACTCAGGCAAAGGCCTGCTCCAGGTCTGCCAGCAGGTCATCAATATTCTCAATACCAACAGACATTCTCAAAAGCTTTTCATCCACACCCAGAGCTTCCCTGACCTCTACAGGTACATCTGCATGGGTCTGCTTCATGGGATAGGTCAGAAGACTTTCCACGCCTCCCAGGCTTTCTGCAAAACGGATCAGCTTTACGCTCTCCAAAATTTTAACAGCTTTCTCCGCAGAATTCAATCGGAAAGAAATCATTCCGCCATAGCCGCTGCACTGTCTGTCAATCAGCTCCTTATCCGGTCTGGAATCCAGTCCGATATAATAGACTTCTTCCACTTCCGGTCTCTGTTCCAGCCAGTGTGCGATGGCCAGAGCATTCTTCTGGTGCTGTTCCATGCGGACTGCCAGTGTCTTGATACCGCGGAGTAACAACCAGCTGTCAATCGCAGACAGACAGGCTCCTGTAGTCTTGTAGATATTATAGAGCTGGTCATACAGAGCATTATCCTTCACCACCAGAAAACCGGACAAAGTATCATTATGTCCTTCCAGATATTTGGTTCCACTGTGTACCACGATATCAGCTCCTAATGTCAACGGCTTCTGGAAATAAGGAGACAGAAATGTGTTATCCACGATCAACAGGCATCCATTCTCATGCGCAAGATCTGCAATTGCCTGAATATCCGCTACTTTCATCATCGGATTGGACGGTGTCTCCAGATAGATAGCTTTTGTCTCCGGGCGCAACGCTGCCTTCACCGTATCCACGTTGGAAGTATCTACACAATCCACGGAAATACCATTCTTGCGACTGATCATGTTCCACAGTCTTAATGTTCCGCCATACAGATCATCGGTAGCGATCAGATGATCTCCGGGAGAAAAGATTTCCATCATTGCAGTGATTGCCGCCATTCCCGTAGAAAATGCCAGTGCCTCTGTTCCCTGTTCCAACAGAGCAACCGTCTTCTGCACTTCGTCTCTGGTGGGGTTGCTGCAGCGGGAATAATCATATCCCGTACTCTTCCCCAGGCCCGGATGCGCATACGCCGCATTCTGATAAATGGGCATGCTGATGGCGCCGAACGGATCCTTTCTCTCATTACTTCCCTGGACACATATGGTCTCTGCTGCAAATGCCATCTTTTTCTCCTCCTATGTCTATGTATACTATATTATTCCCTTTATATTTCCTACTGTTCCAGTAGGTATAGTATATATTTATCATAGTACATAGAAAAAGTCAAGTTTCTATTCCATATTTACCAATAAAGTTTCATTTCTTTCTCAGCTTCCTGCTCTGAGATATTCAGTTTCAGTCTCACCTTTTGTAAAGTTTCTTCATAACTGGTATTAAAATCCTTGCACATTATAATAATCCCTTGCGCAACTCCCTGAGAAATCCCCTGCGAAATTCCCTGTGCAATCCCTTTTCTTGTATACTGATCAAATAATTCACACACCCTGATCTCATCCTCCTCTTTGATTCCCATTTCTTTTAATGCATCTCCGGTATCATCAACATTTGTATCTCCGGATAATACCCGTAGCATCTTAACTGTTGCTTCTTTATGAATCACTTTTCGGTCCGACCGATAGCTATCTCCCTCTGCAAGATAATCCACGATGATTCTCATATCACTTTGAAAAAGCTCTCGTATTTCTCTGGGTAAATGACGCATTTCCCAAACATGAAGTTGTACATCATCTACATACTTCCATATAATATCTGCAGTCGCCCCTTCTTCATCAAATAACCGGTGCAAACTGCATCCCCCTTTCCACCTGCTCTTTCCCCAGTATAACACAATTTCTATCACAGGATATAGGCTCGGATTTTGTTTTTCATATTGTCTGCGGTATTCTCCACCTGCATACCCGGCCTTGCGCAATACCATGCCCTTATCCACCTTTGTCTGATTGGCAAATAAATACAATACCTTAGGCACCCCATTTACCACATGGTACTTTGCTACATCTTCCAATTGATTTCGCAATCCATTTTCTTTATCCAAGTAAAGACTCTCAGTAGCCGCCGACAACATTTCATAATCTTTAACCCTTCTTCTCCCTTCATGTAACAGAACATTAATAATGTCCGCCGCCACATCCGCATAGCTTTCAAAATTTTTCGTCACAATATCGTTTGTTTCCAATAGTTTTCTCCCTGTCCGATTGTTCTGTCAATCCATGAATTTGCGGCGATCCGCCATCGACTGCACCTACGCATTAAAGCATTTTCAGAATATTGCCTATATAGACTTTCTTAAGATGTGATTACTATAGCACATGCATATCGATTCTGCAAGAAAATTGCAGGTAAAAGATAGAGTAAACTTACTGTCAGTTGGAGAGTCGCAGAAGATTCCCTGCTATGAACTTGCCCAGATCGTTTTCTCATAGTCTACTTCTCCCACAGTGTTTTGTCAAATACCTCCCAGACGCTCCCGGATTGCAAGCTTTTTCCGGATGTCTATACTCGGGATGGTTGCCTGCAGCTTTTCGATGTATACCCTGTCATTGTCATGACTGTGGAGTAACAGACTCCTCATGTATCCCCTGTTTGGACGCACTGATATCTCCTCGGTTCCCGTTGCTTCTTCCTGCTTATGGCTCCGCCGGTACTTTACCAGTTCCAGGATCTTTTCTTCTCCGTAATCCTTCACATAGCATCTCAGCTGACACATCGCATCCGCTCCGGCTTCGCTCCAACCCATCGGACGGGAACTCATCCGGTCGGAATACATATGACTCACATGACCTTCTGCACTGCATCCATAGACATTCTTATCCTGCATTCTTCTCACTGCGCTATCCCAGTTGTTCAGCAGGTATTCCTCACAGTCATTCACTGCTTTTTCGTTCGGCGCACATTTCCGGATAGCTTTTATAGTCTTTACAAACTTTTTCTTCTTGCCCTTATACAGGGCCTTCCACAGCCGTCCTTTGGCTTCCCCTGCCTCATCCAGCATCTGGTTGGCCGCCTTGTTGATATATTTCATCATGTGGAACTTATCCAGTACCGGAACTCCCTTTTCAATATATTCCGCCCCTGCTTTGATCCATGCTCCTCCATCTCCACTGATATACACCGCATTCAGATACCGGCTCTCGTAGTTCGTGTCGATGTATTCCTGCATCCGTTCAAACAGATGTCTGTTTGCTTCTCCTCCGCTGCAAAGACCTCCCAGGTAGAAGACATTCTTCAGTTCCTTCCGCCCGTCTTTCTTTTCCTGTCCTTCATACAGATACAACAGCTTCCCGATCATGCTGCCCTTCTTCTCTGTTCCGTTTTTCTCCTGCTTGTGAATGTGATCCTCGTCTGCCTCAACATAAAGGTATTCCACACACTTTTTCTTCTCCGACTTCGGGAAGGGCAGTTCTGTCTGGATTCCGTGTACCTTATCCATGACGGCAGTCTTGCTGATCAACGAATCTTCTCCCAGTACCCTGGCAGCACTGGCATAGCTGGTCTTTACCGCTTCGGCCAGCACCTCAGCTTCCGCACGGCTGCTCAGTCTTTCATGGGCATCCAGTTCCATCCATTCATCCAGAAGATAATGGCAGGTTCCATCCTTACAGCTTCGGAACAGCGTGTGGGTAAAGCAAACCGGTCCCACTGTAGTCAGCAGCTGGCGTTCATCATGCCTCTGGATGGTATATTTTTCAGCTCTGGAAATATCCTCACACAGCATACGATCCATGTCGCTGTAAAGGGCTGCCATGTGCTCTGCTGCAGCCTTTCTTGCAGCCTCCGCAAGCTGCTTCTCGTACAATTCCATGTCCTTCATCCCGGATGAGAGAAAAAGTTCATCTGCTTCTTCCAAATCTTTGTACAGCTTTTCCATTGAATATGCTATAATGTTTTTCATGAGAGTGCCTCCATCGTCTGTATTTTAGATTCTCGTCAAATCCATTATAACAGAGATGTTGGTACTCTCTTTTTTTCTTTTATTCAACTGACAAAAACTTTACTCTATAGCAGGTAAAAAACCATACAAAAACAGAGCTGTGGAAATTGGTACTTTTCCACAGCCCTGCTCTTTGTGCAATTTGTCTTTTCTGCGTCGCCCGCAAATCCTTTAATCCAGCTCAAACAGCTCCGCTGCGCTGACCGTCAGGCTCTTAACAGCGCCTTCGGTCCGCTTGGCTCCGTTGTCGTAAACGGTTGTCGCCCGGATGTAGATGGTGGCGGCATCCTGATCGTTAAGCGTCATCTTGCCGCTGCCGGAGAACAGGCCCATCTCCGATGCAGGGAATGCCAGCGTGTATACACCGTCACTGGTCACAGAATAATACGACGTACCTGTGACATAATAGTCCTTTCCACCTTCCGTAAAGTGATTGTCTCCACCGGTGATCACATGTGCATCCACTGCTGTTCCTGCGGAATTCATTACCGTAAGCCCGGTCAGAGGCTTCACCTTCAGCTTGTCCTTGCCATATGCGATCTCTATGGCATCCGCATCCGTGGATTCCTTGAAGAACTCTACCCGGATCTCCGTTGCTGAAGACAGGATGTTGTAATCGGTAGCCTTGAAATCCACCTGAATCTTATTGCTTCGATCCAGGATCATCTTGTTGGCAGCATCATACATCATATATACGGAGTCAATGGTGTTGCCGTTGTCATCCCGGAAAAATACGGAAGGTGCCTTGGTTCCTGCATTGTAAGCCGCTACCATGGTGTTCACAAACAGCTTCTTCTCCGCCATTCCCGTGGGCTCCGTATGTCCCGCACCGGAATACGTGACATTACCCATGCTGTAAATATAATAATTATTTACCACATCTTTAGGGCTGACATTATACAGATTCACGCCATTGTCGTTGCCCCATCCGTTGTTCCACTCGGTCTGCGACTTTCTGGTCTTGGCATTGTCGGACAGGTCGGACAGACAATACCATACCACAATATCATTCTTGCCGTCTCCGTCCTTATCCAGCTCCATGTTCGGCTGCAGCCACTGATAATGTGTTGCCGCCACTGTCAGAGTCTGCTGTTCTTCTGTAGTGATCTGATAAGGATAATTAGTGATCTGTCCTTGATTTACCTGCGAAACGATCATATCAGGACCGGCACCGTCTCCGAATTCCTTGTAATCTCCCAGCACCGTGATCTGCCCCTGAGAGTTCGTTGTCTTATCCATACCCTGATAAAACAGAGAATTGCGAATCGGGAAACAGAAGCTCGTATAAGACGTTCCTTTCCGCAGGATCGCATTGATCCGATTCTGCACATAACGGACTGTCGTATATTTGGTCGTACCCTCGATATTTCCGACCGTCTGATCACTGCTCCGGTCCGTTCCCGGCTTCCATGCCGTATCGTAATTGTACTGCGTGTCCAGAATATTGTAATAAGCATCATAACGCTTTCTCTGGGCATCGGATAAACTGGAATTGTTCCTCTGGTCATCATAATATTCCAGCAACGCACCATAACGATCCAGCCCTACCGCCGCACGCATGGTCTTGTTGAACTCGTAGCCCCAGTACCAGCCTTTACCGCTACCGGCCTTACTGTTGATATAAGAACTGCTGTCATGGGTAAACAGGACACTCTTACCATCTTCGATATAATCACGGATGGCTTCGGATACTGCCATGTTCTTCAGGCTCTGATCCTTGCTTCCGAACTGATAGTTGTCTCCGAATCCCAGGATCAGCATATCGTACTGCTGGAAAGTATTGTATGCCGCATTGTAATAAGCCTCAGACTTCTGTTCATCGGTCTTAAGCTTTTTCAACTGATCGTCTGAAATCAATCCGTTGATAAAAGTTGAAGTCTTCACGGAATCAATAGATACATTAAATTCCCGGATACCGCTTAACAGTGACTTTACATCACTGTCACTTTCCAGATTCCACAGTGTCTTGTCATTAGATGCTTTTCTGTCGGACATCAGCTGCAATACCTGAATATCCACTCTGGAACCTCTGTCCACTGCCGTATAACCGGACACTGCGGTTCTCACCAGTGCATCAGAATTATCAAAGAAGATCATCTTCCAGGGCAATACTCCCTGATAATCATCCGGCAGCACTCTGACTACCTTATAGGTATATCCGGTGCGCAGCTCGTAATGGCCACCGTCATTCTTCGCCACTTCCTTCCATTCCTGCCCGGATCTGACATACAGATTCAGTCCGGCAAGCTCCTCTGTGGAGGAAAGTGTCTGCCCGATCACATCGGAACCGGAAAAGCGACCGTCGGAGTTCTTATCAATATACAGCTTGCAATCATACGTCGTGCTCACCTGGGAGGCAGCCGCATCATTGGACAGAGCAAAAATATACTGCAGATAGAACTTACCGTCCGTCATCTTCAGGAACGCATCGTTGATACCGTCCCCGTTGTAATGCAGCTCTGTAGGAATATAATCTTCCCCAAGATTTTTCACCCATTCGATCTGCAGTTTGGAAAGATTCAGATGGTTGCCAAAGTTTCTCTGTCTCTCTTCTCTTGCTTCCTTTGCCGCCTTTGCGGCAGCCAGCGCCTCTTTGCTGTCATCCGCCGCCTTTTCTGCTGCTCCGGGTACTAGCTGACTCTCCGCAAATACATTCTCCTGCCAGTATTTGTAATTGCCGCTTTCATCCGTGGACAAGGCAAACTGTATCAACTGGTAAAAATAGGAACTTTCGTCCACTGTTGCCGTATTGGCACTCACCTTACCGTCAATTCCCGTCAGAAGTGCATTCGCAAATACTACCGGATACCCGGCGGAAATATACTGCTCGAACTCCTTTTCTCTGGTGGAGTTCATATCGTTTCCCGGGCCACGGTACTGATTGGAAGTGTGACTCAGGGAATCATCCTTCAGACGGTTCTTGTTATCATCCGATTCATCCTTATAATCATACAGATCCCCGATATGCGTATAGATCAGCCCATTCATGGAACTGTCATTGTAAACGGTCTGATTGTTTTTCACATTCATGGTTCCGGTGCGGGCACCCACATAGATCATATCATATCGATCGTTGAGATCCTCTATCTTGCCAATGAACTCTGCGGAAGCCATCTGGGTAATGGAAATCCTTCCACCGTAACTGCTCTGCCCCAGAAATCCTTTCACGGAATCTGCAGATAAAGCTCCAGTTCCGAAATCATAACAGGGCTCCAGATCCAATATCGCAAGGCTGTCCTTTACCTGGCTTCTGTGCAGATACCAGTTCATAATATATCTGGTGATGGAAGCTTTGCTGATCTCTTCATTCAAAGTGACCGCCGTGGCATTTTCCTGTGTGATCAGAAAATTCTCGTAGCGGATCTCTTTCAGGACATCCGTGTAGATCCATGCTCTTGTCGTATCTGACTTCAGATCCGTCAGATAATCCTCTGCCGCATAAGCTTTGGAACTGTCGTTGTTCAGGTATACATTTTCGTTCAGGTATTCCTTCAAGGTATCCAACGTCAGGGTATCCGCATTTGCCGCCTGCATTGCAGACGCATAGGATCTGATATTTCCCTCTGCCGCGCTTTTCAGCGTATCGACACTTACATTTTCCCAATAGGAATCTCCCTGACCTGCGATTGCGGTTGCCACATTGTCATCCGACACCTGCAGCAGAGTCAATGCCAGTTTCGTCAACACTTCATTGCTCTGGGTGCTGTTCTTGGCATAAAAATTATAATCCATGATCACCGGCACTCTGGCTGCAGCGGTTCTGATCCCGCTGCCGTCCACGCCAAATGCCAGCTTTGCGATCACGGTTGCCGCAGAGACCATATTGGACGGCTCTGCCCCGTAATTTCCCTGACCGGAAAAATAGAACAGATCCACATCTGCCAGATCAATTCCACAATAAGAATCCTCCGCTGTAATGGAAGCATCTGCCAGATCAGCCAGTTCCTGCAGGGTAAGTGTTGTCACTTCGATCTTCAGTGTATCGATATCGTCTCCGGTGGCTGTACCACTCTCATAACGACTGGTACCGGACAGATTCAGGACATTTTTCTTGAACCATTCTTTGTTGTAGAAACCGCCGTTATAGGCAATAGTCTCCGTAGCATCCTCTCTGTCATCCCCTACAAAATCATAGCTGTTGGCGGTGTCAAAGCCCGCTTCCCCCTTGTAAGTAACCTGAAGGGAACCCGGTGTCACCATAGTGTAGCTGCCGGCCTCATCCTTACGATAGGTATCGATCAGACGGTAATCACCGTTTTTGTCACTTACTGTCATTGCAGATACATAATAGTCGCCGTTATCATTTGCTGTGAAATCCACAAGATAGGCACTGGCTATGGTCTCAAATGTATATGCCTTCGAAACATCATCCCATTTTGCCCAAAGCTGTGCGCTATCCGGCTGTGCATGATCCAGGATGTAGAGATTCTGGGTAATATCTCCGGCAGAATAGGCTGCTATCGCATCTCCTCCGGATGTCGTGCGTGCCTGCACAGCAGTACCTGCATCATTTCCGGATACCCCTCTGGACGTAGTCTTTAATCCATCCGGCAGTGCCGCATCGGTACCGTATACAATCTGTCCAAGATAGGTATAAACTGCAGTCTCACCCGTACCTATCTTCTGATAGATTGTCCTTCCCACATAATCTTTTGCCTGAAAACTCGTTTTATCAATAGCGGCCAGATCCGTCTCCGAAATTGCATATAAGCCCTGCGCATATCCCCTGGTGCTGTCTGAACCATTGATAATCGTAGTCTCCAGTCCGTTGCTTCCTCCGGTAGATCTATGGGAAAATACCGGGGTCACGCTTTTGGCATCCCGGTTACTGTCTCCGGCGGCCTCCAATGCACTGTATCGGTTATAACGTTCTCCTGCTGCCACCGTCTCCCCATTGGCAATCTCACGATAGACCGCATCGATCTGTTGGTAATTGTATCTGCCGGATCCGTCCTGTCGGAATACAAAGCGTCCTCTTACGTCCTCGGTTCTGGAAGCTCCGGTGCTTTCGCTGTAGGCAGAAAAAGTAACCGGACCTGTCGTCGGAAACTTTGCAGCATCCAGACTGTCCATAGCTGTCTGGCGCTCTGTGGCTGACGGCATCTCGGAAAGCTTTCTGCCCTCAGATACCGGCTCCTCGCCGCCTGCCAGATAGCCGATCGTGGCATTTTCCTTCGACGGAACGATCTCCAGAATATGGAAAGTACCATCAGAAGAAGCTACCGTATCCTGTACCAGTTTTTCAATACCCGGAAGGGTTCTTTCCTGCGCACTGACCTCCATAGAGCCATAGCTCTGACCGGCTCCGACGGCCAAAGCTATGGTGAGGATTCCTGCTATATACTTTTTTGAATTGCGTTTCCAATTCATGGTCATTTATTATCCTTCCATTCCCACCACTCCGGATTCTTCTCTACTTCCAGTAAAAGATTTCTCTTATGATCCGGATATCGTTCATCATAAATGGTCATAATTAAATAATCATTTTCTTCATGTGCGCCAATATCAAACTGTACCTGCGAAAAAGGAAGATGCATATTATCAATTTCTGCAAATTTCGTGTTGGAATCCAACGGAAGTTCTCCCTGGAAATATCCTGCCAGTTTTGCTGCTCTATGTCCTTTCTCTCTTCCAGACTCAAAACCATACGCATGCAGATCATAACGATTCGTCCAGGTAGGTCTCAGCACCGTAATCACATGCTGATCATTGGCAAATAAGATATCCACTACCGGCACCAGTATTACCGTTTCGGCCACTAATGTGGAATCATCCAGGCTCCATGCCTGAAGCTTCAGACGATATTCGGTATCCCAGGAAATATAGCTAAGTGCTCTTATCTCTGTAGATTCTCCCGTATTTTCTGTTGTCAGATAGCCTTCCTGATGAACATTATCATATGCTCCGTCATAGACTTCAAAACCGACCTGATATGATTTTTGTATTCCGTTCCATACCTTGAAATCATTATTCAGCTCACTGGGAATATCTGCAAATCTCCAATTTACTTCCCCTTTATAATTTCGAATCTCGCAATTAATTTTTCCATTACGGTTTAATACAAACTGACTGGAGTAAATATACGGTTCCTTCGCGTTTACAACCGTCTTCAGGGGAGGGATTGTAATATCGATTTCTCTGGTAATCTTAATATCTGCTGATAAAGCTATCACCGCACGTACACGTACTACCGTATCCGTCATATTTCCACATTCCAGTTCTGCCTGGAACTGTCGACCATCAGAATCTGTCAAACCGGTTATTTTGTAATTATTGGCATAATCATCTACCACACTCCACTCAATCTGTGGATAACCATTTCTGTAATCCGCCCAGGACGGCAGACATTCAATCAATGCCTTATAACCGATCTTTTCCGTACTTCCTTCGGTAAAATCATATGTGGTCAGATTCCTGGCAATCAGTGTTGCATCATATTTTCCGTCAATGTTGGTATAGGGTAATACCGATACCTTTGTGGATGCAGACATTCCGGGATCCGCCACGGAAGTACAGGTTACCTGTAGCACAAGTGTTCCGGTCGGCTCATATCTGTCAGCCGTCAAAAGACCGCTCCCATTTATCGTGGTTCCTGCCTTAAGTCCAGTTGCGTCCACTCTTGCCACGCTCCAGGTCACCCCGGCATTTTTAGCCTCTTCTGTTCCTTCCATAGTATAAGAGTACTGCAGGCTGTCCCCCTGAATCACCGAAGCATCTTTCGGTTCTATGTCCAGAGAATCCACCATATGCTTTTGTACCGTTACGGTAGCCGTTGCCGCTATGGTAGGATCCGCTACGGCGGTACAGGTTACTGTCAGAATATTCTCTGCTATGGTCTCATCCGCTGCCACACTCAGTTTACCGTTACCGCTGATGGTACTCTTACATGCGCTGCCATCCTGATAACTTACGGCCCAGGTCACGCCCTGAGCAATGGCTTCCTCGTCTCCGGTGATCTCGTAATCGAAGACGAAAGCCTGTCCCTGTTTCAGATCTGCGTGCTCGGGAATGATACGGATGCCGCTGATCCAGGAATAGATACTGGACGGTTCGGAGCTCAGATCATTTCTTAACTTGATGGTCTCGGAAATATCATAGGATTTGTCCTGATAGGTAAAGGTCATATTCAGAACGACTTTCCGCTTATCCAGTTCACTGAGGTCCACGCTGAAACTGCTGACATGCTCTGCCATCAGTGCGGGCTTAGCCGCGTCAAAATCTCCTACCACAACTTTGCCTTCGCCGTCCTTAGTATTTGTTACCTCGTAAAGATATACCTGATTGGCATCGGCATAATCCGCTCCGGCACCCCCCTGCCAGCGGATCATATAGCTGTTGTCATTATTGATCAGACGCAGCTCGCTGACACTGGCATTGGTTACTTCCATGCCGTTAACGTCTTTTGCCACATTGCCATCAACATCAACCGCTTCCTGATCTGTCAGATTGGAAAAGCTGATACCCTTCTCCACATCAATGATCAGATCGATCATCTGGTTGGCGGTCAGCTGGGCTTCTTCCTGCAGGGTCAGTTCCTTGTTCCCCCGCATATAGGAATTGTTGCCGGCGACCACGAATGCTCCCACCGCACCAGCTACTATGGTCATGATGGCAAGAGATACGATGATCTCTACCAGAGTAAATCCTTTCTTTCCAATACCCATGGTCAACCTCCTTACTTCGTCAGGATCTTACCAGTCTTGCCGACCGTTGTGATTTCTATGTTTCTCGTTCCGTTGCTTACGACGATTTTCTGACAATATTCCTTCAACACATTGTTTGCCGTACAGGTATCCTTCTCAAAGGCCCCGGATGCACGGTTAAACACCAGATGCAGCCCATTTGAAGATGAAACATAAGGTAACAGGCTGTCGGATCCTTTCAGTTCCGTCAGGGAATATCCCGTGGAATCCCCCTCAAAATATACTTTGATATCAATAGGCTCTTTTCCCAGTACCCTGTTGGATACCTCCACATCTCCCTGCCGGATCTGTGCCGTATATTCCTTGGTCGTATCATTATAGCTGATAACGCATTCCACCCGATTCTGTTCTTTTCCGAGGGTCAGCACTCTGGTCCGCTCCAGTGTTGTCACAATTTCGTCCGCACATTTCCGGACTTTCCTGCCGGTCAGGGATGTAATGGATGTGGCCATCACACCCACCAGCACCGCCATGATCGCAATGACAATGATCAGCTCCACCAGGGAAAAACCACTGTTGTTATTCTTTCTGCCAGTTTTCATAAACTATCAAATCTCCCAGATTTATATCACTGTTCTTATAGGACTTACCGTTACTGCTCAGGTAACCGTCTCCGCCATTTAAAAAATCTACCACATGATATTCCTGTGTCTTACCGGCAGCATCTACGATCGTTCTGGAATAGGTCAGGGCATGAAGCACCGCATCCCGGTCAGGTTCCACATTGACATTCTGATCCAGCGTGATCGTTCCGCCGGACAGGATCGTTCCCTGGAATTCCTTTGTCACTTTGACATCTCCGGTAGCAATGATCAGTCCACTGAACTCGCCGAATCCGGCTTCCGGATAGGTATAATCACCCTTTACGATAACTGCCTTATATCCCTGCTCCGCAAGGCTTCCTGTGGTATTGCCGAAATATTTTGACTCCACCTTATTTCCGGTACTACCGTTTAATACAGCATGGAAGGTCGTTATCTCCCCTTCATTTACCAGATTGGTATAAGCATTGGCTGCATCCGTCTTCTCCGAAGGAAGCAGCTGCTCATAGACATCGATCATCTTCTTGGACAATGCCTGGAATTTCAACTGATCCGATGCCAAAAGTGCCTGATATCCTGCATTGGCACCATCACTGGTCAGTGTGGCATCCAACAGCTTCTCCTGACTTCCCGCAGCCGCACTGCTGTCATACATGGCCACATTGCCTGCCAGATGCATGATATACGCTCCGTTCTGCTGTCCACGCACCTGAATGGCTTTGGTATACAGACCGGTATAGGCTTCCATGGTCTGCTGGTTGGCACCGTAATAATCCTGAAAATACCGGTTGGCATTGGCTCTCGCGGTATCAGAGGTGCTGTCAAAGCTTACATAATAATACACCAGCGTGATCTTGCTGTTGATCCGCTTGAAAATCTTCTGGATATTGTTCTGGGTCAGTCCGTACTCGGCCAGCGTATGACCATTCAGAGTAGCGGACGGAATATTCAATGCCACTTCCGTTACATCCGCCTGGTCCCTGATCTTGTCCTTATACTGCTCCAACGTGATCGGGTTGCTGGCACCGTTTAACACGGTCTTGCCGGAAGCATCCACGCCGATACACTGCGCCGGAACGAGGTAAGCCAGCTGGTCACTCTTCACAGCGATAGACTGTCCCATCATCACATCCTGTACTCCGGTGTTGCTCACACCATCCTCGCCGGTAATGCCATCCTTGGCTTTCGTCAGAGAAATGTAAGAATTTCCCGCCAGCGTAAGATTCTTCAATTCATTCAGATAGATCTCCGTATCCGTGCCGTTGACCAGAATGGCGCTGCTGTCCACGCCCTTTCCATTACCGAAGCCGATATACTGTCCGGCATATTCTCCGTCGATCTGTGCTCCGGCGGTAAATACATTCCGTTCCCCGGTCATCCTGAGGTCTCCGGCCACATATACGTTGTTTCCCTGAAAGCTCAACGTTCCGTTGCTTCCCGTATTGCCCGGAATCCCTCCGTTCATGGCAATGGAACCGGCCCATACTTCACCGTACTGATCTGTGGTAAGTGTGGCTCCTTCTCCCAGATATAAATCGGAAGCCATCACCATACGCTTGTCTTCGTTTTCATTGCCGGTGGTCTCTTTCCATTCCACCGTCACACCGTTACCCTTGCCGGACTCTTCGCTGCCCACGATAAAACGTTCCGCATAAAAGCTGCCGCCAATGACATTTTTACTGATCAGCGTGGAATCAGAAGGAAGTGCCTGAATATTCTCCTGCGCCACCATGGAGATCCCCGTAATGGAGGGAAGTGTCACTGCCTGCGCAAAATCCATATCCGGCATCTTCACCCGGATATCGGTCTGGATCACGGACACATAGCCATCGGTATCCGTATAAGTCACTTTCAGACCGCAGAAGGAAAGTCCATCGGTGTACAACTGAAAACGTCCGGTAGGAATATCCGTGGTCTCCACTCTCTCCTTGTTGCCCGTCACCGGATCCGTTGTCATTACATATACCTTCAGACTGCCGCTGCTGTCCAGAGCCATCCGGTACACTACTTCCCCGGAGTCATTCAATGTCTCTAGCACCGTCCCCCGCTTTATCTCCGAAGACAGGCTGTTGAACAGCTTGGTCAGATCATAGTTGTTGATATTCATACTTCCTGTCACTGCATAATAATCCTGCATATCCTTCAGGAAATAATATCTCAGTTTGTTCTGCTTCTCCTCTGCGGAGGTTGCCTCATAATTTTTCAGAACCAGTTCATAGGCACTTCCGACTGAAGCGGACACCCGCTCTCCCATAGCCGTCCGGATCTCATCCAGCACAGTCTCTGCGGAGTAAAAGTTGTCCTTCGCCTTGAGATTGTTCACCTTCATCTGATAGTTCAGCAGTGACATATACATCAAAACACTGGCTAAAATGCCAATAAAGGCCATGGCAATGATCACAACGACCATTGCTGAGCCCTTATTGTCCGTTCGTCTGTGGAATTGTCTTACCCTTGAAAATATTTTGGGATTTCTTCCGCATATCTTCATTTTTCTCGTCTTCCTTCCGGTATCTTCTCTGTCCTGTGCCTGACGGATCACTCGATCACGGTTCCCGTCATGGTAAGCACAGGGGACTGTACACCGATCGTATCCCTGCTGTACACCTGTACCCGCATGTCATAGATACGGTTGCGTCGCTCCGTCGGTGTCAGACCGCCGTCCGCACCCATAATATCCTTCGCCACATCTCCGACAGCATTTCCTGCCGCACCGGACACGCTGAGATCATTGAAAATGTATTCCGTATTGCTGCGGTCTATCAGATTCGTCCGCAGTCTGCAGGCGGAATCAATGCTGGCTCCGGCAGAGGACATCCAGCCCGGCCAGGTCTCCCGCAGTTCAAATGCCGCCTTGTAATTGTTGTTCCAGGAGGAATACGGGTTAAAACCGGTGCTTTCGTCCGTGAAGCTGTCTATTCTCTCCGCTGACGGAGTCTGCTCCACCAGGAACAGATTCGTCTGTACATTCTTCGGGTTATTTACGATCACTTTGTCTACCGCAGAAGTCACCGCACTCTGGGATGCCTCCACTCTGGGCTGCAGGCACACAATGATATTGGCCAGCTGGGAAATGATCTCCTCTGCATCCACCGGATTCCCGCTCTCCTTCTCCTTCTTAAGCTCCGCTGCTTTGGCTCTTACCGCCTCTTCATTGGAAAAGATCACATAATCCGAGCCGTTCTGGGGATAATCTCCGCTGATGCCCGTAAGGATAGCGGAATTACAATGATAGACTGTGGAGGCCGTCACCAGATACACATCTGTCTCTACACTCTCTCCGTCTCCCAGATCCAGTAAAATGCGGCTGCTGTCTATGGATATTTCGATGGTCTTGGTAGTATTCCTGGCAATCTCCATAACGTCTCTGCCGCCGGAATACGCTTCAAAATAACCGTAAGCCTCCTGTGCGGCATCTTCCGATTCGGAATATACCGCATTCAGATTGCCTGCCAGGTTCTGGATATTTACAATATCCTTCTCATTCAGTGCCGTGTAACCGTTAGGATCCAGTGTCACCACTACATCATAGGTGCCCGAAGTCGTCTTCTCATCCCGGAAGGTATATTGCCAGATACCATCTTCTGCTGCGCCGTCTCCGTCCACATCCAGAGAGACATCTCTCTGCACATTGTTAGTGAAATCAGTGGGAGTGACCGTCTCATAGGTGTCTGCCATCTCCTCCAGTGTATGTGCCTCAAACTGCTCCATGACATCCTCTGCGATGGCCGTGGCATGCATGGTGTTGCGGGACTTGGCATTGGTTCTGGCAGAAGTCACAAAGCTGTGCAAAAGCGGCACAACGATGATCGACAGGATCACGATGGCAATCAGCAGTTCAATCAGAGAAAAGCCTTCGTTATTCAGTTGTCTTCTCTCCGTGCGTTCCTGCATGTGAGGCATCCTCCCTGCTATGACTAATACCGTTTTCTCCGCACTCCGTGCTCCCGAAACCGGACAACCATTCGCACTCCGGACTATCGTCCTTCCTGCTCATGGTTGTTTGATTTGCTAATCATAGCAGTATCCTGCCTGCAAGCAGTCGTATACTGCTATGATTGCAAATCTATTATTCCACGTTTCCGAAAATAGTGTCTACGCCCATCTGCATATCCGGGATGTAAGGTGAACTGTATACCTTATCGGTTCCCAGCAGATAATAGGTGTTCATGGTCATGTTGCCGGTGAGCATTCCGTCGGTCTCGTTGTAGCTGATGCTGACGCCCTGGATGCTCTCGCGTTCCTGCTGATTGTAAATGTATCTTACCAGTCCCTTGAAATCGTCATAGGTGCAGGAAATGCTGATGCTCAGGGGTACCTCATACATATGGGTATCTGCATAAGCAGTACCGTCCGTAGATACCGGACTTGCTGCCGTCGTTGCGGCAGCTGCTGTGGTATCTGCCGCAGCATCGGCTGCTGCTACATCCGTGGCAGCTGTTGCATCCGCAGTCGTCGTTGCCGCATCCGCTGCAGGAGTATACACCACCTCTGCTTCGGAACCGAATGCAATATTTGCCACCTCGGTACGAGTATAATCTTCCAATGTCTTTACCATCATAATGCTGTCTTCCGGTAAGATATCTGCCGGGAAACGGTTCTCAAAATTCGTGATATAGGACTGCATCTTCCCGGTAGCCTCAATGTAGTCTGCCTTGCGCTGGTCTAAGGCTTCCAGCGTTGCCACCTGGGATGATAACGTTACATTCTGTGCCTCAAGGGCATCTGATTTTTCATTAAAACTGGAATATACCAGAAAATACGTACACACAACAATAAGAACACCGATCACTGCGATCAAAAGCTGAATTTCACTCTTCTTAACCTTCATCTTCCGCTGCCTCCTACTGTGCTGTCTGGGTGCCGGTCTGTGCCTCACCGCTCTCTTCGGTCTCATCCGTCAGATCCTTATAGCTTCCGGTAATGGAAAAAGTCACTATGGACGTGCCGGTCTCATCCTTGCTGTCCGTAATATTGCTGATCTCTACATCATCAATGCTCTGCATGTTGCGGATATTCAGAATCGTACGGGCTGCCGCTGCTTTCCCTTCCACCGTCACTGACATGCTGATGCCGGTCTGGTCGGAGCTGAAGCTGTTGGTATAGAAGCTGTCCGGCAGGATCTGTTCCAGTTCATTGATGAACTCCACCAGATTCTCATTGGGAGTCTGGGTATAAGCATATAAATATGTGTATTTATCATACTGGGCTTCTGCCGCCAGATAATCGTTGTATACTGCCTGTGCCGGCTGCAGCTCCTGTACCCGGTTCTGCAGATACACATTCTGCGCCACATTTCCCAGGTACCTGGTCACAGAGGTGGCTGCCATGGCGATGGACAGGATCACGCCCAACACCAGTACCGCCACACTGACGAAGGTATAGTTCGTGCCGCTGACTACGGTCAGTCCCTTGGACTTCTGGGTGCTCTTGTCGATCAGTCCCACGGGGGCGAGTACCGCACCCAGACAGGAAATATAGGCTGCGGGTCTGGTGGAACGGATGGCCTTGCTCATGCCGATCTTGTCATCCATCTCGGACAGGGTATGTACCTTGCGCTCCAGGCAGTTGGTGAACAGCTTGCTCATGCCGCTGAAGCTGCCGCCCAGACCGGTAACATAGGACTTTTCAATGGGATTTTCACTGTTCCTGGAATCATAGAAGTCAATGACACGGCTCACACCCACGATCAGAGGCTCCAGGGAAGCGGTGATCTTCTGTCTTGCTGCTGTGACCTCCACATTACCGGCATCCTCATCTTCCCAGCGTCCGGCATTTTCTTCCCAGACTTTGTCTCCCTGATGGAGTACTCTGTTCAGACATGTTTTCTTCTGGAAACGTTCTACCGCACTCATGGGATCGTTCACGGCATAGGCTCCGGAAGCGATCATAGTATCAATAGCATCCTGCACACCGTAAGCCACCGTTCTCTGTAATAACACCTTACCGGCGGAAAGCACGGTCACAATGGTGCTGTTCTCATCGATTTTGATGACCATAGTAACTTTTTCGGACTTCTCATCGCGGAGAATCTGGTATAAGCTGTTGCTGCTGTAGTCGAAGCACTCCACCTCCCAGCCGCACATCTGCGCCAGCTGATAATAGCTGTTTAAAAGAGCCTTGGGTACGGCCAGAGCCATGACACGAAGCTTGCCATTCTCTGCCAGACCGCCTGCCAGATAATGTCCGATCTCATATTGGGTCAGATCCACCGGGAAATAGTCACTGGCATTGGTCTTCACCAGTGCCTCGATCTTACTCGCCTTGACATTGGGAATCTGTACCTCACGGCTTGCCACTCTGGTAGAAGAAATGGTAAACAGCACTTTCTTCGTACGGATGCCGTTCGTTCCCAGTGCATTCACCAGATGGTCTGCGTACTCCTGTGTCGGCTGCAGCATACCATCCACCACGATGCCTTCCGGTGTCTCCACCGTCAATACCTTGTAGACCTTCGGCTTCTTCACCTTGTAGTCCATCTCGCAGATCTTCGTAAAAGAGTTGCCGATCTCAATACTCAATACGCGATTGTTCATTGCCATATTTCTACCCTTCCTCTTCCCGGTATTTATCGTATTTCAAAAGCCTTCCGCCATCGCAGAATCTTTGAAGAACTTTCTGAAATCATGTTCGAAATGCAGGTATCTTCTTATAAGTAAAAATTCAGATACCACTGTAAGAATTCATTACCCCACAGGACAGCGATTGCCACCCCTGCGGAGAGATACGGTCCCATGGCGAGGACATGTCCTTCGCCGCTTACTTTCATACGGATCAGATGAATCACGGAACCTATGATACATCCCAGTAAAAATGCAAAAATAATCAATTCCCAGCCGAGTAACAGCCCACAGACCGCCATCAGCTTCACATCGCCGCCGCCAATGGCTCTGCCACCGGTCGCATAGTACAGAATAAGCAAAAATACACTGACACATAGGAAGCCGATCAGGAAATCCAGCCACTGTGTATAGTGGAAGGCTCCATGGATCAGCCCCAGTGCCAGTATAAATAAGTTAAATCCCACAGGGATCTCATATGTTCTGAAATCAATCACACTTAAAGCAAGAAGTGCACTAAACAACAAGCAGTAGACTAGGGAATCCACGCTCATCCCATATTTCCAGAATACGAGCAGGTACAGCACTCCGTTCAGTGCCTCGATGACGGGATACTGAACGGAGATATGTGCCTTGCATTTCCGACATCTGCCTCCCAGCGCCAGGTAGCTGAACAGGGGTACGAGGTCGTACCACCGCAGCTGATAACCGCAGTTCATGCAGTGAGACCTGGTCGTTACAATATTCTCTTTTTTCGGGATACGGTAGATCAACACATTGAGGAAGCTACCGATCACGATTCCATAAAGGAAAATCACTATGTAGAGAAGAATTGTTGGGAGCATGTCAGATGCCTTTCATTGTTCTTACTACCTAGTTGTAGGTTCCTGTAAGAATATTGTTAGTACCATCAAGTGTTGTGTCACAGGTAACAGTAATTGTTCCATTGGATACAGCAACGTTAAGGGTAATTCCAGCACCAGCTGTACTGGTCCAGTTACCGGACTTCAAACCAATTGTACTGATTCCAGCTGCTGTCAATGCCTTGTCAGTATTTCCAGTGCAGTTTGTAGTAGATACAGTAACCGATGTAGTTGTAAGTGTAATTTTTCCTCCATCAGTCAACTGATTTGCAGTCTCAACCATAGGATCTGCTGCATAAGTCTGTAATGCCGTTACGATAGAAGCCACATTCTGAACATCAGTAGATTTTCTGGATCTCTCAACATACTTTAAGAACTGAGGTGCCAGTACACCAACCAGTACTGCCATGATAGCAATAACGATGATCAGCTCTACCAGGGAGAAACCTTTGTTTGTTAAACTCTTCTGTTTCTTGTTCATAATTACATTCTCCTTTTTATGTGTTTTTTAATTTCAGGGTAGTAAGTTTTCCGCCCCATTTATTAATTATCGTCCTGTCCCTACACAGGACGGATAATCCAAAATGATTATAAGTTATCCAGTGCCGTATACATAGACATCATAGGCATCATACATGCAGCGATCAGTCCGCCAACCACGACTGCCAGTACAATAATGATCATAGGCTCCATAGCTGCCATGAGGGACTGTACGGACATCTCCACTTCTTCATCATAATAATCCGCAAGCTTGTCCAGCATTTCCTCCGTATTACCGGATTCTTCACCGATGCGGATCATCTGATATACCATAGGAGGGAATAGTCCACTCTCCTGTAAAGGTCTGGATAGCGGCATACCAATGGTGATCTCTTCCTTGGCATCTTCCATTGCTTCCTTAAAATAGATATTACTCATGACACCCGACACAATCTCCACCGCTTCGATCAGTGGTACACCGGCACCCAGCAGAGTACTCATGGTACGTGCCATCATAGAGGATGCTGATTTTGTGGTCAGTTTTCCGAATAAAGGTGCCTTCAAGGCAATCTTTCCAAAGAAATGCTTTCCGGCATCGGTTTTAGCAAATGCCCGGATAGCAAATACCAGTGCTATAATTACCGGAATAATAATGAACCAGTAATTGATAATTCCATGGCTTAAGTTCACATAAAACTGTGTGATCCACGGCAATTCCGTTCCCAGATCTTTAAACATATCTTCGTAGTTAGGAATGACCACAACCAGCATTACGATTGTGACAATTATAGCAACAATACATACCGCGATAGGATAGATCATTGCTTTCTTTACCATTGCCTGTGTCTTATGAGAACGCTCCAGCTGTGTAGCTACACGTTCCATAGCCGTTTCCAGACTACCAGATGCCTCACCCGCAGCCACCATGTTCACCATGATCGCCGGGAACACCTTCGGATGCTCTGCCATGGAATCTGCCAGGGTCTCACCCTTTTCCACGCTGATGCGGACTTCCTTCAGTGCGTCCTGTAATCTCTTGTTCTCTGTCTGCTCGCAGAGCATTTTCAGGGATTCGAGGATGCTGACGCCCGCTTTGGTCATGCTGACGAACTGGCGGCACATGACGCTTAGATCCCTGGCCTTGGGCCATCCGCCGATCTGGATGTCGATGTCTTTCGTCAGGAAGCTCTGTTCTCCCAGATCGATAACGGTCAGCTCCTGCCTTCTCAGTTCTGCCATTGCCAGATCTTTGTTATCCGCTTCCAAACTTCCCTTTACTTCTTTTCCAGCCTTTGTGATGGCCTTGTAGCCATAGGTCGCCATGTGCCTTCCCTCCAATTACGTCTCTATCTTTAACTGTCTCCCCAACTACGTAAGACGAGCCCCGGTCCTGAAAAGGTCCAGGTTTTTGAAAAATTTTTATAAATTTTGATAAATTTCTATAAAATATTGCGGTTTTTATAGAATTATACGTCAAATGATACCTTTACCATCTCGGAGAAGGAGGTGGTGCCGTCCAGTACATAGTCCGTGGCACTCATACGCAGGGTATGCATACCCTCTTTCAAGGCCTCTTCTTTTAAGATATCGGCACCCTCCCGCTTGCTGATAATGGTTTTCAGCTTCGGAGTGATCTGCATGATCTCGTAGACGCCGATACGGCCTTTGAAGCCGGTATTGTCGCATTTGCTGCAGCCGCAGGGCTCGTAGATGGTCACATCTTCCTCTTCCCTCATGCCCATGAACTCTTTTTCATCCTTGGTGGCCTGCTTTGGCTTTTTACAGAAAGGACAGAGTCTGCGTACCAGTCGCTGGGCGATAACGCCGATGACGGAATCTGCGATCAGGTAAGACTCGATGCCCATATCCTCCAGACGGGTGATGGTGCTGGCGGAGGAGTTGGTATGCAGGGTACTGACCACCAGGTGTCCGGTGATGGATGCCTGTACAGCGATGCTGGCGGTCTCCTGGTCACGGATCTCACCGATCATGATGATATCCGGATCCTGTCGCAGAATGGAACGCAGTGCCGTCGCGAAGGTGAGGTCTGCCTTGGTGTTGACCTGTACCTGGTTGATACCGTCGATGTTCGCCTCGACAGGATCTTCGACGGTGATGATGTTCACGTCTTCTTTGTTCAGCTCGCTCAGTGCGGTATACAGGGTGGTGGACTTACCACTTCCGGTAGGTCCGGTTACCAGGATGATACCGTGAGGATTTTTCAGGATATAGTCAAACTGTTCTAATTCGTAGGGCTTAAAGCCTAACTGGCTCTTGTCGCGGTTCAGTGCACTCTTCGCGGCAAGACGCATTACGACTTTTTCCCCGTATACGGTAGGCAGGATGGATACACGGATATCGTATTCCACACGGTCTACCACCTGGGTGATACGGCCGTCCTGCGGCTTTCTCTTCTCGGAGATATCCATGCCGCCGATAATCTTAATACGGGCGATGATGGCAGACAATACATTGACACCGTATCTCGCTCTCTCATACAATGCACCGTCGATACGGTAACGGACACGGATGATATTTTCCATGGGTTCGATATGGATATCGGATGCACGCTGGCGGACTGCTTTTTCGATCATGTCCTTGACCAGCATTACGATAGGGGAACTGTTGATGTTCTCCTCCGTGGCGATGTCTTCCACCACATCCAGCTTTTTCTCTTTGGCATAGGCTGCCAGTGCCTCGGTCACTTCCTCCTGACCGAAATATTTATCGATTGCCAGCATGATGCTGCGGGTGGTGGCTACTACGGGCTCTACCTGGAAGTTGGTGATGATGTTGATGTCATCGATGGCGTTGTAATCCAGGGGATCCGCCATGGCGACCATGAGAACGTTGAAGTTATTTTCTTTGTAGGCGAAGGGGAATATCTTGTTCTTCTTCAGGACGTTGACCGGTACCAGATTCAGTACTTCCTTGTCCACATTGACGCTCTGGAGATCGATCATATCCAGATCCAGCTGGCGGCTCAGTGCCTTCGCCAGATCATCCTCCGATACGATGCCTTCATCTACCAGAAATTCACCCAACTTCTTGCCCTGACGATTGGGGTTGTCTAGTGCCTGCTGCAACTGCTCTGCCGTGATCACCCCACTGTTTACCAATAATTCACCTAACCGGACTTTTTTTCTGCCTAATTCCATAAACTCTCTCACCCATTACTTTTGTTGATAATTGGAAATATGTGTGAAATTGTAGTATTTTTTGGCTACAACTCACAAATATTTTGTCTCAATACGGAAATATTATAGCATATTTTAGATTTATGTAAATTGTTTTTAGTACTTTTGTTTCAATTTCTGAGAAAAACATTTTTGTTGCTTTCTCTCATGTTACACGGTACAATTATTTCATTTTATTTTGAAAGTTTCTAAATACGCCAATTCTTCGGCGAATTTTCCCAACATTTATTGGCTTCACGTATTATACGTGTTACCTTAAGAAAGGAGAGATAATCCATGCGTTTTCGCGAATTAGAGCGAATCATCCTTGACGATGGCTGGGTTTTGTCTGATATCAGAGGTTCTCATCATCCGTACAAACATCCTTCAAAGTCAGGGAAAGTAACCATTCCCAATCACAGCGGCGATATTCCTTTGCGAGTTGTTAATTCTATTTTTAAACAGGCTGGACTAAAATAATATGGAACAGCCTTTGAAAGGAGTGATCTTATGAATTATATATATCCGGCTATTTTTTACCCGGAAGCGAATGGGAAATACTCTGTCATTTTTCCCGATCTTAATGATCTCGCCACCTATGGTGACAGTCTTGCAGATGCCTTTGCCATGGCACAGGAAGCATGTGCACAATATCTGTTTACTTCTCTGAGAGACGGCGATGCTCTTCCCGCCCCTACTGCAATTAATGCAGTGAAATCAGATGATCCCACTGCATTAATAAATCTAATCTGTGTGAATTTGGATAATTATGCCCGTGCTTATGATGACAGGGCCGTCAAAAAGACACTGACTATTCCGGCATGGTTAAACACTGCCTGCGATAATTGCGGTATCAATTATTCCAAAGTTCTAAAGGACGCTCTCATTGCCAAACTGCAACAAGTGCAAATGTGACCGTATCACAAAGTCACCGCGTATTCACTGTCATACATTTTCTTCAGATTTTCTACACTGTTATATTTTTCGCCGATGCAGAATTCCTTGGACCAGGTCATGTAGTAAGCCCAGGGGATTCTGCTTTTTTGCAGAAAATCCACATCTGGAAGGTATCCCACTTCTGCCAGGGCAGCCACTTTGCCACGGGAGGTGGCTGCCACCAGCTTCTCGTAGGCATCCGCATAGTCTGTGGCCTGATACTCCGGGAGGTAGACATCCATGGATACTACATCCACGTATTCATCTCCGGGGTAGGCTTTTGGTATATCGCTGTTCCATACCCAGAGAAGGTTATGCAGGTCTTTCTCACCTGTGTAGTAATCGAACATCAGGTGATACAGGTTTCTCGCCACTTCCGGGCCCTGCGCTCCCCACCAGAACCAGGTACCGTAGGATTCATGGAACGGGCGCCAGAGAATGGGAATCCGCTCTTCCTGAAAGTGCCGCAGGATCTCCGCAATCACATCCATGTCATGATAGAATGCCGCTCTCTCTGGGGTTCCCTCTTTCAATACTTCCCTTGCATCAAAATCCGTGTGTTCGGTATAGAAGCTCTTGTCTCTGCCGCCTAAGGGCGAGAACCAGTGGAAGGTGAAGGTCAGAATGCCACCGTTACCATTTTTGCGTTGTTCTATCGCCCACTGCAGTGCCATCTCTGCGGTGCCTTTATTTTCTTCTATTTCCGTCAGACATTCCGGGGAAGCGTCTGCATAATTGATATTCGGAGAATACCCCAGTAGTTCAAAGCCACGCAGCTTTGGCTCTTTTCCGGTGGTCTGCCGGATATAAGCAATCTCCTCACAGGGGATGGTCTGGGTGTGCTGACCGGTGATGATCTGCTTTCCCGCTACAGCATGAAGATAATTCCATAATTCTACTGTTTCTTTTGTTGCCTTCGGATCTGCTGTTGTCATCTTTTCTTCCTTTTCCATTTTCATCTTCATACCCCGCCCGCAAAAGCAAGAGGGTACAGAGACTTTTATTTTGTCTCTGTACCCTCAGTTTATGACATTCTGTTACTTATCGCAAGTATTATTCCGGCTTTACCTCATGGTAATCGGCATTTGCTGTAGAACCAGTCTCTTCAGACTTTGTTTCTTTTGCAAAGCCCTTAGCCAGCATCTCATTGATGTCCAGTCCGGTAGACTCCTTGATACCATCGGTAACCTGGGTTACAGTGGTCATGATGTCCCCTGCCAGCTTGCTGGAATCGCCACCGAACATCTTGATGGAATCTACGTTCATGTAGCCCTTAGCCACAGCCTCGGCGATCTTGGGCAGCTGCTCGAAGTATACCTTCAGAGTATCTAACTCCATCTGCTGTCTTGCAGCATCGCCGTACTGCTTCATAGCTTCCGCTTTCTTCAGGATACCGGCTGCCTCTGCCTCTGCTTTTGCCTGAATGGCTTCTGCTTCCGCCTTACCTTTGGCTGCTACGGCTGCTGCCTCTGCCAGGCCTGCTGCCTTGACTGCCTCTGCCGCCTGCTCCTTAGCGAATCTTTCTGCCTCGGATTTTGCCTTTTCTGCCTCTGCCTGTCTCTGGATCTCGAAGAGTTCGGCCTCCGCTCTCTTCTGTCTCTCATACTGCTCGGCATCTGCCTTCTGCTGTGCTGCGTATTTGTTTGCTTCTGCGGTCTTCTTGACCTCAGCTTCCAGAGCTTTCTCCTTGATGGATACTTCTCTCTCCTTTAATTCCAGTTCCTTCTCCTGACGGGCCAGGTTCGCATTCGCTGTGGTGATCTCCACGGTCTTACGCTGTTCCTCTTCCTGGATCTTATATGCTGCGTCAGCTTCTGCCTTCTTGATATCGGACTCTTTCTTCAGTTCTGCCTTCTTGATCGCCAGCTCAGTCTGCTTCTGTGCGATCTCGGTCTCTGCGATGACCTGTGCATCATTGGCATCCTTCTGTGCCTGTGCTCTGGCGATGGCCACATCTCTGTCTGCCTGTGCCTTTGCAACGGAAGCATCCTTCTGGATCTGGGACATATTATCCTGTCCTAAAGCAGTGATCAGGTTGTTCTCATCTTCGATCTTCTGAATGTTACAGGACTCGATCCAGATACCTAAAGCGTTCATATCCTTCTGCGCCTTTGCCTGTACCTCATCACCGAAAGTCTTACGGTCATTACACAGTTCCTTCAGGCACTGGGTACCGATGATCTCACGCATGTTACCCTGTAAGGAATCGGTCAGTGCATCGCGGATCTGATCTTCGTTCATGTTCAGGAAGTTCTTCATGGCTGCGTTAGCCATCTCGGTGGTGATTCTCTTGTTCGCATCCGCACCTGCCACGACTTCACCCTTCGCATTTACGGTGACATCTCTCTGGGTCAGGACTCTGACCTTAGCCACAGCGTCGATATCCACACCGATGAAATCCTTGGTAGGTATATAACCGTTGGTCTTGATGTCGATACTGATCTGCTTCAGGATAAGCTCATCCTTCTTCTCCAGAAAAGGAATCTTGATGCCTGCACGACCAATCAGAACCTTAGGTTCTCTCTTGATACCGGAGATGATGTAGGCTTTGTTCGGTGATGCCTTCACATAACCGGATGCCAGGATGGCCAGGATGGCAATGGCCAATACAATAATTGCGATAATACCAATGTTAATTTCCATATGTACTCCCTCATTCTTTCTGCTTTTGTAATATATGAAAAGCTGCTTGTATGGTATGTATTTTACCATACAGGCAGCCTTTTATATAGATAAATTTTCATTCTTTTATGAAAAATAACTGTGCAAAAAGTGCACGATACATCATCTTATTTCTCTGAAAAATCTATAAACGGTAAATTATAGGCATTATACGGCGATGCTGCCGTAATCTGTGAAATAATGGGTCTCAAATATCCCAGCAACAATGACGGGGCATTTTGATTCAATAATTTTTCTATCATTCCCATATTCAGACTATCCGGCCATCTGAATTCCGCCATTTCTGTTGCACACACATAGAACGGATCTGATGCCCCCTTTTTCCCAATTTCCAAAGTAAGGCTGACTTTTGCGCTGTTATCAACCTTGCTTCTGTCAATCTGGATTCCCATGTTCACCGCCATCTTTACTTCTTTATCCCGTCCGTTTTCAAAATCTTCATTAATGCAAAATTCCATTTTTGTCAGCGAGGGATTACTAAACTGAAATGCACTTTCCATGTTTCCTCCTATGCTGCCACCAAGATCATTCCATCACTTGTTGTGTTTTCATATACCGATGTTTTCTGTGTATCCACCACCATTTGCGCCCGATTTTCATTACTACTGTTTGAGTAGAAAAATTCTTCTTTTTGAATATTGACCGTCCATGTAACCTCTATATTACCCAGACTGCATTGCGGCTTTTCTTCTAAAAAGCTTAAGTCCAGATCCTTAATTTCCGCATCATACCCATTATCTCTTTCCGTGATTGTAATATTGTTATCAATCCGTTCCAGAACGCTCCTGTTATATAGTAATTCCTCTTCCGTTGGGCGATAAAGCATATACGCAAGTCGAATAGCATCGTTGCCATGGAGTACAATGTCTCCAACTCTTTCCTCATTCATATATTTTCCCTCCTATTCATATATACTGTCTATGTATTCCGTAAATTCATCTTTTTTCTGCATGCAATCTAAAAACATTGAAACAGTAACACCATCCTGCCCCGGTGTATTATATACCATTTTGCGAAAGCCGAGTTTTTCATACCACATAACCAGATTTTCTCTGGCATCTATCGTAATTACCCTGACCGGCCAGTTGGCAGCCAATAATTCCACATTTTTTATTATTGCCTGAATCGTAGCCGTACCAATCCTGTTATGTTGATATTTTTCGTCTATTGCTATATAACGAATATGAACAGCCGATACTTTCCGGTCCTTAATTTCCGGATCATAGTCTGCTATCTCCGGAGGAAAATCGTCTAATTCTATCTCCCGAAACATTATCATATAATATCCAAGAACAATCCCCCTGCCACTAATGCTATAACCATATGCCTGCTGTACTATGGTAGGATAATATGAATTTTTCACATATTCATCTATGGATGGAACACCACATGTAAAAGAAGTATTTTCCACTTCTCTCGTGACCTTCCGATATTGTAAGTTTCCCATTTTTGCCCCTTTTAATCGTGCCAGTACACAATCTGACTTTCACTAGTAAAAAATGCCCCAGGAATTTGTTCTACTCATCTTCTGAGAAACTTACATCCTAGAGCATTATTTGACATGACTTTTCTATATCTGTTATATTACATTTCTTTTTTACTACTGTCAACAAAATTTAACCCAGATTTTTCAGATACTCCATAAAGTTCTGCTTGTTCTCCAGTGCCGTGGTGGTGGGTCTTCCGAGATCTTCCCTTGCGCCGATACCACATTTTACTTCGATAAAGGTCAGGGTCTCTCTCTCTTTTGCAGCGGTCAGTTCCCGGTCCAGTTCCTCATAGGTGGTAACGGATACTGCATGGGGATAGCCGCAGGCCTTTGCAATGGAGACAAGATCAATATCGGCTGCCACGGTAGGCATACCGCCCACGGTCTCATGGGCACCGTTATTGATGACGATGTGTACCATATTTTCCGGGGCCGTACTGCCCAGTACCGCCATGGAGCCCATGTGCATCAACACCGCGCCATCGCCGTCCACGCACCATACTTTCGTACCCGGCTTTTGCACTGCCACGCCCAGAGCGATACTGCTGCTGTGTCCCATGGAACCTACGGTCAGGAAATCATACTTGTGGCTCTGTCCGTTGTGTTCTCTGATCTCGAACAGTTCTCTGCTGGCCTTGCCCGTGGTGCTGACAATGGGATCCTCGCCGGAAGCCTGCACGATGTGGCGGATGATCTCTTCCCGGATCATGGGATTGTCATTGCGATACTCCACCTTTTCCTCATAACTGAGGGCACCCTTCCGGATCACGAACGCTACATCCTCACCACGATCCAGCTCCTTGCGGAACTCCTGCATGGCAGCACTTACTTCCTCTTCCGTTGTGTCTTTTCCGATGACAAAATAGCGGATTCCCATATCCTCCAGCAATTTCAGGGTCACTTCACCCTGGTAGATATGCTGGGGTTCGTCGTGGATCCCCGGCTCACCGCGCCAGCCGATGACGAAGATCATGGGGATGGCATAGACTTTATCGTTCAGCAGGGATGCCACGGGGTTAATGATATTGCCTTCTCCGCTGTTCTGCATGTATACTACCGGGACTTTGCCGGTAGCCAGATGATAGCCGGCGGCCAGTGCCGTGCAGTTGCCTTCGTTCGCCGCGATCACATGATGCTTCGGATCGATCCCATAGGTGTGCATCAGGTAATTGCAGAGGGCCTTCAACTGGGAATCCGGCACCCCGGTATAAAAGTCCGCATTTAAAATTTTCGCAAAGTTTTCTGCTTTCATGTAAGTATTCCTTTCCTGCCCCTGTCAGTTAAATTTCGTCTATTAAAGTTATAATATCTTTGATCGGCATCAGTCTGCTGTCCACTTCCTGTGCCCTGTGATACCGCAGGATGTCCTCGGCGGTCTGCTGCATGGCGGGGAAGGCACTTCTGGTCAGCTGGTTCGCATAGATCACGATATTGACGCCGTGGGCGGCCAGTTCGTTTTCCGTAATGCTGTTAAAGGAAGACGGCACCACCACGATAGGTGTCTTCGAATCCTCTGCCCGGAATTTATCACAGAATTCCAGAATCTCATCCGGGGATTTCTTACGGCTGTGGATCATGATGCCATCCGCTCCCGCTGCCACGAAAGCTCTGGCACGGTTCAGTGCATCTTCCATGCCTCGCTCCAGGATCAGACTTTCGATTCTGGCAATGATCATGAAATCATCCGTCAGCTGTGCCTTTTTGCCGGCTGCGATCTTGGCACTGAAATTCTCGATGCTGTCCTGGGTCTGCACCACATCGTTTCCGAAGAGGGAATTTTTCTTAAGTCCGGTCTTGTCCTCAATAATGATGGCGGAAACACCCATTTTTTCCAGTGTTCTCACTGTGTATACGAAATGCTCCGTCAGTCCGCCGGTATCTCCGTCAAAAATAATGGGCTTCGTGGTCACTTCCGTCACGTCATCAATGGTACGGAAGCGGGAAGTCATGTCCACCAGCTCGATATCCGGCTTGCCCTTCGCCGTGGAATCGCACAGAGAGCTGATCCACATGGCGTCGAACTGGTCCAGCTCACCGTCATGCTCCACGATGGTCTTCTCTGCGATCAGTCCGGTCAGGCCGCTGTGAACCTCCAGTGCTTTGACAATGGGACGGATCTCAATGAGCTGGCGCAGGCGCTTTCTGCGGTATTCCGGCATGGCCAGCTTTTCCTTGATCCTCGTATCAATTCTTTTTACTTCTTCATTATATGTATAAGGGACATCTATGATCTCACCGCCGTATGTCTTCAGCAGTCCTTCCACGTTGTCACGGATAGCCTTCAAAGCTCCCTCCTGCCAGTTATCCCCATGGATCACGTAGTCAGGGCGCAATTCTTCAATGACCTTATCATACATTACATCATCCTGCACGACCACATTGCTGACTTCCGGGATATCTTTTACCAGCTGCATACGCTCCTCGAAGCTGATGGTGGGAAAACGGTTAAAACGGATCATTGCCGCATCACTTAAGACGCCGATGGTCAGCTCGCCATATTTTCCGGCTTCTCTGATGATATTGCGGTGCCCCTCATGAATGACATCCGTACAGAAACAGGTATATACTCGCTTCATTTGATCCTATGCCTCCTTATATTTTGCCGGAATCTGAATTTTATTGACTTCCAGTGCTTCTCTGAACACTTTGAAAAAGGCTTCGATATCCGGTCTGTCAATCGCACCCAGTGCACACAGGCGGAAGGTATTGGTAGTAGAGATTTTGCCGGGGTAAATGGTAAATCCCCGCTCATAGCAATAATCATGTACTTTTTCAAAATTCCAGTTTGGATCATCGGGATACTTCACAGACACAACCAGTCCCGACTGCCATTCTCTGCGGATCACATCGTGGAATCCCAGTGCATCCAGTCCCTCATGGATAGCTTCGAAGACTCTGGTGTGTCTCGCCCACTTGGCTTCCTCTCCCTCTGCCCAGTATTCCTTCAATGCCTGAATGGTGGCATAGATGGTCTGTACCGGCGGGGTAAAATGCATTTCTCCGGTCCTCTGGAAGAAATCATACTGCTGATACAGGTTGCAGTAATAGGAACGTTTCGGATATTCCTTCGAAGCCTCCAGAATTGCCCGGCTGCCTACCACAAAGGATAGTCCCGTCATGGCCATCAAGCCTTTCTGTGCGGAAGCCATACAGAAGTCAATATTGTCTTCTTCAATATGAATGGGACGCATGGCGTAAGTAGAGGTGGTATCCACGGTAAAGGTAGCATTATATTTATGAGCAAGGGCTCCGATCTCACGGATGGGATTCAGGATTCCGGTACCGGTCTCATTATGGGTGGTATGTACCAGGGCAATGTCCGGGTTCTCCTTCAGGGTCTGCTCCACTTTTTCTAAGTCTGGCAGTTCGTCCACCGGGAATTTCAGGTCAATATAGGGAAGTCCGTAATACTGGCATACTTCCACAGCTCTGGTGCTGTAGGCTCCGTTATCCACCACCAGTACTTTGCCGCCCTCCGGCAGCAGGGAGCTGATGCAGGCATCAATATTGATGGTGCCAGATCCACAGAACAGGACGCTGGTATACTTTTCCAAGTCTCCATGCACAATTTTTACAAGGTCTTCTCTGAGCCCCTTCATCAATCCGCCGAATTCTTTCTCTCTGGGACAGATGTCCGGCACGACCTGTGCGTATTTTACGGTATCAGTGGTGGTAGACGGTCCGGGATTCAATAAAATATTTCTTTTGACGGGTTTTTGTATCAACTGCTCCATTATGGGATTCCTCCTTTTTTTGTTCACGTTCTTTTCCCAATCGTTCATTAATGTATGATATGTTTTAATTCTTTGAACGGTTTTCATAGGTTTTCGGCTAAAGTAAGTACACAAAATGTCTGCGTTCCATTCGCAGACACTTTGTGTTAAATATGAACATATCATAATACCATTCGCACAAAATAGCAATACTTATTTTTCCTTAAACATCATACGTCTTGTCGATGGCTTTCAGTTCCCGGAAAGTATCGATCTCGATAATGTCATTTTCCTGGCATTCACGTACTTCTACCTTATAATGCTTCTTGCAGAATACCAGAGGCACCTGCTCCCAGTAGCGCTCTTTTCCGCCGGGTTGCTCATAGGTCATCTTGATATCGTCTGACAGCTTGTGTCCATCCTCTTCGTTCCAGTAAGAGATTCCCACCATCTGCCAGCAATCCAGTCCGCCGACCTTCTCCTCTACGATGACGCCGTCCTTCACTATGAAGCACCAGTCATCGGTTCTGTCCTTTTTAATAGCCAGGAAATCAGAGGTGTAATGATACTTGGTAATGATCTTCGGATTGGAGATCAACAGATCCGCCTCGAAGACATAGGCATTGGAAAGCATGTATCTGGCCACCATGGCGGAGGAAATATTGTTAGCTTCATTGTAAACCGGATTTTCCAGGAATCTGATCATGGGATATTTGTACAGCAGCTGATCAAACTGCTCTGCCAGATACCCCCGGACAATATAGATTTCATTAATCCCGGCATCCAGACAGGCATCGATCAGTCCGTCAATAATACGCTGTCCATGCACACGTACCAGTGGTTTCGGGGTGTTAAAGGTAATGGGCACCAGCCGGCTGCCGAATCCAGCTGCAATAAAGATGGCGCGCTTTGCACGGTAAGGCTCCAGTGCGGAGATTCCGGCACCTGTGATCTCTCCCTCTGTCACATACTGTAATTCGGTCAGTTCCTGCATGACACGGTTGACCGTTCCCAGAGAGTGTCCGCTCTTTTCTCCCAGCTGTCTCTGGGATAAAGTACCTTTTTCCTCTGCCAGTATCGATAAAATATCAAATTGTTTTCTTGTCAGTGTCTGATTCATCTTCTGCTTCCTTTCTTTTTTCCATTCTCCATGACCATCGTCCTGTTTCTATCGAAATTATCGAATTTCCGTTAAGTCATATGGTGTTGTCTGGTATACATAGTAATTGAGCCAGTTGCTGTAAAGGTTGTTACAATGAGATCTCCACTGTAACAGAGGTCTCTGCTCCGGGTCATCGTCCGGGTAATAATTATAGGGGATCTGAATGGGCAGTCCTTTGTCCAGATCTCTATGATATTCGTTGTTCAGTGTATAACGGTCATATTCCGGATGGCCCGCTACAAAAATCTTTCTGCCCTCTTCCGCCATTGCCAGGAATACGCCGGCCTTCTCCGATTCTGCCAGGATCGTCAGATCCTTACAGGCATGAATGGCCTCCGATGGTGTCTCGGTGTGACGGCTGTGAGGAGCCATGAAAATATCATCAAATCCCCGGACCAACGGAACTTTCCGGTTGGATACCTTATGTGCATAGACGCCGAACAGCTTCTGGGACAGTTGTCTCTTGTTGATTCCGTAATAATGATAGAATCCGGCCTGTGCCGCCCAGCAGATATGTAAGGTGGAGGTCACATGGGTCTCCGCCCAGTCCAGGATCTGGCAGGTCTCCTCCCAGTAATCCACTTCCTCGAAGGTAATATCCTCCACCGGTGCTCCGGTAACGATCAGTCCATCAAATTTACGATCCCTGATCTCATCAAAGGTAGTGTAAAATTTGTTCAGATGGCTGGCCGGGGTATTCAGTGACACGTGGGTCTTGGTGTTCATGAAAGTGACATCCACCTGCAGCGGTGTATTTGACAACGCCCGCAGCAGCTGCAGCTCCGTATCCTGCTTTACCGGCATATTGTTCAGGATCAGTACCTGCAGGGGACGCATGTCCTGATGTACCGCACGAAATTCGTCCATGACGAATATATTTTCATTTTCCAGTATCTCTTTGGCAGGCAGATCATTTTGTGTTTTGATAGGCATTTTATTTTCCTCCGGGTCTTTCTTGCTTATTCCTCGTAAGGAATATTATAGGTTCTCAGAAATTCCTCTTCTGTCAGAATGGGAACCTGTAATTCTTTTGCTTTTTTATTTTTCGATGATGTAGATGTAATATCATTGTTGATCAGGCAGGTGGTCTTGCCGGTGACACTTCCGGTCACCTTGCCGCCTTTTTCCTCAATGACCTCTTTCAGATCATTCCGGCTGGCATAATGGTTCAGGCTTCCCGTCACCACGAAGGACATTCCTGCCAGTGTCTGTGCACTCTCATCGATCTGTGGTGTCTCTATCGTCAGGATTTCCTTCAGATGAGCTATTTTCTCCAGATTTTCCGCATCCCGCATATAATCCGTAAATGTAGATGCCAGCACCTCTCCCACACCGGGAATGGCACTCAGTGTTTCTTCGTCCGCTGCCTGCATTCGTTCCAGATCGTAATCAAAATACCGGCACAGCACCTTGGCATTGGCCACGCCGATTCCTGCGATCCCCAGTCCGTAGATCAACCGGGGCAGCGTGGTATGTCTTGCAGTCTCGATACTGTCCATCATATTCTGATAGGATTTTTCTCCGAATCCTTCCATTCCGGTAATGACCTCCTTGTAACGGTCCAGCCGGAACAGATCCGCATATTCATGGATAAAGCCCTGATCGATCAGCTTCTCCAATGTTGCCTCGGAGAGTCCGTCAATATTCAGTGCATCCCGGCTGACGAACAGGGTGTAGGATTTGATTTCCTTGGCCGGACATTTCTCATTGGTGCAGTATAGGGACTGTACCTCATTCATCTGTCGGATCTCCGTGGGCTGTCCGCACACCGGACACACCTTTGGAATCTCCACATTATCACTGCCTGTCAGATTCTCAGCGATCTGGGGAATGATCATGTTGGCCTTATAGACCGTGATATGGTCTCCGATTCCCAGTCTGAGGGATCTCATGATACTGATATTATGCACGGAAGCGCGGCTCACCGTTGTGCCTTCCAGTTCCACCGGCTCAAAAATAGCTACCGGATTGATCAGACCGGTACGGCTGGCGCTCCACTCGACCTCTTTTAATGTAGTCTCCCGCAGTTCATCCGCCCATTTGAAAGCAATGGAATCTCTGGGAAACTTCGCAGTTCTGCCCAGGGACTGTCCGTAGCTGATACTTTCATAAGTAAGTACCAGACCGTCGGAAGGAATATCGTAGTGCTCGATCTTGTGTTCAAAATCTTCAATGGCAGATAAAATGTTCTCTTCCGTTACTGCCACATGTTCCACCACTGCAAAGCCCTGCTCCTGCAAAAAAGCAAACTGGGCTTCCTTGGAATCATGAAAATCCACACCAGCCGCCTTTACCAGCGTAAAAGCAAAAAAGCGGACATTCCGTCTGGCCGTGATCTCATTGTTGAGCTGCCTCACAGAGCCGCTGCACAGATTTCGGGGATTCTTGTATTTTGCCTCTGCATCTGCGATCTCCCCGTTGATCTTCTCAAAATCACTGTAGGTGATCACCGCTTCTCCCCGCAGGATCAGTTCTCCGGTATAGGAAATATTCAGCGGAAGATTCTTAAAAGTACGGGCGTTATTTGTAATGACCTCACCGATCTCGCCGTTGCCACGGGTGACCGCTTTTGCAAGTTTTCCTTCACGATACGTCAATACAATGGTCAGCCCGTCCAGTTTCCAGCTGAGAATTGCAGGATTGCCTTGCAGCCAGTCCCGCAGTTCTTCCCGGCTTTTCGTCTTGCCCAGAGACAGCATAGGACTCTCATGGCGCTCCTTGGGAAGCTCATCCACCGCTTCGTAGCCTACGTTTACCGTAGGACTGTTGGCCAGGGTAACGCCTGTCTCTTTTTCCAGTTCCACCAGTTCATCATAGAGCTTGTCGTATTCGTAGTTGCTCATGATCTCCTGATCCTTGGCGTAATAGCTTTCGGAAGCTGCATTCAGTTGTTCTACCAGATCTTTGATCCGGTCTATTTTGGAAGACTGCATCTTGTATTCCTGCCTTTATATATTTAATTGCGATTTAACATTCCGGTGTCTCTTTGAAGCTGTTCCAGCTCTTCTCCGGTGACCTCGCGCCACTTTCCCGGCTTCAGATCCCCCAGCAGAATGTTCATGATCCGGATTCTTTTCAGCGCTTTTACCCGGTATCCACAGGCTTCACACATCCGCCGGATCTGTCTGTTGACTCCCTGAGTCAAAACGATACGGAAGGTAAATTTTCCGATCTGTTCAATCTTACATTCTCTGGTAGTGATGTCCAGATCTTTCAGATAAATACCTTTCGCCATTTTCTCCAAAAAATCGGGTGTTATTTCCCTATCTGTCTTTACGATATATTCTTTTTCATGACGGTTGGCGCCCCGCATCATGGCATTGATCAGATCTCCATCATTGGTGAGCAGGATCAGGCCTTCGGAATCTTTGTCCAGACGTCCCGCATAGGTCAGCCGTTCCGGATAGCGGATCATATCCATGATCTTTTTCTCTGCATGAGGATCTCTCTCCGTGCAGGTCACTCCCACCGGCTTGTAAAATGCCAGTACCTTCTGTGTCTGTTTTCCCTGCAGGATCTTCTTACCCACCTGCACGGTGTCCGTTTCTTCCACCTGTTGTCCCATTCCGGCCACCTGACCGTTGACCAGTACTTTTCCCTGTTCGATCAGCTTATCCGCATCTCTTCGGGAACATACACCGCACTGTGCCAGATATTTATTCAGACGCATTCTATTCCTCATTCCTTTCCGAAGCCCTTAACTTCCGGGCTACAGACACACGGCCGCAAGTATATGTTTTCACGCTTCCACACCGTCTGCCGCTTCGAAGTCACTGACACTTTTGACTTTGGGAATACCGTTTCCGCTTGCCACACCCAGCTTTGCGGTCTCATCTGCCAGCTCGTTGTATTTTACCTTCGAATGAGCCGGTACTTTGGTAAAGCGGATCTGAATCTTCTGTCCCCAGCCCAGCATGGTCTGTGCATATTTTTTCGTCAGATCATTCTTACTTTTCCAGGCACCGGTGACCCATTTCTCGATTCCTTCATAGTCGTAGCGGATCTCGATGGCTGTAAAGCCGCTGTTTAAGGCAAACCGTACCGCATACATGGCTCCCAGCATCTCTCCGGAGACATTCCGCTGTTTCAGAGAGTCCGGATTGTCACCATTACCGTATTCTGTATAGATGCGTCCGTCGGGAAGAATAAAAATACAGCCGAAACCGTATTTTTTCAGTGCATCCTGATAGCTTCCGTCCACATAGGCCAGCAAGGTACCCTCTTCCGGACGATCATTCACATCCGCATCCTCCGGATATCTTCCCAATCCATTCCACTCTGCCATAATTCATCTGTCTCCTTATCGAATAAAGTTGGTCTTCTGCGCCGGTTCTCTCTCCGGGAAATCCACACCCGCAGCTTTTCCTGCGGCAATGCATTTGAGCAGCCATGCCATATTGTTACCCAGGGTACGCATGGTCTGCATGCCTTCCAGATCCTGTTTTACCTCTTCGGGAGTATTGCCGTGTACCTGATTCCAATACTGGCTGGATACCACCGGCATACAGTTGATGGTAAAATATTTGTTCAACTGGTCAAAGGCTGCGGAAGCCCCACCGCGTCTGCAGCTGACGATGCAGGCACCGGGCTTGCCCTGGAACATGGCGCTCTTGCCGTAAAATGCTCTGTCCAGGAAGGAAGTGATCATACCGGAAGCAGATGCATAATGCACCGGAGATCCGAAGACAAATCCGTCTGCAGTCTTCGCTTTTTCCACAAATTCATTCACGCCATCCTCCCGGAAACACTTTCCGTTCTTCAGACAGGCATTGCAGCCGATACATCCGGCGATGGGCTGTGTACCCACCTGGATGATCTCCGTCTCAATACCGTTTTTCTCCAGTGCTCCCGCTACTTCCTCCAGAGCTGTGTAGGTACAGCCCTTCGCATGTCCGCTTCCGTTTACCAGTAATACTTTCATTGCTTTTACCTCTTTTTCTCTTATTGTTTCTCTTCTCTGTTATTACCACCCGAAATGTGGTATGCTATCTGATAGATTTTGATATCTTTATCAGCATTTTAACAAACCGGAAAGGATCCCTTATGAATCATCGCACCCGTTCTTATCTGCTTTTTGTATTGCTTATCGGCTGTATCTGTTATCTGGTGTCCCATTTCGTGGTACAGCTGTATTTTGTAAACGGTTCTTCCATGGAGCCGACCTACACCTCCGGGCAGCCGGTCCTCCTTCAGAAATTCGGTCTGCCAGACTGTCTGGACTATAACGACGTCGTTGTCATCCGCCACGAGACGCTGGGACGCGATATCGTCAAACGGATCGTGGCCCTGCCGGGAGATACGGTACAGATCACAGAGGGAATCCTCTATGTCAATGGGGTTCCCCAACCGACCCCCGATGGCTTTTCTCTCATAGAGGATGCCGGCAATGCCGCCGCTCCCCTGACGCTTGCACCCGGAGAATATTTTGTCCTGGGTGACAACCGCAACCACAGCATTGACAGCCGCTTTGCGGAAGTCGGAATCATCCCCGCCGCTTCTATCGCAGGAAAAGTTATTACCGGTCGAACACCCTTCCGGTAGGCACCATAGTTGTCAGATCCTGTGCATGGCCTTTCTGGAGATATTCTACCATGTGTTTCTCACTGCCGGGAGCGTATTCCAGGAAACGTCTCTCTCTGGTATCTCCCTCTTTCCAGTCAAACACCGCGTCGCTCTGCGCGCCATCCAGCAGTCGGACATACGCCTCCTGCAGGTCTTCGTAGCTGATAGGAGCTTCCGAGATCTGCATGGTATCGTGCTGTTCATTTCTTCCTTTGATCAGAAGCAACGCTGCCTGCCGCAGAAAGTCCTCTTCCTTTTCTCCCATACCGTTGTATCCGTGATCTGCCATTACGATCAGAGCGGTGTTATCATAGGCACCACTGTCTTTCAATGCCTGGATATAATTCGCTGCCAATGTAATGGAAGCTTCCATGCTCTGACGATAAGATCCCTGTTCCACACCGATGACATTGGCATCCTTGTCATAGATAAAAGGTGCGTGGGCCCCGTTCAGATGGATGAACTTGAAACGGTTTCCTGTCTCATCCATCACAACACCCTGGGTTGCCAGATCCTCCTTGAAAGCCGTATTATCCGCAGTAAACGCCTTGGAATCCGAACCTTCCGGATGAGATTCCCGTAATTCATTAAAATAGACTTCTTTGATCACGCAGTATCTTTTCAGATCATACGGTGCATACCGGAATCCAACGAGCTTCAGCTCCTGCTTTGCCAGTTCCAGATAAGAAACGGGGGTGACCTTAGTAAAATAGACATTGTCAAAATTGTCCACGATGGAAGCATCCTGTGCACGGATATCATCCTCATAGAGATCGATCTGATAATTTCTGCTCTTCAGTTCCTTCCACAACGGTGCCTCTCTGTAGACTCTGTCCAGATAGTCCTGAAAAGATCCCTCATTCTCATACCATTCACCGGATAAAATAAAAGGAATAGCATTCAATGTGCTGGTGTAAGCTCCCGTGGTATTCTCAAAATAAGTAAAATCTCCAAAGATCTCCCGGTACTCCGGATGTTCCTCTAACAGTGAGGTAAACTCTCTGGAATCTGCCGTATCCAGCACAAGGATCACGAAATTGTTGTCCGCAGACATCTCGAATTCTTCTTCCACGCTGACATGCAGATGCAGTTTGGAATGCAGTGCCCCGCTGGTAATCACGGTGCTGCATGCGGTAACCAGAAGCATCAGGGTCATGCATCCGCTGATGAACATTACCACATGGACAAATTTCTGCTTTCGCAGCACGATCATTGCCGCAATTACAACGATCAGCACTACTACCCAAAGAAGCAATGTATCTTTCCGGAGAATATCGTATTTGCCCCACCAGATTGAAGTTCCGTCCAATGGCGGCAGTCTGTCGATCATAAAATTGCCCTGGATATAGGTACAGATAAAAAGTGTCAGCCCTCCAGCCAGTGCGATCCGGTACACATACGGATGAATCAGCATGGCAATCAGATACAACACCGCCAGTACGGCGAAACAGGCTGCAAACATCCCCAGTGCAGTGATCAATAACGTGGAAAAATCAAACCAGAATTCCGCTGTATTCGCACAGTACAGATCGATCGGAGCATACAGAAACAGCAGGAAACTGATGGCCGCTGACACTTGCAGACCCGGTATCCAATTTTTAAGATTCCTTTTTTTCACCTGTTAAACTCCCTTCCGGTCAGTTCCATTCCGTCCAGATCCTGTGCATGTCCTTTTTGGATATATTCCACCAGATGGTCGGTCTCGGAGAAAGAATAGCGCAGATAGCGCCGCTCTCTTGTATCTCCTTCTTTCCAGTCAAATATCGCATCACTCTGTTTCCCATCCATCAGGCGCATATAGGCATCCCAGAGATCCACGTAACTGACCGGAGCCTCGGAAATCTGCATGGTATCATGCTGCTCTCTCATTCCCTTGACCAGAAACATCGGCGCAGGTCTCATCCAGACATCCCTGTCTGTTTCATCCCCCTGTCCGTTATAGCCATGGTCAGCCATCACAATGATTGCCGTATTATCATAAGCCCCGCTTTCCTTAATGGCATCAATATATTTTGCAGTAAGTGCAATAGACGCTTCCATATTCTGGCGGTAATCCCCTCCCGGGACATATTCCATATCTCCACCATAGATAAAAGGTGCATGGGCTCCTTCCAGATGAATGAATTTAAAGTTCTTCTGCTCCTGATCCATGACAACCCCGTTCTCTAACAGGGCTTCTTTGAAGGCCATATTGTCCTCTGTAAAGATTCCAGCCGTTGTGCCATCCGGCTCTGAAACCTGTAACGCATCGAAATAAATCTCTCTGGTCTCGCAGTAGCGCTTCAGATCATACGGTGCATAACGGAAGCCGACTAACTTCAATTCTTCCTTTGCAAGTTCCAGATAAGAGTTTGGTCTGACTGTTGTGTGATAAACATTGCCGAAATTGTCTGCCACACTGTCATCCTGAGCACGAATATCATCCTCATAGAGGTCGATCTGATATCCTCTGCTCCACAGTTCCTCCCACAAGGGGGAATTCAGATATACATCATTCAGATAATCTGCAAGCGGTTCCTGATTCTCGAACCATTCTCCGGATAAAATATAGGCCACCGCATTCATGGTACAGGAATAATTCCCCATCATATTTTCATAATAAGTAAAATCTGCAAAAATATCACGGTACTCCGGATGATCCTCCAACAGGGAAGTAAACTCTCTGGAATCTGCCGTATCCAGCACAAAGATCACAAAATTCTCGTCACTGGACATATTAAACTCGTTTTCCTCGCTGATGTACAGATGCACTTTGGGAATCAGTGCCCCATTCGTCAATGCAGTACTGCAGGCTGTGACCAGAAGCATCAGAGTCATACATCCGCTGATAAACATGGCAACATTTTCAAATCGTTCTTTTCTAAGAAAAATCGCAGCCAAAACAACCACCGCCAGAACAATTCCCCATAATATCAGGGTGTCTTTCCGAAGGATGTCGTATTTCTCCCACCAGATGGACGTGCCATCCAGCGGAGGCAGCTTGTCGATCATAAAATTGCCCTGGATATAGGTACAGATAAAAAGTGTCAGCCCTCCAGCCAGTGCGATCCGGTACACATACGGATGAATCAGCATGGCAATCAGATATAACACCATCAGTACAGCAAAACAGGCAGCGAACATCCCCAGTGCAGTGATCAATAACGTGGAAAAATCAAACCAGAATTCCGAAACATTCGCGCAGTACAGATCGACAGGTGCATATAAAAACAACAAAAAGCTGATAGCCAGGGATATGAAAATCCCCGGCATCAGCTGTCTGCCTGTTATCTTTTTTCTCACAGTATTTTTACTCACACTTATTCTCCCTGTCACATTGTTGCATTTCTTTCTAACGATTATACTCTCTTCCGGTAGGAATCATGGTATCCATATCAGAAGCATACCCCGTCTGTATATACTCCTGCATATGATCGTCATCCAGGAAAGAATACCGTAAGAACCGGCGTTCTCTTGCATCGCCTTCCTTCCAGTCAAAGACCTCATCACTCCGCCTGCCGTCCAGCAGACGCACATATGCCTCCTGGAGATCCTCAAAGCTTATGGGTGCCTGTGAGATCTGCATGGTATCATGATGCTCATTTCTTCCCTTGATCAGAAGTAATGCACACTGACGCATCCAGGTAGCCTCTCCGCTTTGTCCCAGGCTTCCGTTATAGCCATGATCCGACATCACAATGAGGACTGTATTGTCGTAGGCTTCACTGTTGCGCAGATGTTCGACATAATCCATTGCACCGACCATCGTGGCCTGTGCGCTCTGTTCATAGGTGCCGTCCAGTTCATTGATGATATTCATGTCCTTATCATAGATATAAGGAACATGTGCTCCGTTCAGATGAATAAATTTGAATTTTTTGGAGGAATCTTCCACGGTAATTCCCTGCTGATCCAGCTGACTCTTAAATACATGATCCGATTCACTGCAGCTGGTTTCCTCAGGTGTATTCTCTACCTGGAGCAGTTCTGCGAATGCAGCCTTTTTAAATGTACACATTTTCTTCAGTTCAAAAGGCGCATACCGGAAACCGATCAGCTTCAACAGTGGTTTCGCAAATTTCGTATAAGAACTCAGTTCGAAATCCACTACGTGAATGTTGCTGAACATATGCATCAGTTCGGTATCCATATACAATTCAGAATCACAGAGTTCCATATTGTAGCCACGTTCCTGCAATGTCTGAAACAGTGGGGACTCCTGGTACACCCTCTTGCCGTAATCATCAAAGGGTTCATCATTTTCATACCAGTCTCCGGACAGAATATAGGGAACGGATCTCTCTGTGCAGGAGTATGCTCCTACCGTATTTTCAAAATAGGTGAAATCACGAAATACCTCACTGTATTCCGGATGCTCGTCCAACAGCTCCGTGATCGTTCTGGAATCCACCGTATCCAGCAGAAGGATCACGAAATTCTGGTCTTCGGACATCACAAACTGTTCGTCCGCACCATATTGATAATGTACTTTTTCCTGCAGTGCCCCACTGGTAAACACAACACTGACTGCTGTGATCAGCAGCATCAATGTCAGTCCACCGCTTAAATACATTACCGTTTTGGACAAAAGATCTCTTTTCAGGAAAATATACATGAGCACTACAACAACAAAGCCGATGCCCCAGAGAATAAAATCCTCTGTCCTCAGAAATGTATATTCTTCCCATCGAATCGTCGTTCCATCCAGGGGCGGCAGATTCCTGATCAGAAAATTTCCCTGAATATAGGTACAGATCAGCCCTAAGAATCCACCTGCCAGTCCGATACGGTACAGCACCGGATGGATCAGCCACAAGACAATATAGATCAGAAGCAGCACAACGGTGCTGATCAAAAACAGGCCCAGTGATGCCCTGATCAGAATTCCGAAATCAAACCAGAACTCGGATATATTACTGCAATACAAATCTACCGGTGCATATAAAAACACCAGGAAACTGATGGCAGCCGCCACCACGATTCCCGGCAGCAGTTGCTTTTTATCCCGCTTTTTCATGTCAGATTACTTCTCCTGCTTGTCCTCTGCCTGATCCAGCATAATGTCATCGGATTCTACTTCTTTGTTTCTGTTCTCATCGATTCCCAGACTCTTGTCGATCTTCTTCTTGGCCTTTCTCCAGTAGATACCGGCTGCAGCGCCTACGGCGATGACTACACCGGCTACTGCCTGAATAGCATAGTTCATAACAGAAGGGTCAATATATGCATCTGCAGTTCCGGAAAACAGTACTGCGAATGCTGCTGCAAAAAATGTTACCTGTGCGATCTTGCTTAATTTTTTCATGTTTTTACCTCTTTCTTTTACTCTTTTTGTATTTCAGATTTTTATTGTTCTTTTGCTTTTTTGATCTGTTCCTGGACTGCCTGTACAATGTACTTTGCACCTACTTCGGCACTGTTGCCCAGATTGTATACATATTCTTCCACGAACTTTTCAATTCTGTCATGGTAAGCATCCTTCTGCTCCAGCAGATTTCTGACCTTGCTTTCGGTCTCCTCTGTCTTTGCAGGATCCAGACGGTCTCCGATGACATCCCTCATCCAGATATTGATAGGTACTGTGTCGATCTTCTGGTATTCCGGATTCATGACCTTCATGGGAGTATCCACGAACAGAACCGGCTTCTTGGTCGTAAAGGCATATTCATACGCGATACCGGACCAGTCAGTCACCAGCAGATCCGCCTCGAATACCGTGCTGTTGGATGAGAAGTCTGTCTGAATGTCAATATCCGGGTTCTTGGCATAACGCTCTTTCAGGCGATCCATCTTATCCTGCTGCAGACGCACCTGTTGAGGATGAGGACGTACTACCACTTCATAGCCCTTACCTGCCAGATCATCCAGCATGCCTTCCAGACAGCTGTCCACGATATTGTCCTTCTGCCAGGAAGGAGCGATCAGAATATGCTTTTTCTCATGAGGCGTCTTATCCGCTTTCCTGTAGTCTTCGATCATACGATCCAGCAGGCAGTAGCCCCAGTCGATCAGCTTCTTGGGAGGCAGACCGTAAGCTTCCTCTGTCTTGCGGATTTCCTCAGTATGATGCTTACCGACGCAGTATACGGTATCGTAGTGATCCATGGAACCGGTACGCATGGTCATATTCAGACTGTCCATACAGTGAGGAATATAGATATATTCAATATCCTTCCTTATATAGCTTCGCTTAATATGGAAGTTCTCAATATCCGGCATAGTCATGACCACTACGTCTGCATCCATCTTCATCATCAGTGTGATCAGACGTTTTTCTCCGATATAATACGCCCGGATCTTGTCTTCTTTTTCCGCCAGTGCAAAGATCTGATCTTCCGGATCACTGGTGATATAGTGGATAGTCAGATTGGTATGTGCCAGGAGCCATTCGATAATGCCCTGATAATATTTATAGAAGCCACTGCTCTCGGAATAAAATACCAGATGCTTGTTCACTACAGAGAAGAAACGTTTGAAATCTTTCTTCTCTCTCTTGGCATAGGGATTTTTCTCGAAGAGTTTCTTCTTGCCACCAATGGACTGCAATTCCTCCAGTTCCTGTTTGCTGGCCTCCAGTTCCTCATAATCCACATAATCCTTGGGATTGATGGCCCAGTTCAGCAGATACTGCTGTAAAATAGCGAACAGGTTGCTGGCGATCCAGTACAGAGCCACACCTGCCGGAACAAACCAGCCCAGATACAGGGACAGACCTACCGAAAATGCCATCATACCGTATTTGTTCAGCTTGGACTGCTCTGCCTGAATGACATTGGCTGCATTCTGTGCCACACACAACAGCCATGCGGAAATACCGGCTGCAATGGGGACGATGATATCAATGCCCCCCACTTCGGAAGGTACCCAACTTAAATTCATGCCGCAGAAGTTCAGGGAAATTCCCTGCACCTGCTGTAATACAGACGCAATGTCCACACCTGCCAGTCCTGACTGCAATGCTGCGAACTGTTCTGCATAATTACCACTCTTGATCATCTCCACTACTGCCAGCTGAATAGAGGAGCTCTCCGGATTTGCTCCGGCCAGGCTGACAGCCAGGCCATTGAATGCCGTGATCACATCCTGTGGCAGATGAAGCAGATAATCCAGCGGGTGATAGATAACCTCTACCAGTCCCATCAGCAGAATAATCTGAACTGCCAGCGGGATCAGAGATGCCAGCGGATTGTACTTCTCTCTCTTGAATATCTTGGACTGTTCGTCTGCGATCCGGTCTGCATCCCCGAAATGTTTTGCCTTGATCCGGTTGATCTCAGGCTGCATCTTTACCATTTTAATGGAATTCTTCTGTACCCAGACGGATACCGGCAGCAGTACGATCTTGCTGATCAATGTGAACAGAATGATTGCCAATCCATAATTATGCACCAGATAATAGCAAAAGTACATTACATATCCCAGCGCTTCTGATAGTATTCGCATTTTAATTAACCATGCCTTTCTCAAAATCTGCAAAGTTTGGGCCGCAGGCACAAATTTGCGTGTGAAATTTATTTTCACACTGTTCTCCTTTTAGTCAATGGTATTAATTATAACATAATCGTATGTTTTTTCAACATGGAAAGCAATTTTCCGTTCAAAAAACAGGCAGAAACCTCTGTTATTATAACAGCAAATTTCTGCCTGCTTCCCTATTTTTCTGTATTCTTTGTTCTATTTCCGTTTTATTGCGTATTGTCCGTTGTTTCTTCCTCTGGCTTTTTATAGAATGCAAAATCATTCTTGCCGTTCTTCTTCACCTGATACATGGCATCATCCGCACACACGATCAGCTGTTCCAGATTATCCGTATCCTTAGGATAACTTGCAATACCAATGCTGCCGCCGATCTTCCGCTTCGTACCGCAGAGCACCACATCCTTTGTGAATACCTGTCTGCACTGGTACGCTGTCTTCTCCACCAGCATATTCTGGCTGCTGCGCAGGATCAGAATAAATTCATCTCCGGCGAAACGGTATGATGTCAGTATCTGGGACTGCATCTCTTTCAGGCGGTTTGCCACCTGCTGCAGCGCTTCGTCTCCTGCCGTATGTCCGTAAGTGTCGTTGATCTTCTTGAAATTATCAATATCCAGCATCATGACGGTACAGGGAACCTTCGCATCGATCATCTGCTCCAGATCCTTCATGAATTTGCTGCGGTTCGGAAGTCCCGTCAGGAAGTCATGCTGTGCTGCCGCCTCCATAATTGCACGTGCCTGCTCCAGTTCCTGCAGCAGCTTTCGTCTGCGGTAATTATCGAAGCACACCCAGCAGATAATAACATTGAGTGCAGTGATAAGTATAAGTGCCGGTATCAAAGCCTCTCGGTTCCTGACAAAAAAATTCTCCCGATGATTTACAAATTCGGTATCTTTGGGAAACTGTGATGCCTCCAGCCCGAACTTCCGCATGACGTCTTCATCTACACAATAAATGTTGGGGCTGTCCTTTACCACATTGATCTCTGCACTGTCGGTACCATTTGCGATATCCATGGCCATCTGTGCTGCGATCTCTCCGGACTTATACATGGATACCACATTACCGCCCAGCAGTCCGTCACCGATCCCGGCCTCCACCATGCGGTAAACCGGTACTTTGGCATAATCCACAATCATACACAGCGCCTGGTCACTGGTATATTGTTTGCCACTGCCGTCCTTAGACATAACGATATAGATCAGTATCGTCTTATCATCCACCTTACTGATAGCCTGCTGCAATCTGGCTGTTTCCAGTTCCGCAGCATTGATCTCAGAAAATTCCAGCTCCGGATAGTTTTCCGCTGAGTTGTAAAAATTCTTCCGTTCTGCATCTGCGGTCACTGAATCATCCAGTATCGCCACTACTTTATCGGCTGTCGGATTCACCTTCAGCGCCATGTCTATGTTCTTCTCTACGGACAGTTTTTCAATAATTCCCGTCACAAGAGGATTCTCTGCCGCTTTCATGGCATATTCTTCATCGTTCACACCTTCGAAGACAACCGGTATCTCCGGGAACAGTTCTTCCCGGTATTCCATGGCAAACTGCAGCGCCGCATCATCTCCCACGATCACCACATCATAGGGATCCGTATTCTCCAGATGGTATTTCAGCATATCATGAAACATATTCAGCCACTCATCTGTCCGAAAACGCTTCGTGTCCATAAATTCATAGTCGATAGTGGTATTCTCGTCCACCCCCGCCTTGATTCCTTCGATCTGCGTCTGGACTGTGTCCCAGCCATAAGAATACGAGCTGATAAACAATACCCGCTTTCCCTGATTCAGATTCTGTGCTTCTGCCGTTACTGACACCGTCCCAATAGTCCCAATGCCTATGAGAACAGCCAGCGCAAACAGCCATGCTTTCCACTTTCTCATATTCCTTCCCCCTAATTCCAACAGGTATGCTACCGGGGTCAAAAGTCTGAACCCAATACCACGATATGAGGAATTACATTACTGGTACTATTGTACCACATTGTCTATTGAAAGCAAAGAGCTTAATTTAATCTTGCGATAATACCTTCTTCTTTTTTCTGTTTCATTTTTCCGATAACGGTAGGGATTGCTCCGAGCGCCACAAACAGATACTGTAGAACCAGATTGCCTATGTAGCTTCCCATATCAATAATTTCTGCGGAAAGTGCCGCAGGGATCAGTCGATAACACTCGAACAGACTATAACCTGCTTCCGCACCGCCGCCCTGATTGAACAAAATAATCGCCCAGTCCACACGGTCTGCAAAATACGTCATAAGGATCATGATCACAGCGCTGATGACTACTGCCTTTTTGGTCAGTTTTCCGCCCAGCATCTCATATCCCTTCAGAACGCACACCGCCATGATCACACCGGATAATGCTGCTACATATCCCAACTGGCTTAAGATCAGAACACTGAGCATTCCCAACAGGGATCCTAACAGGGCACCTACAATACCGCCTACGATGTTTTCTTTCTTCTGCGCCGTCTGTTGTGCATTCATCGCGATGTCACTGCGCATCTTCATCTCGCAGTCCGGACATAAATGATAGTATTCACCGCCCATTCTGAACGCTCCGGTCTCTACATTCTGACCGCACAGATCACAGCAGGGGCTGTAACTGTTTGTACGCAGGAATGTCGTTGTAGCTGCAAGTGCTTCGTTCAATGTATCCTTACATTTTTCCGCATTGGACTGTGCCTTCAGTGATACTCTGATATCCAGATTCTTCTGACCAAAACTCGCGATCTTCTTGCTGCTTTTCTGAAACCCTTTCACTGCCTGCTTGTCAAATGTCGACCCGTCAGCGCTTTTTGCCGCCGTATGCAGTACCATCATATACGGATATCTTGCATCGGGTGCATAGACGATAAAGTCAAACCCATCCCGTTCCCCATGAAACAAGTCATTGGTTTCATCATAACGCAATCCGGTTCCCATGGCAATCTGCTGATAATTTTCAATCTTCTTTTTCTGATTCATTTTTCTTCCCATCCTTTGTAATAGAAAATTAGTAATCGCTCTGAAAAGTTACGAAAACCACACTTTTCCATTTTACACTTTACCGTGTCAACATGCAACCCTATTAGGGGGTTTTTAGCCGATTAACCTATTTTCTATGAAAAAACTGTAGGCACATCTGTGTAACCTACAGTTTTTGAACTTCCTTATAAATAGAACAAGGTAATCGAAATCACGCAAATACGGATTTGCATTCCATCAGCATTTGATTTCAAGGTAACCTAACAGCTTGCTCATATCGTACTCTTCCAGCACACCCAGATTGGAATCATAGAATTTTCCATCATAGTGTACCAGGTAATGACAGAAACGTCCCATCTTTTCCATCATGATACAGCACTTCGGCAGTACAGCGGGTCTACCCTCGGTATATACGATGATGTCGGTATGGTCAATGCCGTAATAGTTCAGCGCAGAGATCACACGGCCCATGGTAGCCTGCCACTCTCTGCAGTCCATCACGCTGATCACCTCTGCGATAGTAACACCGGCTAACATTGCGACACAAGCCTGACCGCACAGACCGTCTTCGGGCTGGATGATCACGTTCATGCTGTCGATCTTGCGGATTGGATTCTCAAAGCTGTAAGGGCTGTTCTGATCCATACGGATCAGGGAACCGTTAATATGTAACAGGATCTTGTGAGGCACACCCAGCTCTACTTTTACAGCAGCTTCATCGGTGATCACAATCTCGTAATTGCCCTTCTCCTTGGGATGAAGCTCGCACTGAATGATATTGTTATCCAGAACGATATCTCCCTTGATGACTTCTCTCTGATGGCATACTTCCCATACATTAAAAGGAATCTGAATGGTGTATCCTGCATCCTTTTTCTCTACTTTAGATTCAAAAAAATATCTCATATTTCATTCCTCCGTTGCTTTTGCTGTTCCCGAATATTCTCTTAAGAAAAAGATTAACGAAAGCGGTTACATTTCACATTTATCCTGATTCTAACAAAAATTTACATCCTTGCAAAGAGCTTGCTGAAAAGTACTTAAAAAAAAACATCCTGTCAAAAAAATATCAAAAGCGCCTGCTTTCAGGCAGACGCTTTACCTATCATTTATTCTCTTATCATAACCCCAAAATTGCAGATGCCACACGGAAATATACCAGTAATGACATTGCATCGACGATGGTCGTTATGAACGGACTCGCCATGACCGCAGGGTCGAATCCCAGCCGTTTCGCCAGGATCGGCAGAAGACATCCGATAATCATAGCGATCACTACTGCCGCCACCAGAGTCAGGCACACGGATGCTGCCACCAGCACCCCTACTTTATCCAATAACAGTAATTTTGCAAAGTTCGCTGCGGAAAGTGTAATACCGCAGATCAGTGCCACGCGGATCTCCTTGAATACGACCTTCGGCACATCCCGGTATTCGATCTCATTCAGGGACAGTCCACGGATGACCGTAACGCTCGCCTGGCTTCCGGCATTTCCGCCGGTATCCATCAGCATGGGAATATATGCCACCAGTACCGCACACACGCTCAGCGCATCTTCAAAAGAAGAAATGATAGCTCCGGTAAATGTAGCTGACACCATCAGAAGAAGCAGCCAGGGAATACGCTTTTTGAAGGTCTCAAATACCCCGGTCTTCATATAAGGCTTATCACTGGGCACGATAGCCGCCATTTTTTCCATATCCTCCGTGGTCTCTTCTTCGATGATATCCACGATATCGTCCACGGTGATAATACCTACCAGCCGGTTCTCATTGTCCACTACCGGCATGGCTGTAAAGTCGTATTTTTTGAACTGTCTGGCAACTTCCTCCTGGTCCATCAGGGTATTGATGGAGATGACATTTTCATGCATGATGTCACCGATGATCTCGTCACCGTCCATGAGCAGCAGATAACGCAGGGCCACGGTTCCCACCAGTCTTCTCTGGGCATCCAGCACATAGCAGATATTGATGGTCTCACTGTCGAGGCCTACCTTACGGATCCGCTCGATGGCCTGATTCACCGTCAGATTCTCCTTCAGGTCTACATACTCGACCGTCATGATGCTTCCGGCGGAATCTTCCGGGTACCGCAGCAGATGATTAATGTCTCTGCGTACCTCAGGGCTTGCGTTGGTCAGAAGTTTTTTGACAATGTTGGCAGGCATCTCTTCCAGCAGGTCAGCCGCATCGTCTGCCATCAGGTTGTTGATGATGTTCGTTGCTTCCTTATCTGACAGGGAGGTGATGATCTTCTGCTGATTGTCCATATCTAAATAGGAAAAAACGTCTGCCGCCAGGTCCTTGGGAAGAATGCGGAAGACTTTGAGCATATCCTCTTCTTCCAGTTCTTCCAGAAGTCCTGCAATATCGGCATCGTTGAGTTCAGCCAGATACTGGCGCAGTTTGGTATACTGCTTGGTGTTAAGAAGCTCTAAGACTTCTTCCAGTTCTTTGATCTGTTCCATGATGATCCTCCTTATGATGTTTTCTATGGGTGTAACTTATGCAGTAACTTCGCCCCGGAAGTGGGTTGTCAGAACTCTTCTGTGTACACTTCATAAAAACCACCACCTTTCTGTAGGATCCATCCAGAACCCCATTCGCAAAATCGCCTCTACGAGGCTTTCCTTTTGCTCTTGACATATATTCTTACGAATGTAAACATTCGACGAATATCCGTCAATATTTAATGGTTCTGAATTGTTAATAATATTTTAACTTTATGACTATTCTTTGTCAATGAAATAAGTTTCTTTCAATTTCTCAATTTTTACCTTTCCGCAGGTGGTTTCTGTCAGGTTTTTCCTGAGACTATCCTCTTTTTCCACCGGGACAAGTAAAATAAATTTTACGTTTTCCGCATAGATGCTGTCCGCAGGAACGATGCCCTGCTGTCCGAAATAGTACTGCAGCTTTCCAACATCATTATAATCCGTTGTCACTTCCAGCTCGCAGCCCTTCCGCATAATGCCGGTCTCACAATGATCCAGCCCCTCCTTCACCGCCTGGGTATAGGCCCGCACCAGGCCGCCGGTGCCGAGCAATGTGCCACCAAAATATCTGGTCACTACCACCGCAATATTGCGGATACCGGATCCGGTCAATACTTCCAGCATCGGACGCCCCGCCGTTCCGGAGGGTTCCCCGTCATCGCTGCACCGGGTCAGTTCGCCTCTGCTTCCTATTATAAATGCAGAACAGTTGTGTCTGGCATCCCAGTATTTTTTCTTCATTTCTTCTATAAAAGCCACTGCTTCTTCCTCGGTTTCACACTTGCGGATCGTAGAGATAAAGCGGGACTTTTTCTCCACGATTTCGCCTTCCCCGCCGGACAAAAGGATTCTATAGTTATCTGTTGCTGTCATGTCACCCATGTATGGCCTCACTTATTTTTAAATTCTTATTTTCTTTTGCTTTCTTTTTCAGTGTAGCATAACTTCTCCAAAATGTGAAACAATTCTAAAAAGCCTTTATTTACATAGCATTATTTGGTATAATGTTTTCGTCTGTATCTCAGACAGAAAGGACTTGTTTTATGAATTATAGTAAAAAAGGTGTCCGTGCGAAGCAAAAGACACTCAACTCTAAATCACAAAAATGGGGAAGGAAAATTGCTCTGACCTGTGTCAAGGTCATGCTAGCCGCTGTCGTAGGCATCGGCATCTGCGGTGTAGCCGCCGGTATCGGTGTTTTCCGCGGTATCCTCTCCTCCACCCCCACGATCCGTCTGTCGGATGTCGTGGCTGTCGGCGAAGCTACCATCGTCTATGACAGAGAGGGCAACGAGATTGACCAGTACGTCAGCACCAACTCCAACCGTCTCTCCGTCGGCATGGACGAGATTCCCGACTACCTGGGCAAGGCTTTCGTAGCCATCGAGGATGAACGTTTCTATCAGCATAACGGTATTGATTTCAAGAGTATTATCCGTGCCGGTTATCAGTTTTTTAAGACCGGTGGTGAAGAAGCCCAGGGTGCCAGTACCATTACCCAGCAGCTTCTAAAAAATACCGTCTTTACGGACTGGACCTCCGAGGGTAATAACAAGATCAAAAAAATCAAGCGTAAGATCCAGGAGCAGTACCTGGCACTGGAGATTACAAAGTACTACTCCAAGGACGAGATCCTGCTGCGTTACATGAACGCCATCAACCTGGGGCAGAACACCCTGGGTGTGGAATCCGCATCCTTACGTTACTTCGGTAAACACTGCAGTGAACTGACCATTTCCGAATGTGCGGTCATTGCCAGCATCACCCAAAATCCATCCAAATACAATCCGATCCGTCATCCGGAAGAGAATGTAAAGCGTCGTAAGAAATGTCTGAATAAAATGCTGGAGCTTGGCTTTATCAGTCAGACACAATACGATGAAGCCATGGCGGATACCGATGCCGTGTACGAGCGTATTGGTCTGTACGACATTGACTATCAGGAAGCCAACGCCACTACCGGTTCCTACTTCTCTGATGCGGTATATGAGCAGGTAAAACAGGATCTGATCCTGTCCGGTTACAACGAGAACATGGCCGAGACTCTGCTGACCTCCGGCGGATTGCGTGTGGAATCCACTCTGGATCCCAAGATTCAGGCAATTCTGAACGAAGAATATGCAGATCCCTCCAATTATCCGGAGAACGTGAAATGGTATCTGAACTATGCACTTACCATTATCTCTCCCGACGGTACCAAGAATAACTTCAGTAAAGAAAACATGATGACCTGGTTCAAGCAGAACCAGAATTCAAAATTCAACCTGATCTTCTCTTCCCAGGATGATGCCTATGCAGCGGTGGACACTTACCGTTCCGCAATGCTGGCTCAGCTGGGTGTAGAAGACGATGCAGATAATTACGAAGAAACTATTTCCATGACTCCTCAGCCCCAGTCCGCTATGGTCATTGAGGAGCAGAACACTGGCTATGTGGTAGCCATGATCGGCGGCCGCGGTGCCAAGGAGGGCCGCAGAACCCTGAACCGTGCCACCAGTGCCAAGCGTCTGCCGGGATCCACCTTCAAGGTAGTGGCCTCCTACGCTCCCGCTCTGGACAGTGCCGGCAAGACTCTGGCTACTGTTTACAACGACGCTCCGTTCAATTATGCCGACGGTACTCCCGTCCGGAATTGGTACAAGACTGGTTACCGCGGCATCCAGAATATCCGAAGTGCGATCCGTGACTCCCTGAATATCATCGCAGTTAAGAACATCACGGTGATCACTCCGAGACTTGGTTATGATTATCTGCTGAACTTTGGATTTACCACTCTGACCGACGGTGTGCAGGTCGGCAACGAGATCAAGTCCGACGTGAACCAGTCCCTGGCTCTGGGCGGTCTGACCTACGGTGTTACTCCTTACGAACTGACTGGTGCCTACGCAGCTATTGCCAACGGCGGTACTTATGTCACCCCGAAGCTGTACACCAGGGTCACCGATTCCGATGGCAATGTAATTCTGGACAACACCAATCCGGCTACCAGACAGGTCATCAAGGAGACCACCGCTTTCCTGCTGACCAGTGCTATGCAGGATGTAGTTACCTCCGGTACCGGTGGCCGTGTAAATTTCGGCGGTATGGCTATCGCCGGTAAGACCGGTACTACTACCGGACCTACCGATGCCTGGTTTGTAGGATATACCCCTTACTACACCGCTGCTACCTGGACCGGGTACGACAACAATGTTGACCTGAACAGTGCCGAGGACGGTGTCTCCAAGACCTTATGGCGTAAGGTTATGAAGCGTGTTCATGAGGATCTGCCTAACACCCAGTTCCCGGTTCCCTCCGGTATTGTACAGGTAGCGGTATGTTCCCAGTCCGGCAAGCTCCCGATTCCCGGTCTCTGCGATGGTTCCGTCTACACGGAATACTTTGCGGAGGGTACAGAACCTACCGAAAGCTGTGATGTGCACTATCAGGGTGAGATCTGTGCTTACGACGGATTACCCGCAAGCCCCGACTGCCCGTTCAAGTACACCGGTGTTGCCACCATGCCTCTGGTAGAAGATCCTGCATTACAGCAGGGCTCCACTGTCATCATCAATAATCCGGATGGCACGCAGACTGTCAGCACACCAAACACCAGAAGTCAGTGTCAGCATGATGCAACCTTCTTTGCCAATCCGGACTACGAATCTGTGATCAACCAGCAACAGGCCGAGATCAATGCCCGTAATGCTGCAGCGCAGCCGCAGACAGAAGAATAATATGTGAACCATAGAATACCATAGAAATAACAATACCCGCCCCTGTACCACTGCTCCACGCAGCTACAGGGGCGGGTTATTTTTTGCATAAAAAAATCACCGGATCAAACGTTTTCACATTCGATCCGGTGCTCATGATATACCTTATGTTTTCAGATGTTCCTATACAATACCCTGTGCAGTCATGGCGTCTGCAACCTTCAGGAAGCCTGCGATGTTAGCACCTGCTACATAGTTACCTTCCATGCCGTACTTCTTGGCTGCATCATCCAGATTGTGGAAGATATTAACCATGATGGTCTTCAGCTTTGCATCAACCTCTTCGAAGGTCCAGGAAAGTCTCTCACTGTTCTGGCTCATCTCCAGAGCGGAGGTAGCAACACCACCTGCATTGGATGCTTTGCCGGGGCAGAACAGAACGCCGTTCTTCTGGAAGTACTCGGTAGCTTCCATGGTGGTAGGCATGTTAGCGCCCTCTGCTACAGCGAATACGCCGTTAGCAACCAGCTGTTTTGCATCCTCCAGATCCAGTTCGTTCTGGGTTGCGCAAGGAAGAGCTACATCACACTTCACGGTCCATACACCATGCTCACCATTCTTCTTCTCATGATACTGTGCGCTGGGTCTTGCAGCAGCATACTCGGTCAGTCTTGCACGCTTTACTTCCTTTACTTCCTGCAACAGTGCTACATCGATTCCTTCGGGATCATAAATCCAGCCGGTGGAATCAGAACAGGTAACTACCTTGGCACCTAACTGCTCTGCTTTCTGGATAGCGTAGATTGCTACGTTACCGGCACCGGATACAGCCACGGTCTTGCCTGCGATATCCTTGCCATTGCACTTTAACATCTCCTCGGTCAGATACAGCAGGCCATAACCGGTTGCTTCGGTTCTTGCCAGGGATCCGCCATAGCTTAAGCCCTTACCGGTCAGAACACCTTCATACAGGCCGGTCAGTCTCTTGTACTGTCCGTACATATAACCGATTTCTCTTGCGCCGGTACCGATATCACCTGCAGGAACATCGGTATCTGCTCCGATATATTTGTAAAGTTCTGTGATGAAGCTCTGGCAGAAAGCCATGATCTCTCTGTCGGATTTACCCTTGGGATCAAAATCGGAACCACCCTTACCACCGCCGATAGGCAAGCCGGTCAGAGAGTTCTTGAAGGTCTGCTCGAAACCAAGGAACTTGATGATACCTAAGTTAACGGAAGGATGTAAACGTAAGCCTCCCTTGTAAGGTCCGATTGCGGAGTTGAACTGTACACGGAAACCGTTGTTTACCTGTACCTGACCCTTATCATCCACCCAGGGTACACGAAACAGGATCTGTCTCTCGGGAGTTACCAGTCTCTCCAGCAGAGCATCCTTACGATATTTTTCCTCGTTTGCCTCGATCACCACGCGAAGAGATTCCAGAACCTCTTTGACTGCCTGGTGGAACTCGGGCTGTGCAGGATTCTTTGCGACTACCAAATCAAATACTTCATCAACATATGACATTTGAATGTCCTCCTTCAATTGGTATACAGATTCATGACAACCTGGTTGCCATATGCTTTATTATAAAACGACTTTTTTAATTGTACAATAAACTTTATTTCACTAAATCGTAAAAGTTTTTGGCCATTTTCTATAAAAATTGCACAAAAAGGTATGCAAGTATACAATTTGTGCGTTATGATGTACGTTAAATTGCCGAAAGCGGTCGTTTTGTATGCTATAGATATTCTTTCAGAGTCCGGATGTTGGCATTCTCCATCTCGATCAGTTCCTTCGCCAGACTGCGGCAGGGGCTTCCAGCAAACTCTTCATTGTGTGCCAACACCTTCTCCATCTCCAGCACACCGTTATTACTGCCCTTGATGATCATTTCTGCGATATGACTTGTGCTGGTGTTGAGCAGGGTGTTATAACCGATTCCAAAGCGCAGCATCATTTTCTCCATGGCATTCTCCCGGTAGGTCTGGGCCTTGCCCTCCACCAGATTCTGCACTGCCCTGTCATGTAGCCTGGAGTACTGTAATTCCTGTTCCGCCACCACGGCTGCCAGCCTGTCGTCGTAGATTTTGTCCGTAACGGCATCCAGTGCCTTCATGGCCATTTCCGTGTTACGCTGGATCTCCCGGTAGATGTTGATCTCCTGTTTCTTCAGATTGTGATTTCCTGTTTTATTCATAGAAAAAGCTCCTTACCGTTTTTGGTAAGAAGCTTTCCCTGAATTATCTTATTTTATTCCAAGCCCGCAGTGCACCGCTCAAAAATGCTTCGCGTTTCTTCGCTGTCGGGCATTCGCCCTATCATTCGCCGCGCAATACGAATTGCTCCGCAGCCTTCGCTGCTCTCGCAATTCTACCTACATTCGGATTCCGCTGATTTGCTTCCGCAAATTGCTTCTTCCTCATGTAGGTGCGATTTTCTCAAGTTCATAGGTCGCCGTATGCAAGCATCCGCGCCCCTACGAACTTGGAAAATCTGTTATTGTACATATTCACTCTTGACATATCCGATCTGGCCATTGTACCTGATCTTGCTCCAGTCGCCTTCTGTGCCGACCAGTTCCGCGGAATCGCCACCGGAAAGAACTCCCAGACGATCTGCAGTCTCACTGGCGGATGCACGTACATTGATATTGGTGGTAGCGGTCACGGTTCCGATGGTCTCGGCACCGGCTGCGCTCTCTGCCAGCTGCAGGAACTCTGTCTTGATATAGCCTTCCTTACCTTCATAATCTACCTTGGTCCAACCGTTGGCGCGCTGCTCCAGTACCTGAAGCTTCGTACCTCCTGCCACTTTACCCAGCTTATCCGCCTGCTCACTGTCGGAGCTTCTGACATTTACGGTAGTAGTTGTCGTCACATACTGCGGTCCCTGCTCTTCTGCAGGCTGCTCTGTGCCTTCGGCAGAAGTATCCTGACCGTCTGCCGCCTGATCGCCGCCTTCCGCAGAGGTATCTGTATTCTGATCTCCGGCTACCTGATTGGCCAGCTTCTCTCCTACGGCAATGCTTACCTGAGAATCCAGCTCACTGATATACTGCAATACTTCCGGATGATCTACCATCAGTTCATTGTATTCCACTGTGATCTTGTTGTTAAATTCCACAACATCATCCTGCGTGCTTACCGTCTTGATATAATCGTTGACTTCCTCACTGTTCTCGCCGCGCTTGATATACATTTCTCCCTGATCATTGGTGCAGATATAAAGTGCCTGATAACCGGGCACCTCTTCCTCATGACCCACAAATGCAATCTTGTAATATACATAAGCGATCACCGAACCCTCTTCCGGGCCGGTCTTGGTATAAATCTCCAAAGTCGGATAATAATCAATATACTGTGCCAGTTCCAGATAACGATACATGTCTTTGTCGGAGATCTCATCACAAACGGAACGTAACGTTGTCTCATCACCGGTCGCCATGGCATTATAATAAGTAGCTACCAGAGTATATACCGCACCTTCCTCATTTGCTACCAAAGATACATCCTCTGTTGTCGGTTCCGTAGCAATCTCACTGGACGCTGCCGCTGCGCTCTCTGCGTTCTGCTGCTCCTCACGGTGACGGTTGTTCATACTCAGGCTTACAGATACGGTGACTGCCACTGCCACAACAACGACAGCCGGCAAAACTACTTTACTATGCTTTATGATATAGTTTCCAAGAAAATGTAATTTTTCTTTCCACATATTGCGTCCTTTCCAAATTCTGAAAAAAAAATCTTTAATCGCAAAAAGCCGCAAGCGGCTTCTCTCATCTCTCTCCCTATAATCAAGGTGATGTAAATGCATCCGACAGGAATCGAACCTGCATTAAAGGCGTCGGAGGCCTCCGTTCTATCCATTAGACTACGGATGCAAATATTACAAATTTGTTACATCACCTCGACTATAATATCATAAAACACTACATATGTCCAGTTTAAATTGTTGGAATTATTCAGTTTTTTTCAAACATAATATTCACTCCGGTATTCTACACTATCTTTACTTCCCTCTCCCGGCTGCAATACAGATATAAATGGTCCGACAGAACTTCCTCCGGCGGCAGCTCCGTCCGGTTCACTTCTGCGATCATTTTCTTCAGTTCTTCCCTGTCCTGTTCCCGTTCCCTGGGAACCAGCAGGAATTCATGAACAGAACTGGGGATCATGTAATAATCGCCGCCGATACGCTCTGCCAGCTGCTCCAGCATCCCGGGATACAGAATACTGCAGGCACCGTAAGTCTTGCGGGAATTCGTCAGGATCATCATGGATACCTTCCTCAAAAATTCCCTCCGGACTTCCTCCGGAAGTTCCTGCAGTGCGTCTCCCAGCACATCCTCCATGGGAATGGTCTCACCGGGAAACAGTCTGGGGGTATTTTTCACTGCAATCTCCAGCAGATCCCTGTCTGTCACCTTCCAGTTGTCCAGATGGGATCTGTAGATGGGGATCATACCGTTGTCCACTCCTGCTTCGTCAAACGCATAGTAGAAGCAGATTGCCAGATCAAGTATCGGAATATACGGCACTTTTTCCAACTGCTCCCGGTTCTTCTCCCGGTTCACCAGCCGGAAGCACAGTTTCTCCTTTACCTTCTCAAAATCCTGAAAAAAGGAAACATCGATCTTCCGGCCGATTCCGTCCTCCTTATAGATACTGATGATCTTCTTAATAATATCTGCAAAGGTCACGCCACCCTCATAAGCTTCCCAGAAGGAATTAAGATAAATCGTAGGTGTCACATTGTCCTGTCCCTTACGGATCATCAGTCCCTGAAGCAGCACTCCGTTATTCTTCTGCACTTCCCGCAGTTCCACTGTATACTCCTGTCCCAACACTTCGCTGACAGCCTTCTGTACCTTTACTTTAAATGTAGAAATCTCCATAGAATACCTCCATGCCTCTCCGAAGCAGGCTCCCCTCCTGCTTTTTCCCATGTGGTATTTCCGGTGTAAAAATGTAGAAAATAACAAAAGCAATAAGCCATCCCGAAACAGGATAACTTATTGCCTTACAGGTTCTCTTATCGGATATTGCTCAGAACAGTGGTAGTCTCAACAATTATGCACGAGACAGATATTCACCGGTTCTGGTATCGATCTTGATCTTGTCGCCCTGGTTAACGAACAGAGGTACTGCAACAGTAGCTCCGGTCTCAACGGTAGCAGGCTTGCTGGCACCGGTAGCGGTATCACCCTTGAATCCGGGCTCGGTCTCAGTGATCTCCAGTTCTACAAACAGAGGAGGCTCCACGGAGAATACGCTGCCATTGTGGGAGCAGATCTTGCACATCTCGTTCTCTTTTACGAACTTCAGTGCATCGCCTACAGTCTCAGAGTTCAGTGCAACCTGATCGTAAGTCTCGGTATCCATGAAGTAGTACAGATCGCCATCTTCATACAGATACTGCATATCCTTTCTATCAATACGCGCCTGAGGGCACTTCTCAGTAGGACGGAAAGTCTTCTCTACTACACCGCCACTCTTGATGTTCTTCAGCTTGGTTCTTACGAAAGCTGCGCCCTTTCCCGGCTTAACATGCTGGAATTCGATAATCTGGTAAACATTGTTATCATACTCAATGGTAATACCATTTCTGAAATCACCTGCAGAAATCATAATGTATTCCTCCTAAATATTTTCACGTCATAATTCTTTAACATTTTAATATAAAAACATGCACATTTCAACTACTTTTGAAAAATTTTTTCAAATTTCTCGGGAAACTACTGCCTGTTCTCCCGCAGGAAGTCGATAGCCTGCAGATAACCGTCCAGTCCCTGTCCGTAAATCTGCCTGTTACATACCGGTGCTGTCACAGAAATCTTGCGGAACTCTTCTCTGCTCGTAATATCGGAAATATGAATCTCCACCTTGGGAATATCCACGCTTGCCAGAGCATCCCGGATGGCATAGCTGTAATGGGTGTAGGCACCGGGGTTGATCACGATCCCCTCTGTTCCGTCAGAATAAGCCTCCTGGATCCTGTCGATGATGGCTCCTTCATGGTTGCTCTGGAACACCTGGATCTCCTCTCCGGTTTCTTTTGCTTTTTTGTCGATCAGATCCAGTAAATACTGATAGTCCTGTGTTCCGTAGATCTTTTTCTCACGGATTCCCAGAAAATTCAGATTCGGTCCGTTGATCACCAGAATTTTCATCTTTTTTCTCTCCTTTTTTCTCTGTATGTCTTTCTGCTTCCGTAACTGCAGCTGTAACTCTTCCGCCAGTTCATCGGAATGCCTGTTATCCACATCCAGTATAATGTCCGCACATTCCGCATAGATTTTGTCCCGGATCTCCAGCAGTTCCCGGATCCTTGTCAGAGGATCCTCACACTGCAGCAGGGGCCTTGTAGTGTCATTTTTCAGCCGCTCGTAGACCACTTCCGGCGACACGCGCAGATATACCACTGTTCCACACTGATGCAGCAGGGGCCGGTTCACCGGATTGACCGGAGTGCCTCCTCCCACAGACAGGATACGTTCGTATTTCTGTTCCCCGCATTTTCGCAGCAGTTCCGTCTCCAGTTCCCGGAAATAGGATTCACCGTCATCCGCAAAGATCTGTGTGATGCTCCTGCCCTCCTGTCTCTCGATCAGCTTGTCCGTGTCTTCTACCGGCATCCGTAGCAGATAGGACAGTTTCAGTCCCAGTGTTGTCTTCCCCGATCCCATAAAGCCGATCAGGACGATATTCCTTCGTTTGTGTTTCATTTTTTATTTTCCGTCCTCTGTTTTTTTTGCTTTCTGCATCCGTTCATAGACTTTGTCTGCAAGCCAGGGTTCCACCTGGCAGCCTGTCCACAATTCAAAAGCAATGATTCCCTGATAGAGAAGCATCTTCGCACCATTATAGGCTTCACCGCCCTGTGCCTCCACCAGTTCCATAAACCGGGTCTTCGGTGGATTGAAGATCAGATCATATCCGGTGTGTACTCTCTTATAAAATGTGGGATCCTCGATCACCGCCGCATCACAGTCCGGATACATACCCACACTGGTGGCCTGTATTGCCAGATAGCGTTCCCCTTCCGGCAACGTATCATACGCATCTATAGACAGGGCTTTTGCAAATTTCCGTTTTTTTCCGGTGAGGTGATTCACCTCGTCCGCTATGCTCTGTGCCTTTTCCACCGTACGGTTCAGGATAATGGCCTCTTTCGCCCCCTTATCCAGCAGCATCATGGCTACCGCTCTGGCTACTCCTCCGGCTCCCAGAATCAGCACTTTCTGTCCCTTGACTTTGACGCCGTCCTCGCACATGGCCCGGTACAATCCCGGCATATCGGTATTGTAGCCTTTATAGCCCTTTTCCGTGCGGACCAGCGTATTTACAGCACCGATATTTGATGCCAGCGGATCTATGTCATCCAGGTACGGGATCACATCGCTTTTATAGGGAACCGTTACATTTATTCCCAGCAGATTCAGTGCAAAAGCACCCTTCACGGCATCCTCCAGTCTTCCGGTCTCCACATGGAACGGGACATAGGCCAGATTTTTCCCAAGCACCATGGACAGGGTATTGTGGATCACCGGAGACAGGGTGTGCTCCACCGGGTTTCCGATCAGCCCACAGGTTCTGGTATAGCCATTGATATCATTCAGCATTTTGATTTCCTTTCCGACGCTTTTCTCTATGGTAGAAAAACAGTACGATCTTTTCCAGATATCTCTTGAGTACAATCTGAATCTCTTCTTTCGGATGAATGGGTTTCGTCAGATAAGTCATGATCCCGCATTTCTTAGCTCCCCACACATCGGTGAACAGCTGATCCCCCACAAAAAGTGTGGTATCCGCCCCGGTATGCATCTGTTCCATAGCCCGCAGATAACCTTCTCTTCCGGGTTTCCCGGCCTTATAGATATAGGAAGCACCTACTGCATCCGCAAAACTTTTTACGCGGGGCTCCTTGTTGTTCGATAACAGCAGTGTCTGAAATCCCAGTTCCCGCAATCTGCCAAAGAACTCTGTTGCCTGCGGTGTTGCCGGTGCCCCGTGCGGTACGAGTGTATTGTCAATATCAAAAATGATTCCGCGATACCCCTGTTCATATAATGTTCTGTAATCTATGCCATAGGCGGAATCCGCCTCATAATCCGGGTAAAACTGATGCAGCATCTGTCTCGCCTTTCGTCTGTTTTATAATGTAATCGGTATTCTCCTCTAGGGAAAATGCCTGAAAATATGCTTCTTCCAACGGAATCCACAGCTGCAGGAAGTCCTGTAGTATGTCCTCTCCGTTCCTCGTGCGGATCCGCTCCGTCTGCGTCTCATGGTCTATATCCAGAAATACTTTCCGGTCCATGTATTCTCCCAGTACCGGATGGCAGCTGTAAGCGCCTTCCACGAATACAAAACCGTTATTTTGTACCGGGAGCCAGTCTCCCGGTGCCATGCGGGAACAGTCAAATCTCTGATAGGAAAATGCTTGTCCCGATGCAAGCTTCGGTATGACTTCCGTCAAAAATCGTTCATAGTGCACATTTCCACCAGGCTCGCTTCTGCGCTCCTGCGTCCGAAGTGCAGGCGGCAGAAAAAAATCATCCATATGGATCACATCTCCGCCCAGTTCTTTTGCAAGTCTGGCAGCCAGTGTTGTCTTCCCTGCGGCGCATCTGCCGTCAATGGCAATAATGCGCATTCCGGTGGGAAGCACACGCAATTCCTCTGTCAGCTCAGAAACAGTTCTCAGCGATCTCATCCACAGCCTCCGCAATGTATTCTCCCAGGCGTCTGCTCTCGACTCCCACGATAGTGGCATGGCATTTACTCATGGGGATCAGGATCAGTTTTGCATCATTCGAAGCTACCGCTGCTGCCATGGTGGGGGTGATCTCACCTAACATGGCATCCGCCATGACGATTCCCACCGGTCCTACGATCACGTCTGCCCTCTTACTGTTATATACCACGGCATTCTCCCCGGTGGCACCGCTTGTAACGCCGCTCTTCATCATATTCGCCGTAGCTGTGGCGTTGGTTCCCACTGCGATCAGTTCCGCCTCCGGAAACCGTTCCTTCAGAGCCTCCAGCAGGCTTCTGCCTACGCCTCCGCCCTGGCCGTCCATTACCATAATACGCATAACTTTACTCCTGCCAAAAATAATACATACATGTTCCATGATAGCATGGCAAATGCTTTTTTGCAATTTATCTTGACAAAAAAATGCCCACCCTTTATTATGTATTATGCTTCAGGAAGGAGCTTAACGCCAGAAGGCATATTTATCCCAGAAGGGAAAAGTGTGCCGTTCTGGCTTTTTTGTTACTGTTCAGAACCATTAAATATTGACAGATGTTCGTCGAATGCTCGCATTCGTAAGAATATATGGCAATATTTATTTGGCGAAGCCACTTCAATTCGCAAAAAGTAAGCCTCTTGGAGGCGTTTTTGCGAATGAAGGTTCTGAACAGCTATCCATTTATCAGGAGGTTTTCCATGAAAAAATTAACTGTTTTAAACAAGAGCATCCTCACTGCTCTGTGTGTTGCCTTATGTGTGGTTCTGCCCATGACTCTGCACGCCATTCCCAAGGGCGGTGTCCTGTTCTCCCCCATGCATCTGCCCGTGCTTCTGTGCGGTCTGGTCTGTGGAGCACCTTTCGGTCTGGTCTGCGGCATTCTCGGACCTCTGGTATCCAGTCTGCTTACCGGTATGCCCGTTTTCGGATATATGCCTGTCATGATGATCGAGCTGGGGCTCTATGGTCTGATCAGCGGTCTGGTCATGCAGTTTCTTCGCAGCGGTAAACTGGTTGTTGATCTGTATGCAGCTCTGGTCATTGCCATGCTGGGCGGCCGTGTGATCACCGGTATCCTGCGCGCACTGATCTTTGCAGGCGGTTCCTACAGCTGGTCTGCCTGGGCTGCCGGATATTTCGTATCCTGCCTCCCCGGTATCATTATCCAGCTGATTCTGATCCCCATCATCTATGTTGCACTGGAACGCGCTCATCTGCTTCCGGTACGCTACCCTGCAGTTTCTGTTTCCGCCGAAACCGAAGCCGCATAATATAAAGAGCGACATGCACCGCCGGGCACACCACGCAAAAAATGGCTCTTCTGTCTTACGACAGGAGAGCCATTTTCTGTTTGTAAATTCGTATGAAATAGAGGATTTCCGCCACTGCGGTGATACTCCAGGAGAAAACATACAGCAGATACAGGGACGGTATCGTATGGAAATAGGCAAATACGGTGTAGACCCAGATTACACGGAACACGCAGGAGCCCATGATGACAATGAACATAGGTATAATGCTCTTGCCCATGGCTCTGGCCGCCGCAATGGTACAGTCCATAAATGCCGAAATACAATACGAAAATCCCATGATTGTCAGACGGTACATACCGGCATTCATAACTGCCGCATCTCTGGTAAACAGGGACAAAAACGCTCTTCCGAAAAATACCAGTGACACTCCCAGGATCAGACCGATGGCGAAGGAATATGCCAGGCTGATGAGGTAACTGTTCCGCACCCTTTTCTTCTTGCCCGCACCGTAATTCTGTCCCATAAAGCTGCCGCAGGCGGTATAGAATGCCGCCATGACATCGTATACCATGGCATCTGCATTGGTGGCTGCGGAATTGCCTGCCACCATGGTGGCATCAAAGGAATTCACACCCATCTGCACAAAGCTGTTGGCAAACTGGAAAATTACGTTCTGCAATCCGGAGGGCATTCCCAGCTTCAGGATATCCTTCGTAAGTTCCGGATCCAACCGCAGCTTTCCCGGATGCAAGGCATAAATGTCTTTGCAGCGAAGCAGTGCCTGCAGGATTAATGCTGCAGATACATACTGGGAAATGATACTGGCCAATGCCACTCCTGCCACATCCATATGACAGACGATCACAAAAAACAGGTTCAGAATAATATTCAGCACTCCGGAAAAACCAAGATAATACAGAGGCTTCTTCGTATTCCCCACTGCGCTGTACACCGCATTACCAAAGTTGTAAATGGCCAGCGCCGGCATTCCCAGATAATAGATCCGCAGGTACAATACTGCTTTGTCCAAAAGTTCCTCTCTGGTCTTCAGCATTGTCAGCATCCACTCGGATAAGCCGACTCCCAGTACCAGTAACAGCACTCCCATGATCAGGCTGACCAGTGCGGCGGAGTGAATCGTCTTCGACAGACTGTCCTTATCCTTCGCTCCGTAATATAACGCTGTCAGCACATTAATACCGCCGGACAGGCCGATCAAAAATCCGGTAAACATGGTGACCAACGTGGCTGTGGACCCTACCGCTCCCAGCGACAGGGAACCGGCGAACTGACCGATCACCGCAATATCCGCCATGTTGAAAAGCACCTGTAGCAGATTGGACAGCATTAACGGCACACTGAAGATCAGTATTTTCTTTCCTAAGGGTCCTTCCGTCAGATCCTGCATATTCTGTTTCATTTTCAATCCTATCCTTTTATCTTCTTCCCATATTTGTATCTCTGTTATTACTCTTCCCATCAGCGTCCACTCTGACGAAAAGAACGGTCAAAGAGTTTTTTGCTCCTTGACCGTTCCTTATTCTAGCATATCTTATCTTTCTTTTCTACCGGAAAATCAATTTTTTTGACAACTTATGCTGCCTCTTTTTCTGAATTTTTCCCGGCACCGAACAGCTTGCGGATGCAGCTGTAAGCAACCATAACTCCCAGTACCATAAGCAGTATGGCTACGATCAGCTGTAAGCCGTCTACCAGGAAGCTTGCCTGTCCGGCTGCCACATTTTTCACCAGGGCAACTGTCTTCTGGATCAATGCAGTAAAGGTTACGACCAGCATCATTCCCATAGGGAAGTACAGTGTCCAGCCGGTACGACCGGTAGTCTTTAAGAATACGGCCAGGGCGATCAATACCAGTGCTGCCAGCAGCTGGTTCGCAGAACCGAACAGCGGCCATACATTGTTGTATCCGCCAAGAGTCAGCAGATAACCGAAAAACAAAGTGATCACAGTTGCAAAATACTTATTGGTAAGAACTCTCTGCACGGGAGTCATCTTTGCGGTATCTGTGGTGTCTCCCAGGAACAGCTCCTGGAAGGACATACGCCCGATTCTTGCTACGGAATCCAGAGAAGTCAGTGCCAATGCAGATACACACATGGTCATGAATACAGTTGCTACGGTTACGGGAACCCCCATCTTCTCCAGGAATCCTGCGACACCGGAGGAGAAAATGGAGAACGGTGTACCATCGGGCTTCGTGCCATTGACTGCAACTGCACCGACAACTACCAGTGCAACCACACCCAGCAGGCTCTCTACAATCATGGCACCATAACCTACCATGGGCATATCTTTTTCATTACTGATGGTCTTGGATGAAGTACCGGAGGATACCAGGCTGTGGAAGCCGGATACCGCACCGCAGGCGATGGTGACGAACAGAGTCGGGAACAGGCCGCTGTTACCTACCTGAAAACCGTTAAATGCATTCAGCTCCATATCGGGATGAGCCACAACCACACCAAGTACGGCACCGATGATCATACCCAGCAGCATAAAGGTGGTCATGTAATCTCTGGGCTGCATCAGAAGCCACATGGGCATTACGGATGCAAGGAACAGGTATGCCATGATGATGTAGATCCATGCAGTCTTGGAAGCATAGATGGGAAGATGCATACCTACAGCGAACATTACTACCAACAGACCGATGGCTACGACTGCCTTGACCCACTCGTTCATCTTGCCGACCTTTTTCTGGATCAGACCGAAGATCACTGCTACAACGATGAACAACATGGAAATGGATGCCGCACTGCCGTTGGCATATGCCACACTGGCATCTTCCAGTCCGGTACCTACGAAGGTACCTGCCACCATATCGGTAAATGCCGCAATGACTAACAGAGTGAATAGCCAGCAGAACAGCATGAACAACTTTCTGCCGGTCTTACCAATGTATTTTTCAATGATCATTCCCATGGATTTTCCTTCGTTCTTCACGGAGGCATACAGCGCACCGAAATCCTGTACGGCACCGAAGAACAGACCGCCGATCAGAAGCCACAGGAGCACGGGAACCCATCCGAATACCGATGCGAGGATGGGACCCGTCACAGGACCTGCTCCGGCGATAGAGGAAAACTGATGAGAAAATACAGTGAATTTGGAGGAAGGCACGAAGTCCTCTCCGTCTTCATGGGTAAACGCAGGCGTCTTCGCCTTCTCATCGATTCCCCACTTTTTTGCAAGCCATCTTCCGTAGAAGACATAGCCTGCTACCAGCACTACCATTGCGATCAGAATGATTACCAAACTGTTCATTTTTGTTTCCTTCTTTCTTGTGTCTTGTTGTTTTGTCGTGACAGAAAGAAAAATTCTGATTGCCCGTAAAACAAAAAAGCTTTCCGTCTCCAGTGCTTTATAAGCACTCAAAGACGAAAAGCTCTAAGCTCTCCGCGTTACCACTTTGCTTGCCGTATATCTTATACGACCTCTTGTTCCCATCTCCATGAAACACATAAAAATCATGCTTCATTTCCAACAGGCTTCTAAATAACGGTAGAATACCGGTGACACCTACTTAACTGCTTCAGTGTACTTCTCACAGAGGATAGTCTGTCATGCTCACATGCCGTCTCACACCAGCCGGCGGCTCTCTGAAATGCTTCCGTATGCAGATCTTGTTCTGCTCATCGAATTTCACTTTCTGTTCGATAGCAAAGATACCACTCTGATTTTATAATGTCAATAGTTTTCTTTTAATTTTTTGTTGATCTATTTTATCATTTTCCCTTTTTATCCGCGATCAGAGGTTTGATAGCGGAATAAATCTCGCTGGTACGTTTACTGTCCTTGAACTCTTTGTTCAGGGCATTGTTGATTCCCTGTTTGGTCTTGTACTGGCGGATGAATTTTACCACCTGAGGAACGATGGTCTGGTCGGAAAGCACCTTTTCCACTGCCTGGGCCAGTTCATCCGGCTCTTCTGCTGATTTCTTCTCTGAAGCCTTCTTATCAACAGTTTTCTCCGTCGTTTTCTTTTCTGCCATATTTGCAGTATTCTTCTTCCGGGTATTTCCGCTCTTTTTCCTTACCGTTTTTTTCACGGGTTCCACAGGCACAGGTTCCAGTATCTCAGGCAGCGGTTCTTCCAGAATCTGCACGCTCACAAATGCTGGCTCTGCAATCCCCTCTGCATCCACTTCCGCCTTCGGTTCCTCCGTCATTACCGCTGTTGCGTTCTCTGTCTCCTGTTCTGTGCTTCCCGCTGCCACCGGCTCTGCCTCTTCCACCGACAGAGCCTGCACGCTCTCCTGTTCCGTACTTTCCGTTACTTCCATTGCGTTTTCTTCGGTCAGGAGATTTTGTTCCGCCATTGGATTCTTTCCCCACAAGAGATTACGGATAATGCGCACGGGAACTCCCTGTGCTTTCCAGTATACCATCAGGCTGGTGAAGCCGTTGTCCTTGGTCACAATAAAGTAATCCGGGTGTATCCCTTCCCTCTGCTGCTCACAGATCAGGTAACCGAGATACGTTGCCAGCTGGAAATCCAGTGCATTCTTGGTACCCACTGCTACCTTGTGGTAAATGATCTGTGCTTTCGTCTCATTCAGCTTCCGGTGCAGGTCAAAGGTCATGCTGTCCGCATTGTCACTGTAGAAAATGCAGACGGTATCCTCCTCCGCCAGCAGTTCCACTCCCTCCATGCCTCGGCTCTTTACATTTTCAAAATCAATCAGATAATAGGCCATTATTTCTCCTCCCCATTTGTTGTATCAATTTCTTCCGCTTTACCAGTCTCTTCCGGTGTCCCCTGCTCCGGTTCCGCCGGTGCATCCTTCTGTTCCACAGTCTCTACAGGCTCTGTGTTTTCTACCGGTCCGGTTGTCTCCGGCGTCCCGGACTCCTCTGCACCTGCCTGCGGCTTTTCCTCCGTCACGGCTTCCGGCTCTTTTGAGATGTCTGTCTTCGTTCTGCTCTCCTCTGTGGCTTTCTTCTTCGCCGGAAGCTTTTCGCGAATGCTTTCTTTCCAGCCGGTGAGCTTCTCATCCCTCCGGTTCTTCCGTTCCCTTCGCTTTGCTGCCCGTTCCTGTCTGGCCTCTTCCTTAAGTTCCAGTTTTTCCTGTTTTCTGGCCTGTTTTGCCAGTGCCTTTTCTTCCAGTTCCACTTCCTTGACAGCGGCTTTTTCTATATCCCGGATATAGCGGTCCGCCTTTTTGTGGTTCTTACGGTCCAGGCGGTATGGGTCATACACAAAGTACGATACCGCTCCCAGCACCAGAATCACCACACCGGCAATCGTCAGTACCGGTACGACGATCCCATACTCCGTAAATCCCAGTTCAAAACAGACAAATACGATCAGCATGGCCGGAAACAACAGCAGATACAGAATTCTTGTCACCATATCCAACAATGCATGCTGTCTTTTCCCATTGGTCAGAAGTGTTCCCTCAATAGCGGTATAAAATGCCATAAAAATACACAATTCCGAACCGAAGCCATGAAGATATCCGCAGATTCCGGTCAGAATCAGCGACAGAAAAAACATGCCGAACGCCGTTCCCTGATACCAGGCATTGCGGTACTCCGTCATTCCCTGCAGCTTGTCCTCACTGATGCCGTGCATCCGATAGACATCCTTGCGGATCAGCCGTTCAAATTCTTCGTTATACCGCTGTTCCTCTCTGGTATTGCGCAGGTGGTCTTCCACCGCCTTGCTCATCTGCTCGATATATTCCTGCTCCTTGCGGATCCGTTTGGTTCTGAGCTGCTCCAGCTCATTCTGGCGCCTGACTTCCTCTTCCAGTTTCCGTACCTTTCCGATCCGGGGATTCTTTACCATAATCTCCGGATTCTCCGGAAGCACAGTTGTTTCGTTCTTCTCCTGATTCTCCATTGGGTCCTCTTTCCGTTTATATTATCATCCAATAGCCTTATTATAGATTTTCCGGCCCAGAAAAACAACCTTTTGTTCCCTGTTTTCATTGCTTTGGCTCTTTATCCTGTCACTCGAGAAAAATGCCGCAAGTACCGGCAGCATTACCATAATGGGGAATAAATAACGTACCTGCACTACCGGTCCCAGCAACATAGTCCCAAAGTATAAAAACGGCAGTAAGCTCATCTGGAAGCACCAGTATTTTCTTCGATACAGGCACAACACCATCAAAAAGAACAGGCTCCAGCTGTATAGAGATCCATGAAAAATAACGGAAAGCACCGGCCATTCATTAAAGCAGTTACCACTGACGATCTTTTCCAGCACTTTTTCCAGTGCCGGGAATTTCGACCGATGTTCAATACTGCCATAGCCTTCGATTTCCGAGGAAGTATAGGTAAAGAGCACACCATACCTTGTGTCTGTGCCATAGCCCAGATTTTCCGCCCAGGAGAAATCATCCCAGAACCAGTATCCTCTGGTCAGTTCCAGAAAAGCATCTAGGAACTCGTTCGGATACCGTTTGCCCACTCGTAGCCAGTCTCTCAAAAACTGCCTGGAATTCTCCGTATATGCCGAAGCATTTACCGCGCCCTTGATGGTATCTGCCAGCGGCGCATAATAAGCATCCCAATGATCTCTCGGCACATATTTTTCCAGCAATGCCGCCAGCTCCGGATCCTGCACCTCCAGTTCCTCTCCATGATAATATGCCACTCTGGCAAACTGCTGGATGGGAACGCTGTAAGCCTCGATCTTCGGAGCCTCCAGCCGGGTCCCTATGGCTGTCTGGATCACATTTCGCATTCCGGTCTCTCCCAGTACCAGACAAATCCCCAGAATCAGAATACCCAGTTTTTCCTTTTTCGGCCGCAGGATCAATAACAGCAGCATAAATACCGCCACCGCATATACTGCATTATTACGAAACTGCATCATCAGACAGCCCTCAGCCACCAGAAGAATGTTCATGAGGATTTTCTTTTTTCCGTTGCTGAAATAATTTCTCTCCAGAAAAAGTAAAAAGAACAACGTAAACAATATGGTAAACAAGGTATCCTTTGTGGTACACACCACTAAAACCGTGTTGTATGGGAAAAGCGCCAGAAATAGTGTTGTTACCACCACCGGCCATTTTTTAGCAGTCATCCGCCAGATCATGGACGTTGCATAACCCATGACCAGAGCATACAGCACCATCTGGAATACCGCCATACAGGCCATTCCCGCCTCGTAGGATCCGATGGCCGTTCCAATCTGTAAAAACAGCCGGATCAGCCATGTATGTGCAATGGGCTGCAAGGGATAAAACCATTCCAGGCCCTTATACGCTTCGTTGACCTGTCTGTGAAAATCGTAAGACATGATGATCGGGTAATAAGCCAGCCATACCGGAATCAGGCACAGGAAAATAACGACTGCCGTTACTGCGAATACAATGCCGGACTTCCAATATCTCCCCAACATCGTTGCTTCTCCTCTCGCAGAGAGTCGGTCTATCCCGTCAAGCAACAGATTTGCAAAAGGAAATGCGGCAACACTTAAGCACAACGCACGGATCAGGATCATCCCTTTGCCCCGGACTCCGCAATCCGTCATTCCCAGATTCTGCAGCTGATATCCCATGACCATGGACAAGGCAAACAGGAAGCTGATCACTGCCACATAACAGATTCTGCGCTTCCTGTCCCTTTTCTCCTCTATTTTCCGGAGATTTTGCTCCGTCTGCTGCAACATAGAATAGATTCCCACAGCCAGCAGCACATTCAGAACACTGTAATAGATCCGGTTCACCGGCTGTAAGCTGAACAGATATGCCACCCCGTAGACACCGCACAGAGTCAGAACCGCTCTGCCCGAAGTTCCTTTGTATTTCATCCATTTATCCTTTGCAATATTCAATCGTAAGATGCCTCCATACATTTATTTCCATTTCTTCCACTATATTGAAATTTACACTTTCTGTCAATCATTGTAAGTTCTTTTCTATTTGATATATTGTATATATTTAACAAATATAGTAATGATTCCTATTATTATATTTATAATTTTTGCGCATTTCTTTTTTTTATAAAAAGAGATATACTATATACAGAAACAAGGAAATGTTTCCACAAACTCATAAACCAACAGAAAGGATGATAGATTATGGCAAAATTATATACGATCACTTTAAACGGCGTTACGGAGGACACTTACAATCAGGCTACCGATTATATTCAGAAAAACGCACTGCGTCTGAACTACCGGCCGGTTGCTTCCACCATTGATGTGGAATTTCCCGATGACATCGATCCCGCGAAAGCTCCGGAGCTTACCGGCGCTGTGATCCGCGAGGTGCATCAGACTCTGTAATTTTTTGATTTTTACTTTTGTAAAATAACAAAGCAAAAGTCCGTCGATGCTTTAACGCACCGACGGACTTTTTTTGTTGTGCCCGCTAACTTGCGGACACTTTTCGCATGAAGCCCCTTAAGGTTCAAGTGGTTGCCGGTATTCCTCATATAAGATATCCATGTGCAGCCAGTCATAGTGGTTCCGCATATAGTAACAATGCCCCCGGTATCTGCCACTTATTCTGAATCCTGCCTTCTCGTAACACTTAATGGCAGGGGTGTTCGTTTCCAGTACATCCAGATGGACACTATACACTCCCAACACCATAAAGCAGTACCGCAAGAGTATCTGCACGACTTCGGTTCCAATGCCTTTTCCACGCGCCGACTTTTCTCCGATGTTAATGGATAACCAGGCTGACATATCCTCAGTTCGATGGTCAATATGACAATATCCAATCAATGTATCTGTCTCTTTCAGGACAATTCCCATCCGCATGACAGAATGGTCTCTTACCCAACCGGGCATCCGGGTGATGTCCACCACAGAATGCGCATGCTCTATAAAGACACAGGTGGTTTCATCCGACATCCACTTCGCGTATAAGCCGACTGCCTCCTCATCATCCCTCAGTACGGATAAAAAAATTTGATTTCCATCTAATCTGCATATATTTTTACTCATCATGCCACCTTACATCTGCTCTGTGTGTTGCGAAGTCCTTGATGTTATTTGAATTATAACATAGAACTTCCTTTTTGGGCACTATATTCTTCGAACATCCGCCGCTTACGCAAAGACCAAAGTCTCCGCAGACAATCATATAGTCCTGTTCACCTTCACAATCTCATTCAGGCATACCGGTCTGTATCCATATAACATGCAGCCCACATTATAAGCGTTCTCCCTCTGATTCATATATTCCCGTGTTTCATCCCTCTTATCGTGAATATGACCATAAAAGTGCAAGTGACCTCTGTAAGAGCCATTCCATTCCGACATCGGATAATGGCACAGACATATCTCTTTCCCACTATCCGACACGTACATCATCCTATCGATGGAGTCACAATATCCCATTGCAATCTCATTATCCAGCAGCCTGGTATCATGGTTGCCAAGAACCAGATGCTTATGTCCCTTTAGTTGACTCAGATACCATTCCGCACTTTTTTCGTTTCTATAGCAGAAATCCCCCAAAATATACACATTGTCATCATGATTTACTCTTTGATTCCATAAGGATATCATTGCCTCATCCATGACTTCCACATTTTTAAAGGGGCGATGGTCAAAGTCAATTACTCGCCCTGCATCTTGGGCATAAAGGGATACCCGCAGGGTGTTTTCTTAATTTTGCCCTGCTTTCTGGGCATAGAAGTATGCCGCAGGCAAGGGCGGAAAAAAGGAACTGCCGCATAGACAGCCCGAAAAACATGGATTCCGTGTAATTGCGGATTTCTTTATTTATCTTTACTTCCAATCCATAAACACCTCCTTTTTAGCACAAAAAAATCGCCATCTTTGGAAAAATGACGATTCTTCAAGTTTTACTCCGTTTACTTCCAACTCATTCTTGCGTTATATACATTGTTTACAGCTTCAATATAGCATATGAAAGAGGGATGGTCGTGGTCGTTCTGCCGCAGGTATCTGTTTTTGATATTCAAATACTGCGTTCTGACAAGCTGCCATTTTCCCCTTTTCTTAATATACTTAGCCTTTTTCTGTATTCCTGCGGAATGAGGGGCTTTGTTCCAATAGTATTCATCCCGATAAGTGAACCCTGTTTTTTTGTGAATAAGTCTGTAAAAATCTTCCTCTGTATCTCTGCATACAATGCAGACATCCATTGAAAACTCAGTAGGATTTCCTCTAACAAAATGAATTTCCCCCGTAGTCAGAGAAGATGTTGAATCCTCACAATCTCCTAAATCACGCTCGTTTAACGCCTTATTAAAGGATTTCCTCGCACATTCTTTTAGATTTCTGCGATCCTCAAAATCTTCACATCTTACAATCTCAAGGTTGTAATCCAAATCTATCGACAACGAAGCATTTTGCACCCCGTCCTTAAATATATATACACGTTTCATCCGCTTTCTCCCTTACAAGCCCATCATTTCACGCACGACACGTCTGCCATCTTGACCGCACCGACAAGGACGAGCATATTGAATACCAGTTCCCCGATATAGCTCCACACCATCGTGACCGCAGCCGCATCGGGATTGACCACGGGCGGGGAAGCCGCAAACACCGAAAAGATAATGCAGGCAAGCACGATGATTGCACCCTCAAGGCACACGGCACAATAACTCTTGATAAAGCTCCTGCCGACATTCTGGCTCGGCTCTCCCGCAAAGAAGAAAGAGGGACGGGAGCGATTGCGGTATAAAGGTACAGCTTGAAAAACCTGCCGTACACCGACATTATCATAATGAACGACAGCACTGTGATGAACAGCCCGCCGATGAGCGTCACCGCCCATAGGGGAATGCTTTCAAAAAGGCCGCAGTCCTCCACGGCTGTCACAATCTCTGTCGGCAACATCGTCTTTTTGCGATTTGACATAGATGCGTCCTCCTTTCGCATAGTTTTAGCCACTTTGTCAAGGTGGCTATGTAAACAAGTACAAGAGAACGCAAAAAACCGCCTACTCTTAAAATCAATAAGAATAAGCGGCTTTGTAATTTGCCTTAGACATATTCAATTTTCATTCTCTTGGTCGGTGCATTTATGACCTTAAAAATAAGCTCGTCAACAAAATCCGTATCTTTTCCTGACTTAATATCCTTCATCATCTGATTAAATGAAACTCTTCCTTCCCATAATATGAATACCGAATTTTAATCCAAGTTCATGTACATAAGAAGCAGGTGTGTAAATCCGCTTCCGTCTGCTGATGACGGAAATCTGCCGGGACTTGGCTGAAAACATGCCCAGTCAATCTTTCCACCTTCACACATCATAAAGAATCCGGTGTCATTATCCAATACTTCAATACCCTTTTGTACATAGTCAGATAATGCCCATTCTCCATCTGCACGATCCATATCATAATCCATAGCGTCGGAATCTGCCAGATGCTCATCCATCAGAATAACCCTTCCATCTTCAGCCGTAACCGCTTCTGCATCAGCCTGTGTATAGGTAACCTTGTATCCTGCTTCCGGTCCGTCCAGTACTGCTCCTCCACGGTCTTCATAACTATTGCTCGGAAGTGCCTTGACATAATCTTCATCTGCTATTGCTCCAAGATAGTCAGATGCTGCCTGAAACTGGGGATAGCTCATACCATCACCAATAAACAGAAAACATATTTCGGTGCTTTTGCTGTTTCTTCTTGCGTCTGCGTTTCTGCAGATACTTCTGTTACGATTGTTTCCTGCTCTGTTGCTGCTGTACTTTCTGTCTGTGCCGGTGACGGTGACTCAGAAGAAGTCTGGTCTGCTGCAGGTGCTCCGGAGCATGCTGCCATAGACATTGCCATTACAACAGCAAGCATACCCTTCATCATACTCTTAATTCTCATAATCGTTTCTCCTCTCTGAAACATGTTTTGTTTTTCCTCTGCTTCACTATACAATACCGTTGTAAAAACCAATGTCCAAAGTAGGAAAAATTTGAGTAAATTCCGACACTTATTTTATGCAGTTCTATCTTTATGAGATTTCATCAACATCATAATACTTAAAATCCCGGAAGCAGGCACTTCCTCCTGTTTCCTCTGCCGCATAGCAGAACAGACCAAACCGGCAACCAGTAAAATGATCCAGTTTGAAGTACAGCTTATGCACGGTTCCGATGGGTAGCCAGTCTCCCTTATTTACCCGGTAATAGCAGCGTGCTTCATCCTTCATGTTACAGAAATCTGCTTCAAGACGAAAATCCATCTGGTGTGATTCAACAACAGTTCCTTCCGTCATATCCAATATACCATCTTCTTTTTTATCCAGCATAAGGACTTCATATTTTCCATGATGTTTTGTAATGCCAACTGCAGCATAACAGCCCTGCAACGCACACAAACCTGCGACATCGCCCTCTTTCAATGCAGAAGCATCAACAGTAACCTCAGCTGCGCAGGACGGATAACTCATCCTTTGCGTAAGCGTATTTACTGCCTGTGTAAGCTCTGTACAAACTTCCCGTGTTGTAATTGTATAGGTTCCCTGCAATGCATCCAGATGATAGTACCGTGGATCTGGATCATGATTAAACTGCCAGCGCGGAAGCAGCCCATTACAGAAATCATCACTTCCCACTAATGGCTGATAAATATATCCTGGTCTGGTACTGTGAACCTCTATTTCTTCCGGCACATGTCCGTTCTGTCCAAAAAACGGAAAATGATCCTTCCAGGTAACCGGAAGCAGAATAGGAATCCGCCCAACTGCTCCGGAATCCTGAAACAGCATTGCATACCACTTTCCATCCGGCGTATCCACTATTCCTCCCTGTGCCACGCCCTGTCCACAATATCCACGATCATCACAAAGTACATCTCCACCCGTGAATTCTCCTTCCAGAGAATCACTGTAAAAGCATGCTTCCGTCCGCATCCAGCGGTCTCTCAGGGAATGAATCAGAAAAATATAATAATAGCCGTTTATTTTTTGAATATGAGAACCCTCATAGCCTAGCTCCGGGTTCTTATGATCACTGACTAAAAGACGATGTAATCCGTCCTTCTTTGGTGCAGTCAAATCTTCATTCAATTCTGTAATCCAGATTTCATCATTTCCATATACAATATAGTTTCTGCCATCCTCATCAAATAATAAAGAGCCGTCATGATAAAAGCCTTCTATCAGCTGCTTTTTCCATGGACCATCTATTTTTTCCGAAGTATACAAATAAGTCTTACGGGTATCATTTGCCACAAAGCAGATATAAAATCGGCCTTCATGATAGCGCAGGGAAGCTGCCCACATGCCCTGTCCGTAAATATTCTGACCGCTTTTCAGTTGCTGCGCATCCGTATGATCCAACGTCTCATAGACATAAGTCACATGCTCCCAGTTCACCAGATCAAAAGACTGCAGAATCTCACAGCCCGGCATAAAGTGCATGGTTGTGGATACCATATAATAGGTGTCTTCTACGCGGATCACGTCCGGATCTGGATAATCCAATCTTGTTATAGGATTTACATTCATTGTTTATTCCTTTCTGTTTTATCTCCATATTCTTTCTTTGTTCTATTCTATTTTTACTATTTTATCTTTGTTTCTTATCCGTCTGCCTTTTCAACTCTTCTCTGCCCCATTTCACTATTGCTAATATCACAATCTCACAGTAAAATATAATAATCGAAAACGATCCTGCACCATGTTATTCATCAGAAATTTCCGGTTTGCACAGATTTACCGGGAATAAACAGAAGGAGACCAGCATGAAGGGAAACCGCAAACTATTAAAAGAAGTGCTTAAAGAAATTCGCCATGATATGACCAATGAGGAGGTTCTGAATCTGCTTGCCGTCAAAGCCTTTGATCCATTCCCTTTTATCCTGCTTAATCTCGTGCTGTCCTGTGTAGCTGCGATTCAGGCACCTCTTATCATGATGAGTCAGAACCGGCAAGAAGAAAAAGATCGCCAACGTGCTGAAAATGACTATAAGGTTAATCTCAAAACTGAGATCATGATTGAAGATCTCTATACATTAACAGTAGTATGCTTTTTAGTTGTACGTAAAATGATATGCCCTAGCACCATGACTCTTTAATGACACACTAAGGCTCTTTGGCTCTTCCACGTGCTCTCCGCTCCAAAGCTCCGTTCCATTTACTCCATCATAAATCTCCAGATCAGCAAGCGGTATGGATATGTCACTGTCTTTATCATCCAGATTAAATACCGCGACATAATATCCACCCTTTGTATCTGCTGCAATCCACAATGCATGCTCTATACCATCGATTTCACGTCTCCACACCTGATGCGAATGCCGTGCATTTGCATGCATGGCAAGTATTTCAGAATTGGTTACCAGATTCATAGTGAATTCGTCAAACCCTGTCAGCTCTCCTCCCAGCATCAAAGGAGAACGCATGATACTCCAGAGTGTCAGCATGGTGATCTGCTCATCCTGTGTGAAATTCGTCCAGTTATTCACATCATATACCTGACGTATCGGTCCGACCGGAAGCATATCGGCATCCGGCCAGTGCCCTGCACCTGCATGGGTGCACCATTTTTCTGCTCTTGAAAACATATCATATAACAGTTCCCACTTATCCCAGAAATCATCGGTGATTCTCCACATATTGGAAATCTGCTTATAAAGCTCTGCCTTTTCTAAAAGAGCAGGTCCCGGCGACAGACTTAAAACCATGGGTCTTCCGCAACCATGCAATGCTTTGCTCAGCATAATCAGTTCGGATTCCTCATGTGGCAGTTCCCGTGCAATATCATCACATTTAATAAAATCCACACCCCAGGAAGCATATAATTCAAAAATACTGTTATAGTATTCCCGTGCCCCGTCTTTCTCAGGATCTACACCATACATATCCGTATTCCAGGCACAGATACTGTTTGTTTTGGCAATTTCCCGGGCATGTCTGTCACTGTTCATGATTTTCGTGTTCTGATGTACAGCCTGCCGTGGAATCCCTCTCATAATATGAATGCCGAACTTCAATCCAAGAGAATGGACATATTCTGCCAATGGTCCAAAGCCCGCACCGTTTGCTGCGGAAGGAAAACGATTTACTGCGGGAAGCAGTCTTCCATACTCATCCATTACTACATCCGCAAAAGGATGATACTCATTGGTTGCAGCATAAGGCTCATACCATTGGATATCCACCACAATATATTCCCAACCGTACTCCTTCAGATGCTCAGCCATAAATTCAGCGTTCCGTCGTACGATATCTTCTGTAACAGCCGCTCCATAACAATCCCAGCTGTTCCACCCCATAGGTGCTGTTTTCATCTTCATCTGTTTTATACCCTCTCGATATCCTGTTAATTCTGTCCGTAATATGCATCTGCACCATGCTTACGGAAATAATGCTTATCCTGTAATTCCTGCGGATGAATCAGCTCCAGCATGACCGACTTTCCGCAGCGGCGGATACCGGTCATAACCTTGATCAGCTCCGTTCCACTTCGGTCCGCGTTGAGCAAAGGTCCACCGGACCTTTAGCGCCCTTGGAAAGTAAGACAACCGTCTCGACATTTGCGGTCCAGGGGAACTGGTCCACGGCCACGGCCTTGTCCACGCGGTAACCGTTCTCCAGAAACACTTCCAGATCTCTCACGAGGCTGGTGGGCTTGCAGGAGATATAAACAATATGCTCCACACCGTAGGCAATGATCTTCGGCAGTGCTTTGGGGTGGATGCCGTCTCTGGGGGGATCTAAGATGATCATATCCGGCTTCTCTTCCACTTCGTCCAGAACCTTCAGTACATCTCCGGCGATGAATTCGCAGTTATCCAGTCCGTTGGCAGCGGCGTTTTTCTTCGCTGCCTCCACGGCTTCCTCCACGATCTCCACACCGATGACTTTCCCGGCGGCCGGTGCCATGAGCTGTGCGATGGTGCCGGTGCCGCTGTAGAGGTCGAACACAGTCTTGTCGCTGCCGCCCAGGTCGCCCACATAATCTCTCGCCGTCTGGTACAGTACCTCCGCACTGTAAGAGTTGGTCTGGAAAAAGGAGAATGTGGAGATCTTGAATTTCAACCCCAGCAGTTCCTCATAAAAATACTCCTGTCCGTATAACAGCTCCGTACGATCACTCTGCACCACATCTGCAATGGAATCATTGGTAATATGTAAGATTCCTGCGAATTTTCCGGCTAGCTTCCTATCCTGTTCCAGGGAAAGCAGCAGATCCTTAAATCCTGTGATCAGCGCATCCACATCCAAGCTTCCTTCCACCGCCGTCTCTCCCTGCCAGGGATCCTGGGAGGTCGTCACCAGTGCCACCAGAATCTCTCCGGTGCGGGATGCCTTACGTACCAGCAGGTGACGTAAGTACCCCTCATGGCTCATTCTGTGGAAAAAGCTTACCTTCGCCCGGGCAAAGTAATCTCTCACTGTCTGTAAGATCAGGCGGTAATCCGCATCCACGATCTCACAGTCCGCTACGGTCACTATATCGTAGAAGCTGCCTCTCTTATGCATGCCCAGCGCCAGCGGTCCGTCCTTGTACTCGTCTCCGAAGGAAAATTCCATCTTATTACGGTATTCATAAGCCTTCGGGCTGCCCTTGATGCCCTCAAAAGCCCAGGCTTCCTCCTGCTTGTTTAACACACTGTCCAGCAGGCGTTTTACCTGTTCCTCCTTGACTTTCAGCTGTTCTTCGTAAGGAAGAGACAGATAGGTACATCCGCCGCACAACCCAAAAAGGGAACACGTCCGGCCGGTTTCCAGAGGTGACTTTTCCGTCACCTCCAAAAGCCTTCCTTCCGCCTTCCCTTTGCGCACTTTATTCACCGAGAACTTGACTTTCTGTCCGGGCAGGCTGTTCTTGACTACAGCAGTCTCATCTCCCACACAGACGATCCCTTTGTTGGGAAAATCGACCCTTACAACAGATCCTTCATATACCTGTCCTTTTTTCATGGGTTAGTTCTCTCCTTCATCCTCGAAGAAGTCGTCATCATCCTCTTCCACGTCATCTGCTTCATCTTCGAAGTCATCCTCGAAGTCTTCCAGATAATCCTGTGCAAAGAAGAAACGGTATACAGCATAAGCCACTGCTGCAACAGCTGCTACGGCGCCGATGATGGCCAGTACCCATAACAGGATATTGCGTTCCTTCTTCTCTTCTACTTCCTTGCCCAACAGCTTGTTAAGCTTCTTCAGTTCGCTGACTTTCAGCTCATTTAATTTGTCAAGATCTACCAGATTTTCAATTCTGTTCATATTATTTACCTGCCTTTCCTGCATCTATTCGTATTTATGGATGCAAAGCATTTTGTTTTCATTCCTTTATATGATACCATATTTTCATCAAAAATACTATAGAAAAACCATATTTGAGGAAATACATTTCTTATTCTTATATTCTTATAATTTCTTACAACTGCTTTAGTTTTGCAAAAGACGCATACATAATCTTCTGCCCTGCCTGGTCGAATTCCACGGTCACCTTATAGTCTCTGGGTTCTCTCACGATATTTAGTACCGTGCCCTCGCCGTATTTGATATGGCGCACTCTGTCACCTACCTCGTAGTCCAGTTTCTCCGGTGCCTTGAACTCCGTGCCCTTCTGCAGTCCGGCCAACTGGTTCAGTCCGCTGATGCCCTTGGAAATATAAGGTTTATCCGCCTTTGCCGTAACACGGGGTTTTAAGGTCGCCTTGGGTCTTGGATCAAAGCCGGTATTACCGAAGCCGCCAAAACCACTATCCGAGCCGGATCCAGACCGGGGAGATGCAATTGCCTCCAGTCCCATGGCACGAAGAGCTGCTTCATTGGCTCTTCTCGCCTGAAAATCTTCCAGATCATCGTCCCGGTATCTTCTGCTGGGCGGCAGGGTATTATCCAATAATTCCTTCGGAATCTCCCTCACAAAACGGCTCACCGGATTGTACTGGGTCTCCCCACGCAGCATTCTGCTCTTTGCACATGTCAGCGTCAGATCCTCCTTGGCTCTGGTGATTCCCACATAAGCCAGTCTTCTCTCTTCCTCGATCTCCAACGGGTCATCGGAAGCAATGGTCATAAAGTTGGGGAATAATCCATCTTCCATGCCGGCGAGATACACCACCGGGAATTCCAGGCCTTTGGCACTGTGCAGCGTCATGAGCAGCACCCGGTTGTCACCGTTCTCCACATTGTCAATGTCTGCCACCAGCATGATTTCTTCCAGAAATTCCGACAGAGAAGGCTCGTCGTGAGTCTCCTCATATGCGGCCGCCTTGGTGATCAATTCATCTACGTTCCCCAGACGATCCTCAGCGGATTCCTCATCCTGATCCCGCAGATATTCTGCATAATCGATCCGTTCCAGCAGAGATTTGATCAGATCCGGCAATGTATACGAAGATAATCCGCTGCGAAGTACCTCGATCAGATTCACAAATCCACGGATCTTGGGCTCCGCTCTTCCCAGTCCCTTGATCTGATCTGCTTCACACAATGCATCAAATAAAGTAATATCCTTCATCTGTGCATAGTCTGCTACCTTTTCCAAGGATGCCGCACCGATGCTTCTTTTCGGCACATTAATAATTCTGCGCAGAGCCACTTCATCCCTGCCGTTATCAATAGTTTTCAGATATGCCAGAATATCGCGGATCTCCTGTCTGGCATAGAAGTTCACTCCACCTACCACATGATAAGGAATGCCCTCCACTACCATACGTTCTTCCAGAAGTCGCGACTGGGCATTGGTACGGTACAGCACCGCACAGTCCGCATAGGCAATGCCGTCATTTTTCACCTTGTCGGCAATATCGTCCGCAATGTATTCCGCCTCTTCATAGGCATTGTCAAACTGCCTGAAATGTACCCGGCTGCCTGCTCCTTTTTCCGTCCAGAGGGCTTTTTCCTTACGGCCTCTGTTGTTACGGATCACCGCGTTGGCCGCATCCAGGATGTTCTGGGTGGATCGGTAGTTCTGTTCCAGCTTAATCACCTTTGCATCGGGATATACCTTCTCGTAGTCCAGAATATTACGGATATTGGCACCGCGGAATTTGTAGATGGACTGGTCATCATCACCTACCACACACAGATTGCGATAACCGTCCGCCAACAGACGGATCAGTTCGAACTGCGCTGTATTGGTATCCTGGTACTCATCCACCATGATATATTTGAAACGTTCCTGATAATTATAAAGTACTTCCGGGCAGCTTTTGAACAGTTCCACAGTCTTTACAATAATATCATCAAAATCCAGTGCATTACTCTTTTTCAAGGTCTCCTGATACTCTCTGTAGACCTTGGCGATCACGGATTTCTTGTAATCTCCCACGGATTTTACTTCAAATTCCCGCACATCCACCAGCTCGTCCTTGGCGGAGGAAATTTCCGATAACAGCGTCCGCTCTTTGTACATCTTCGTGTCGATGTTCAGGCGCTTGCAGACCTGCTTTATCACAGATTTCTGGTCATCCGTATCATAAATGGTAAAATTCGTATCATAGCCCAACCGGTCAATATGTCTTCTGAGGATCCTCATGCAAGTGGCATGGAATGTCGCTACCCATACCTGATCCGCACCGAAACCTGCGATCTGATCCACACGCTCCCGCATCTCCTGGGCTGCTTTGTTGGTAAAAGTGATGGCCAGAATGTTCCATGGATTTACTCCCATCTCATCGATCAGATAAGCCACTCTGTGGGTCAGGACACGGGTCTTGCCGCTTCCTGCGCCCGCCAACAGAAGGAGCGGTCCTTCCGTATGAAGCACCGCTTCTTTTTGTTCTTTATTTAAGGTATCATAAATACTCATGAATTACGCATTATCCCTTTCATTAAATTCCTGCAAAAACTTTCGGAAATCATCGATTGGCATAGGCTTTGCATAAAAATAGCCCTGTACGATGTCACAGTCCGCCAGACGCAGCATGTCTAACTGTTCCTTCGTCTCCACCCCCTCTGCCAATACCTTGAAGCCGAGATGCTTCAACATTTTAGTCAGATATTTGATAATTGTCAATGCCGTTTCTTCCCGTTCGCTGTTCATGGTGTCATCCAGGAACTGCTTGTCCAGCTTCACCGTATCCACCGCTACCTTGGACAACAGATTCAGGGATGAATAACCGCTGCCGAAATCATCTACTGAAATCTCTACCCCTTTATCCCGGAGAGTCTCCAGATTGTTGGTCAGTTTATTTAGATCCGACATGAAAACAGATTCCGTCACTTCCACTTCCAAAAGTTCACTGGGTACTTTGTAGTCTTTCAGGCGTTTTAAAATATTCGGTACGAAGTCTGTATATTCATTATGCCTTCTGGAAAAGTTCACCGAGATCGGCACCACTTCTTCTCTCTGCGCCAAAGCATCCTGCAAATATTCCAGTACCTGATCCAGAATGGCAAAATCCACCTTGGTCACAAATCCGTTTCTCTCAAAGACATCAATAAATCTCCCCGGCATTACCATAGAACCGTCAGCCCGGATCCATCTGACCAGTGCTTCAGCACCCACTACTTTTCCGGTGTGCAAAGAAACTTTCGGCTGCAGATACGCCCGAAATTCCTTATTATTGTATGCAGCTACCATACCAGATACGATCTCTCTGGTATTCTCCAGATTCTTACGGATCTTCTCTGTATAGATTTCCACCGCACTGTCTACCTTCTGGGTCTTGCACTGTTTTCTGGCCTCATTGGCGTTATCCATCATGGAGGACACCGACCAGTCATTCTCCAGGACTTCATACATTCCCGTGGCAATGACCAGATTGCACTGGTCGTAGCGGCTGTTGGTCTTCTGCACAAAAGTATTGGTGAATTCCAGATATTTGTCTCTGGCCTTCTCCACCGTATCTTCCTTCAGCACTCCCACGAAATGATCCGAAGTTACACGACAGAACAGTACGCCGTTCTGGCACTTTTCCTGCAAGGCTATCGCAAAATCATGCAGGATCCTATCTCCCACTTCATAACCGTACATTTCGTTCACATACTGGAAATTTGAAAAATCAGATGACACAAAAAACAATCCTGATTTCCCATGGGCAGCCATATAGGCCTCCAGCTTATCCACAAACTTGTTATATATCGGCAGTCCGGTCAGAGCATCATAATTCAGTTTCCGGTTCAGCTCACGCTGATCTTTCTCCGCATTCTTCAGCGTGCGCAGTCGGTTAAAAATCTGGTGAGAAATTCTGCACAGTGCATTTTTCTCCTCCTGCCAGCTTCTGTCTGTGTGGCGATTTGAGAAAATAACGCTGGCCTTTAATCCCTTAGCGGCCGTGGACATTACAATCATCACGGACTCCGCCTCTTCCTTGTAGACATCCGGAGTCTCTGACTGACGGTAGATCACAGCACCGGATTCATCGGCCTTTTTCCGGATCCTGTCCCATTCGAACACGCCGGGATTCAGGATTCTTCTGGCAAAATCTTTCTTCTCTTCACGATTCCATTGATAACGGATTGTTGGTCCAGCCTCGTTGACTTCCATACAGATCATGTCATCAATTCCAAAAAAGCTACAGGTCCGCTCACAGATCACCTTTAGTGCACTGGTCAGATTCGGCACATTTTCCAACAGATCCATGCAAAATAATACCAAATCTTCCGCACTCTCAAACTGTGCCTCTTTATGGGCAATCTCGTCCTCCTTGTTCTCTTCACTGTCCAGATAACTCTTGCCGGGCAATGCCACACCTTCCTTGACATCCAGCAGGTAATAAGCACCCTTTCCTTTGCTCTTTACCTGATACAGGGCTGCATCTGCCCACTGGAACAACAGATTGTAATCCGTCACCGTGCCGTCTGTCACCGCCGCGCCCAGGCTACAGGAAATGTGCAGCCCTGTCTTGTCATCATCATAACGGTCAGACATGCAGCGGTTCAGCTGTTTTAATTTCTCCTCCAGGTGTTCTCTGTCCATGTCCTCCACATAGAAGACAAATTCATCCCCACCGATCCGGCCTTTTAACGCCTCGGGGAAAATATTACTGAGTTCATCCGCAAAGGAACACAATACCGCATCCCCAAACAGATGGCCGTTGGTGTCGTTAATCTTCTTAAAGCTGTCCACATCCTGTACGACCAGATACCCAGTCTGCCCGCGTTTCAGGCTCTGTAGCCTGGCACCGATCTGTTGTTTGATGGTAGAATTGTTCAGCAATCCGGTCAGGGAATCTTTCTGAGATTTTTCCCGCAGTTCCCACTCTTTTTTCTTCTGGTCATCAATGTCACAGACCTTTCCCAGAACCCGCTCCGGTTCTCCCTTTTCATCATAAAAAGTCTGTCCGATGACCTTCACCCACCTGGGTTTCCCCTCTGCATCAGTCTTGCAGAGTTCGATATAAATATCCGGCTTGCCACTGCGCAGTGCTTCTGCCAGCTGTTGTTCTACCGTTTCTGTCCGGTTCCCGGCTTCTTTGAGCAGCTGATCTGTATACCCCTCCGTGATCTGCCGGGAATACAGAATTCCCTCTCCCGGACCGGCATAATACATCTTGTCATTTACAATATCATATTCGAAAATCAGATCTCCGGACATACGGATCACAGCCATCAGCTTTTCCCGCTCCCGGTGCAGTTCTCTGGTGGTCTCATCCAGCTGTCTGTCCACATCCCCTGTCTGTTTTTCCTGCAATGCAACCTCTTTTTTCAATCCCATACATTTTTCTTCCATGCAGACCCTCTTTTGCTTTCTCTATACCTCTTCCACCCGGCTGAAATTCCAGACACGGAGATTGTATTCCACGATCGGCGTGTCACAGTAAATACATTTCTTGGCTCCCAGTCCCGGAAGCGGTGCTCCACAGTTCGGACAGTTCAGTCCCAGACCGGCATCCTCCTGATTCTCGATCATATCCTGATCCTGGATATAGACCAGTTCCACGTTATACTTGGCCTGTTCTTTATGCTCTTCACTGCCTCTTATTACTTTTCCGTTCTCTTTTAATGCATGAAAATACTCCACTGCCGTCTGCAGGACAATACTCTGTCTTCCCCTCTGCTTCCGGTACTGGTGGATCTCCGTTCTGTGAATATGGATATTTTCAAAGCTCTCCTTCTGGGACTGGTTCTGTAGCATTTCCAGCCGCAGTCTGAGCTGTTCTTTCAATTCTCTGGTTCCCTCCGACAACAGGGCCGGATTCTGTTTCGTAATACTCTGCAGATAGGAGGTCAGCACATTCTCCGCTCTGCTCTTCATCTCATCATAATGAAATTCCGGGAAATCCCGCATAATGGACGGCATGTACAGGTTGGTTGCGGAAGAGACCGACTTCGGTGTCATTTCCACTTCCTTTTCTCTCTGTTTCATTCCCTCAATCATGGAGTCCGTTCCGAATAACATCCGGGAGGTATCCCGCAGTTTTTTCCTGATGTTGCAATAGGCATAATAAATGATTCCTGCAAGCACCAGAAGTAATACCAATATGACGATAATTGCAATCAGATTTCCGCTCATTTATGTTTCTCTCTGTTTTTCATTCTGTTGTAATGTTTGTATAGCATAAGTTTCAGGAACGCAGGTGCCAAAGTTGCACCACATATCTGAACTGTTAACAGTTCAGCGCGCCATTCGCAAAGCCGCACTGTTACAGCAAAGTACAGCAGACGCCTAAAGGCATCCGCTGTACTGCTGTTTTGTAGAAATATTCTGCTGAGTATGTATTATACTCTGTCGTTCTCGTCAAAAGGATCACCGCACTCCGGGCAGAACTTGGGAGGATGTGCAGGATCTTCCGGCTCCCAGCCACACTTGTCGCATTTATAGATCGGTGCGCCGTCCGGCTTCTTTGCTCCGCATTCGGAACAGAACTTGCCCTGGTTTACTGCACCACAGCTGCAGGTCCAACCTGCATCGGAGGGCTTGGGTGCGCCACACTCGGAACAGAATTTGCCCCGGTTATCCGCAGCACCGCAGCTACAGGTCCAGCCTAGTACCGGTGCCTGCATCTTAGGAGCCTGCCCCTGCACAGGTGCTGCCTGTGCCTGCTGCATACCCATACCATTCTGCTGTGCATCCATCTGGTACAGTTGGCCGGCATTAATACCACCTACCATATTCGCCATGTTCATACCGGCAAATGCCATCATAGGTCCTGTAGAAGTATTAGATGCTGCCATCTTCATAGCTTCGGCCTGTGCAGCAGTCATGGTAGCTGCAGCCATTCCGGTATTGCGCAGTACTGCGGTTCTCTGCAGATCAGCAATAGTCTTCGCATCCTCATCGGGAATCTTTGCAGAGTTGATATTGATAGTAACGATCTCGATACCGCGAAGCTTGGTCCACAGATCGGAAAGTTCATCTTTTAAAGCCTCCGTCAGTTCCTCAGTGTGTGCGGGAATCTCACTGGGACGGACGCCTTTTGCGGAGATCTTGGCCAGTGCGGGCTGCAATGCAGTCAACAGTTCTGCCTTCATCTTCGCTACCAGTTCACTTCTGGTGTAGGACTCTGTTACGTTACCACATACATTCTTGTAGAATAACAGAGGATCTACCAGATGGAATGAATATTCACCGTTACAACGTAAAGAAGTATCCAGATCCAGTCCGATATTCTGATCGATCACACGGAAAGGAATGGGGCTTGCAGTACCAAAGAGATTGTTCATGATCTCCTTAATATTAAAAAAGTAGATTCTCTGATCCTTTGCCGCATTACCTCCGAAGGTAAAACGCTTCCCGATATTGGAAAATGTATTCTTAACGCTCTCACCAAGATTTCCGTAGAACAGGCTGGGCTCGGTGGAAGAATCATATACGAATTCACCTGCATCGGCACAGAACTCTACAATTCCGCCCTGATCCACGATGATCATACACTGTCCTTCGTTGACTGCCACGATAGAGCCGTTGGAGATAATGTTCTCCACACCCTTGGTGTTACTGTTACGTCCATTGGTTACACGCTGCTGTCCTTTTACTACCAGCACATCATTGGAAAGGGAATCACAATAGAAATACTCTCTCCACTGGTCAGCCATCATGCTGCTGACTGCATCTTTCGCTGCTCTGATTAAACCCATTACCGCACCTCCGTTTTTATATGAAAAATCTGTTCTTTTTCACATCTCTTATATTTTAGCAAATTTTACACATTCCCTCAACTGCTTTTCGTAAAATATCGTCTTTTTTCCTTTACAATGTGCCGTTTTTCTACTAAACTGTGATATTAGAGATGTTTGATTAAACTATAATATAAAAGGGTTGAAAGAAAAATGGGTAAAAAAGCTACAAAAGCCGCTGATAATATGTACTATCTCGCACGTTGCGAAGCCGCTGAGACGAATGCGGACTTCAGCAGCCGGGAAAAAGCCGCCGAACTGGTGGGCATCGACCGTACCAGACTGGCCAGGATCGAACTGGACACCATTGTTCCCTATCCCGAGGAAGTCAAGGCCATGGCCAAGGCCTACAATACACCGGAGCTGAACAATTCCTTCTGTGCCAGGGAATGTCCTCTGGGGCGCAGCAGTGTATCGGAAGTCGACATTGTGGACTTTGACCGGCTGGCATTGAAGGTACTGGGTTCCTTAAAAGATATCGACACCCTGCGGGCTTCCCTGATTGCCATCTCCGAGGACGGCATCATCTCCGAAGATGAGCGCCCGGCCTTCCAGGATATTCTGGATTCCCTGGAGAAGATCAGCACCAACGCCAAAGCTCTGAAGCTCTGGGCCATCAAAAATATACACATCAAGGAGGAGGATGTCTGATCCTCCTCCTTTTTTACAACTATCCTGTTTTATTTATCTTGCCGCCGCTTTCTCTGCAAATTCCGTAGTTACCAGTGTTTCGTAAGGTACTCTCTCTTTCAGCACATCCGAATCCTCCAGAATATTCTGCAACAGGTCAAAGGCATCTTTATGGAAGATCAGATCCTCTTTCCAGGTATCCTGTTCCTGATATCTGGCAACAATAGCTGTCAATGTGTCACTTTCGGTCTCGGCAAACTGGGGTGCAATACACTTGGCAATTTCCTCCGCACTATGCTCCTGTACGTAATCCATGCCTTTTTGCAAGGCATCAGTGAATGCCTGAATGGTCTCGGGATTTTTTTCCAGGTAACTCTTCTTTGCTGAGAACGAGGTATAAGGAACATAACCGGATTCTTCACCCAGAGAGGCCACCACATAGCCGTCACCCTTCTGCTCCAACAGTGTAGCATGCGGCTCGAACTCAATAGTAAAGTCTCCCTGTCCGCCGGAAAAAGCTGCTGCCGTGGAACCGAAGTCAATGCTCTGGTCGATGGACAGATCCGTTGTCGGATCCATATTATTTTTCTCCAGAATATATTCAAATACCATCTCCGGCATACCGCCCGCTCTACCGCCCAAGACGGTAGTACCTTTTAACATATCCCACGAAAAATCATCGATGGGTTCTCTCGCCACCAGGAAATTGCCAGCCCGCTGGGTCAGCTGGGCAAAATTCACCACATAATCTTCCGTTCCGCCAGCATAGGTGTAAATGGTGCTCTCGCTGCCCATAAAGCCGATGTCCGCCTCACTGGTCAGTACTGCCGTCATGGTCTTATCCGCGCCAAATCCCGTCACCAGCTCCAGATCGATCCCGGCATCTTCAAAATATCCTTCTTCGATTGCCACATACATCGGTGCATAAAAAACAGAGTGGGCTACCTCATTGAGCACCACTCTGGTCTTCTTTGGTCCGTTCGTCTGCTGTGCGCTGCCGCAGCCCGTAAGTGCAGCCGCTGCAAGCACTACAGACAATACTGCTACCGTTACTTTCCTTCTTTTCATAATCATTCATCCTCCCTGAGATTACATATTTATTCTATGTAACCTCAGGGAAAACGTTCCATATAATTACAGATTTGCCTTGATCTTATCGATCATCTCCTGATACTCCGCATCGGTCAGCAGAGTCTTGCCGGGGTTCATCTCGAAGGTTCCGCCCCACTCGAAGCCGTCCTTGTACTTCGGGCACAGGTGCATATGCAGATGGCAGCCGGTGTCACCGTAAGCGCCGTAGTTTAATTTATCGGGATGGAATGCTGCATGAATAGCTTTGGCTGCATGAGCCACATCCTCGAAGAATAATCTTCTCTCTTCCTCGCTGATGTCCACGATCTCGCTGACATGGTCCTTATATGCCACGATACATCTGCCGGGATGGCTCTGCTCCTTGAACAGGATCAGGCTGCTTACCTTCAGGTCACAGATAAAAATACCGAACTTGTCTAACAGTTCTCCTCTCATACAATATCCACAATTTGCGTCTTTCATTTGTTCTCCTATCTGCCCTCTTACGGGGCCTGCCGTCTGCGGCTTAAATTCTTGTCCGGTCTTGCCGGCCAGGATCAGCTATAATGTTATGTTGATCAGTTTACGGATGTTCTCCGGATCATAGTTCAACACCAGTTCCTTCGGAAATTCCAGTTCCCGCATCAGCTGCTCTGCATCATCAAATGCTCCGATGGCAAAGCACATATGGCTGTCCGTTCCCATTATAACAGGCTGATCATACTTCATGCAAGTCTTTAACAGCTCTGTAATATTTTCTCTGCCTCCTTGTCTGGCCGACTGGGGATTCAGGGATGAATTGTTCACTTCCAACACCGCCTGTGCCTGTCTGGCCTCTCGCACCAGTTCGTCATAATCCAACGGAAATCTGCCGTCATCGGGATGCCCAAGTATTTTCACATAAGGATTCTGAAAAGCTCTGACAGATGCCAGTGTATTCTCCTTGCGGCTTCCCGCAGTAAAGGCAAAGGGATGAATGCTGGCAAGGGCATAATCCATTTTCTGCAGATAGCGCTCTTCCAGATCCAGTTCACCGTTTGTACTGCAGATATTTGCTTCTACGCCGCATAGCAGGCGCAGACTTCCATCTGGCTTCGGTATTACCCGGCCGGTGTTCTCTTCTCTGTCATATATTCTGGGAATCACTTTATAATTACTGAAAAAGAAATTATGCGGGCCTCCCGGGGAAGTCGGTCCGTGCTCACTCATTCCCAGGTACTGTAAGCCCATTGCCAATGCAGCATCTATATTCTCCAACAAGGTACTATACGCATGCCCTGCTGCCAGAGTATGCGTATGAAGATCCATGATTGCTTTCATTCTATTGTCCTTTTACTTTCCAAAACGGTCTAATTCTTTTTCTTATGAGCTTCCTTCTCCGGTTCCTGTGCTTTCATCGTATCTGCCAGATCCGCTACCAGCTGTTCCACAATCATCTTCTTCATATAGACATCAAAGCTCAACAGGCAGATCAGGGCAAATTTCTGTAAAAACTCCTGCTCTTCTCCGGTCACTTCGGTAAAGGAATCCTCTGCTCTGCGGAATTTCTCCACAACATCCTTTTTCAGATCCTCCAGCTGTTCCTTCTCCAACACCACCACTTCCTTGTAGACGCTCTCCAGGTCAAAGACCTGTCCGTTCTGAAAATAGCGGTCAGTAAGGGGCTTAAGCAGCGTCTGGATCTCATTCATGGGAATGATCCCTTTATAATAGTAGATAAAAATAAGAAGCAGCACATGCTCTTTGGAATATTTCTTCTTCACCGGCGGCGGCAGCAGATCATTCTTCGCATAATTGTTGATCATGGTCTTGGTCAGGATGCGGTCTTCGGTCTGGGGCCGCACTGCGGAACGCAGCTTACGATCCATAAAGGTCAGTACCTGATCCATATACAGATCAATATTCGGAATATCTTCCGACTTGATATATTCTACTTTCTCCAGACTCTGTAAGATCATCTGAAGTAATTCTTCTGTTGTTGCTGCCATAATGTTCCTGCTGTCCTTTCCGTGAGGTAGTTTCCAAAAATATTGACTCGAGAACCCGTGCTTCGCACTCTGCTGTCTGCTTCGCAGACGGTTCTCTCGTTAATGCATGCAAGAAAACAAATGCTCGCTCTGCGAGCGCTTGTTTTCTTTTGCATTCATTATATAGTATTCAAAACTACATGTCAACAGTTGCACATTTCCTCTGTTCTCTGAATTTATGAAGATTTTATAACTATTTTGTTTCACTCCTTTACTTTACAACTTTAGTATGCTAAAATACTAATAGTTGCGTTGTATTGATTACAACTATGGAAAGGTGTGTCGATAATGAATAAAAAAATCAAAACGGACGCTGTAGATTCCCTTTTTGATGCGGTGTTGTGTCTGCAGTCCCGTGAGGAATGCTACAGTTTCTTCGAAGATCTGTGTACTGTCAACGAACTGTTGTCTCTGTCCCAACGGTTCGAAGTGGCTGCCATGCTGAAGGACGGCAAGACATATCTGGAGATTGCCGAGAAGACCGGAGCTTCCACCGCCACCATCAGCCGCGTAAACCGTTCTCTGAATTACGGCAACGACGGTTACGAGCTGGTCTTTGGACGTATGGAGAAAAAGGAAACGGAACAGAATTCTTAACTTAATGAATAAAAACAGGAGCACTCAAAAACGGCGCTCCTGTTTTTATTTTATCTTTTATTCTTCTTATGCTTCGCTTGTATTGGCTGCTGTTGTTTCCGCAGCTGGAGTTTCTGTCTTCTCCACCGTCTCTGCTGTCTGTGAAGTCTCCTGATTTTCTCTCTTTTTTTCCTCTTCCACTTCCTTCAGAGCTTCTGCGATGGCTGCCTTGGCACTCTTGCGTCCTGCCCGGACCGCTTTGGCCGTTCTGGCTTTACCTTTTCTGTCAGGAACTGTCTGGTTCATATCGATTTTTCCCTGGAATACGGCATGTTCATCAATAACGATCACCTTTGTGGCAATGTCCCCCAGCACTTTGGCCGAAGCTGTCAGTTCCGCTTTCTCCGGTGCAGTGATATTTCCGGTCACTTCCCCGCCGATCAGAACAGATGCAGCCTGTACATCTCCTGTGACTATGCTTCCGGCTCCCAGGATCAGGTTGCCTGTCACCGTCACGTTACCACCAATCTTACCGTCAATTCTTGCGGAACCGTCCAATGTAAAATCTCCGGTCAACTCCGCTCCGGCACCGATCAGTGTGCTCATTTTTGTATCTGCATTCTTTTTTCCTAACATGTATCTTCCAAACCTTTCTGCAATCAACCACTGATTGCCAGCATATCCATAGGATTAATATAGCTTCCGTCTTTCTGCATCTGGTATCCCAGATCCGCGTTATCTTCGCCGATGACAAACAAGGTAGTTCCCTGTACTACGGAATCCCCCACATTCACTGTGGTATCTCCTTTATTCCGATAGATGGTGACATAACCGTTGCCATGATCCACCCACACGCTGTGTCCGTAGATCTCGTCATCATTTATGGCAATGACCGTACCGCTGGCCGCCGCCACAACCGTAGTTCCCACCGATGCATGGAATATGCACATGGGATCGCCCTCACTTACTTCCTCCATGGATGCAGAACCCGTCAGAGGGAATTCCGTAGGAAGGCTCTGCTTTTCCAGAGTTGCTGATAATTCGCTCTCACTCTGTACCTTCTGGCTTACGGTGTCGCTTAAGATCTGTATCTCTTCCGCCTGTTCCGTCACCTGCGCTTCCAGCTTACTGTTCTGCTCGCTCAGTGTCTTGTTCTCTTCCTCCAGTGCCATAACCTGTTCATGGCTCCGTCTGCTGGCGTTCTCCCAGAGCTGTCCCTCGTAGATAAAATAGCCGATCACTCCGCCGATCAATACACACAACAGAAGTACCACGACTTCCACGATCCATGCACGCACACGGAACTGCTTTACATTGGCATCTGCTGCGTCTGACGTAAGAATCAGCACATGGTTCAATCTTCGCTTATGTTTACGTCTTTTCATAGAGTCACCTCCGCTAAATATCAACCCATTTTACCACAGGAAAGCTCTTACAGCAATCATTTCTTAACATTTTTGTAATATTTTCCCAAGATTTTCTTCATTTATTCGTATTTAAAAGGGAATTGCCTATAAATTTTTGTGCAATTTTACAGAATCGTCTATTTACTTTTACTACCTGCTGTGCTATGATGCACTTGCTGAGACAATGTTGTATACATTGCAAAAAGTAAATGACAGCAAAGAATTTGTGGAGGTATCTATTATGAACAAAGGTACAGTTAAGTGGTTCAACAATCAGAAGGGTTATGGTTTCATCTCCGATGAATCCGGCAAGGATGTATTCGTACACTACAGCGGTCTGAACATGGACGGTTACAAGACCCTGGAAGAGGGCGCGGCCGTTTCTTTTGATATCGTAGATGGAGAAAAGGGACCTCAGGCTGTTAACGTAACCAAACTTTAATCATAAACGAAAAATAGAAAGATCCGCAGGCGCTATCACATGATAGTTCCTGCGGATCTTTCTATTTTTCTCTGCACACTGTCAGTACATCTTCCCATTTCATGCTGCCGCCGAAGAGATCCAGTGCACTCCCGATGGTCACATTCATCCGGTTCTGCCCCAGTTTTTTTAACAAATACAGATCTTCCATGGAGTGAACACCACCCGCATAGGTGATTGGATTTCCGGTATAATTTCCAATAAACTTTACCAGTTCCTGTTCAATTCCCCGGGCCTTGCCTTCCACATCCACGGCATGGATCAGGAATTCATCACAATAGACAGATAATTTTTTAAGTAGTGCCTCATCCACTGCTTCTTCTGTCAGCTTCTGCCAGCGGTCAGTCACTACCAGATACTGCTCTCCCGCACGCTTGCAGCTTACATCCAGCACAAGGTGCTCTTTTCCGATGGACTGGACCAGTTTGTCCAGTCTGCCATAGTCGATCCGTCCCTCCCTGAACACATAGGACGTCACGATCACATGGGAGGCCCCTGCTGCCAGATACTCTGCCGCATTCTCCGCCGTGATGCCTCCTCCGACCTGCAATCCTCCCGGATATACACGCAGGGCCGACAATGCCTGTTCCTTCGTTGCCTCATAATAAGGGCTGTCCGAGGCATTCAATAAAATAATATGTCCGCCTTTTAAACTGTTTTTCTGATACAGTTTTGCATAAAAGGCAGCGTCCTGTTCTGAGACAAAGTTCTCCTGCGCCCGATCACCAAGATCTTTTAAGCTTCCACCGACAATCTGTTTTACTTTTCCGTTATGAATATCAATACAGGGGCGAAATTCCATCTTTTTCCTCGTTTTCTTCCAAATGATTTTTATTTTTTTGAATTATTTTCTAAAATCCGCACATACTACCCTCAAGCCGACCATCTTTGGTTCGGACTGAATATCCCTGACGGGCATCTTGAAATGGAGGACATTATGAAAAATAAGACAAATAACGTAACATCCCACATCGGGAAAAAATTACTGGTTCTGGGCATCATCACAGTCTACCTGTGTATGGCGACCGCCTGTGGCACCAACAAGAACAACAATAACTCCGGCAGCATGGCTGCCTCTCCTTCTCCGTCCACCTCTCCTGCTGCTCAGGGGAGCACAGAGGCGCAGACCACAGAGACCGGAACTGCCGCTACCGACAGCACTATGGGTGACATGAACGGCAACGGTAACACCGTAGGAGAAAATGATTCCATGCTGGATAATGCAGGCAATGCCATCGGAGAAGCCGGTGATACCGTAGGCAATATCGTGGACGATGCCGCAAACGGTGTCTCCGATATCACCAACGACCTGGTAGGCAACGGTAATGATACTGCAGGTAACAACAATTCTACCACTGCCACCACCGGAGCCGGCCAGAGATAAGTTATACCTCTTCCATGATCGTACCTTCCCGGTAAGCCTCCAGGAGTTCTTCCAGATAGAAGATATTCTCCTGGATCTCCTTGCCGGTATCGGTATCGGCCACCAGTTTTCTGCGGGGGAAATTCTCCACCACCACGGAATCCGAGAAAATATCCGATTCCTTGATGATCGCCGCTTCCGTAGATTCAAAAGGTTCATGGGCTACCAGACGCATTCCTCTGGAATTACATACCAGCGTATATCCCGCAATTCCCGTCTTTTTCTGATATGCTTTGGAAAAGCCACCGTCGATGATCAGCAGCTTACCGCCGCATTTGATGGGTGATTCCCCATGGATCTGTTCCACGGGCACATGACCATTGACGATATGGGCATCGGCCTTGTCCAGACCGAATTCCTCTAAGATTCTGCCGATGACTTCCTCATTTTCCAACAGCTTATAGTAACTGTTTTTCTCTTCTATATGAGTCTCCTTATCCTTCAGGAAATACCGCTCAAAGGTAGCCATTTTTGCCTTGCCGAACACCGGGGAACCGGGGCCAGCCCAGATGTACCAGATCATATCCTGTCCCAGAGCGCGCTCTTTGGCTTCTTTGGCATAATAACCTCTTCTGGCGTAATATTCCAGAATGTCGTACAGTGCTTTTCCGCAATACTCTTTTCCGCAGATCTCCACCTGCATGAAACTGCCGTCCGGATTCAAGGGGACACAGCCGTGATACAACAGATTGCCGTTGTAAATCTTGTACATGCCGCCCTTGGAAAACAGAAATTTTACATGGCGCTGCAGTTTCTCACAGCGCATGAACACCTGCTGCAGGCGCAGCATGACCTTGCTCTCTTCCTCCGTGAGTTCGTAAGGATGTACAGGATCCACCGTAGGGAAATCCACGTCTTTCATGGGATATTCTTTGCCGTCCACACAGATCGTCTTTTTCTCGAAATCGATCCGATGCAGCAGCATCCGGTCTTCCATATGGAACTCCGGGTGTCTCATGATCAGCTGTCCTTCCAGCTTGAACTGCAAGATAGCAATTGCTTTATGCATCTTGGTGTCCAGCCCGAGATCCTTGGTATTGTAATCGGTATTGAACTTGATGGTAAAGGCATCGCAGTTGGTATTCTCATAAGTTTCCAGTGCAAATGTAGCCAGAGGCAGCAGGTTGATGCCGTAGCCATCCTCCAGAGTGGCGAGATTACCGTATCTGGCAGACATTCTGACCACATTGGCGATACAGGCCAGACTTCCGGCCGCCGCGCCCATCCACACCATGTCATGGTTGCCCCACTGGACATCCACGGAATGGTATTCGCACAAAGTATCCATAATAATATGAGGGCCGGGACCTCTGTCGTAAATATCACCGACGATATGCAGATGATCGATGACCAGCTGCTGGATCAGGTGGCTTAACGCAATAATAAACTGCGGCGCTCTGCCGATGCGGATGATAGTATGGATGATCTCATTATAGTATGCCTCTTTGTCCTGGATTTCTTCCTTCTCCGTGATCAGTTCTTCGATGACATAGGCGAAATCCTTCGGCAATGCCTTTCTGACTTTGGAGCGGGTGTATTTGGAAGAGACACGTTTGATGACCTGTACCAGACGATGAAGGGATATTTTGTACCAGTCCTCCAGATTGTCCTCTTCTCTTTCCACGATCTCCAGTTTGCTCTCTGGATAATAGATCAGGGTTGCCAGGCTTTTTTTGTCCTTGTTGCTGATGGTGTTGCCGAATTCCTCGTCGATCTTGCGGCGTACGGAACCGGAACCGTTTTTCAGGACATGGTTGAACTGTTCGTATTCTCCGTGGATATCCGTCAGGAAATGTTCCGTACCTTTGGGGAGGTTCAGGATGGACTGGAGGTTGATGATCTCTGTGGAGGCCGCCGCTATATTTTTGTATTGGTGTGAGAGGGTCTTTAGAACCTTCTGTTCCATTTCGTTCATGAAATTCAACCTTTCTACGTTACTTCACGAAGCGAACGGATACCATGCCTCGGTGTAAGGTCTCCGAGTGTGAATTTTCTAGGAAAAGTGATTCATTTGTTCTACTTAACACGGGCACGCCTACACGCACCATCCGTAGTGCGGATCGGCTGTCGCAAACATCGTGTTTGCTCCACCCTGTTCTTCAACACTTTTCAAGAAAATGTCAACACTCTACGACAAACATCATCGCCATGGCATCCATCCACTTCGTCAGTTCATGACTTTACCAGGTAATTACATCGCTGCATTGATAACATCAGACATGTTGTACATGCCGGCGGGCTTGCCTGCCAGGAACTTGGCTGCCTGTACGGCGCCTTTACCGAAGACAGCTTTGGAGTAGGCGGTGTGGGAGAAGGTTACAACTTCGTCTGCCCCGGCGAAGATCACATCATGGTCACCGACGATGGTGCCGCCTCTGACAGAGCTGATGCCAATTTCTTTCTTCGGTCTCTGCTCTCTGCGGTTGCTGCGGTCATAGACATATTCATACTCACCGTTAAATTCCTCGTTGATGGAATCCGCCAGTGCCAGTGCGGTGCCGCTGGGAGCGTCTACCTTCAGATTGTGGTGCTTCTCCACAATCTCCATATCGAAGCCTGCGTTGGCCAGCACTCCGGCAGCTTCTTTCAAAAGCTTTAACATCAGGTTGATACCTAAGGACATATTGGCGGATTTTAAGATGGCCACCTTTTTTGCTGCTTCGTCTACTTTCGCCAGCTGTGCCTCGGACAGACCAGTGGTGCACAGCACGCAGGGAAGCTTTTTCTCCACGCAGTAATCCAACAGCTTGTCTACTGCCACGGCTGCGGAGAAATCAATGATTGCATCTGCAGCCACATCACATTTGTAAATATCTGTGAATACAGGGTAGGGATTGTGTCCATCGTCTCTGGCATCGATTCCCGCCACCAGTTCCATATCGGGGTCCGCTGCGATCAGTCCGCTGATCACCTGTCCCATTTTACCGTTACATCCATGCATGATTATTTTTACCATTTTTCTTTTCTCCCATCTATCATGGTTTTTGTAATAACGATCCAGCATCCCTCATATTCATTTGCAAAAGCGCACTATGAATCGTTACTTTTTGAAAAAAGATCCCGCCCATGATAAAAATTTCACAGGCGGGATTCTTCCACTCTTGCTCTCTATTTTCCAGCCTACAGGACACCATAATCCTTCAGGGCTTTTTCAAGCCTCTTGGCATTGGCCTCTTCCATTTCACACAGAGGCATACGGAACGCACCGGCTCCCATTCCCATCATGTTCAGTGCGGTCTTCACAGGGATCGGGTTCACTTCACAGAACAGTGCGTTACACAGATCCATGGCATCTAACTGCATCTGACGGCTACCTGCCACATCTCCGTCAAAGAACTTCTGGCAGATCTCGTGGGTCTGTGTAGGTGCTACATTGGAAAGTACGGAGATAACTCCGACTCCGCCCAGGGCCAGAATGGGTACGATCTGGTCGTCATTACCGGAATAAATATCCACAACGCCCTGTCCGATGGCTGCCAGGTGAGCGATCTGGCTGATGTTGCCGCTGGCTTCCTTGATACCTACGATGTTCTCCACGTCCTTACACAGCTTCACTACGGTCTCCGGCAGAATATTGCATCCGGTACGGCTGGGTACGTTATACAGAATAGCGGGAACCTTCACAGAATCCGCAACGGTCTTGAAATGACGATACAGTCCCTTCTGGGTTGCTTTATTATAGTAGGGACTTACCAGCAGAATGCCGTCCACGCCGTATTTCTCCGCTTCCTGAGACAGATATACTGCAGTCTCGGTACAATTGGAACCGGTACCTGCTACTACGGGGATTCTCTTTGCAACTTTGTCCACACAGTATTTGATAGTATCCAGATGCTCCTCATGGGTCAGGGTAGATGACTCACCTGTGGTACCGCATACGATAATAGCATCTGTGCCGTTTGCGATCTGGAATTCGATCAATTCACCGAATTTCTCATAATTGACGGATCCGTCCTCGTTCATGGGTGTGACGATTGCCACGCCTGCTCCTTTAAAAATAGCCATATGCTTCCTCCATTTGCAAAACGCCAGCGCACAATGGCGCCGGCGCTGATTATCCAAGCTTATTTGATAGCGCCCCATCTGCTCACGAGATGACAGTCATACGCTTCTTAAACGTATGCCCAAGATAACATATACAGGATACCTTATCTTTCGGCGTGTTCCCCTTTCTTCTTCCCTCATCGGTACCTGTTACCTCCGAAAAAATACTCTTGAAAAACGCAACCTCTATCTTCTTAAATATAGTTTTATGATAGCATCAACCCATGTGACTGTCAATCCCAGACCTTGAATTTTACCGTTTCAATCTTGGACACTTCATCCGCCAGAACACAGATCTCATCGTTCAGGGTGATTCCCGTCAGAATCACATCCGTATCTCCCCGGCATTCCAGTAATGCCTTCAGGTCATCTTCCGTAATAATATCCTTCTCCACCAGTCCCAGCACTTCGTCCAGGATCAGCAGATCGCATTCTCCAGTCGTCAGTACTTTCTTGGCAAAGCCGATCCCGTTACGGATGTTCTGGATCTCCTCCTGCTTCTTTTCCTCCGGTAATTCCACGAAATTACCGTCCGATTTCTCGAAACGGAACAGCTTGATCTCCGGCTCCATTCTGCGTAAAAAATCGGAATCCCCCAGTCCCTTTCCCTTCAGGAACTGAATAATAACGACCCTCTTGCCTTCTACCGCTGCCTGTACCGCTCTTCCAATCGCTGCCGGTGATTTGCCTCTGCCATCGCCGGTATAAATATAGATGCATCCTTCTGCCATTCCACACCTCATGGTCTATCTGCGTATCTGACGCTCCCTAGCTGTACACAGTTACTAATATCTATGCATTCTTTTATACCATATATTGTCACTTTTTGCAATCTTTTGTCGTTAGACGATGGATTCCTGCACCTGTGCCTCCTCCAGAAGTTCCAGTTTGCTGACGGATACCTCGAAAGCTACTCTTTTCTCCACATGCTCTTCATCCAGTTTTTTCATATATTCACGGCTCTGGATCCGTCCCCAGATCGCACAGCGCTCTCCTACCTTGAAATGCTCCGCATAACGGGCGTTACGTCCCCAACAGATACAGGGAATATAATCGGATTTTCCGTACGGACGGTTTACTGCCAGCAGCAGATCCGCTATTTCTCTTCCCAACGGTGTCTTACGATACACCGGTTCCTTACATATATATCCATCCAGATAAATCTGGTTCGTCTTCGAACTTTCTTCCATTTCTTCAATAAATTTCACTTCTCTGGCAAACACAGACAACACCAGTCTGTTCTTGCGCTCCTCATGACGATTGTAGGAACGAAACTGTCCGTTCACACACAAAAGCATTCCGACATAGCTGGCTGTCACGTCCAGTAATCTTTCTGAGACCATCACCGGTATAATGTCAAAACTGTCGCTCAGTCTCGTACATTTGATGTCCACCATGTAGAATCCTTCCCCATAGATCTCATGGCTGTAGGAAAAATTGCTTACCACTTCCCCCATCACCGTTACCTGATTGTTTTCAATAACCTTATCTGTCATTTTTGTTCTCCCTTCTACATCTTCTGACTCTTCTACAACAATCTTTATGTATTGCACTACTATTTATACTCTAAAATCCATCGTTTGAGTACTAAAACTCATCGCACAAAAGGGCAAATTACGCACAAAAGGGATTTCTTTTCCATACTTTTTCATATAGAAAACCACCAAAAGCGTTGATTTTCCACGGTTTTTTCTTGCGTACGGAAATGATAAGTGCTATACTGAAACAGTTTGAAAAAAGATTGAATCAGTTGCACGCATTTTTAGAAAGGCAAGGATTTTTATGAGACAAAAAAGAGAAGATGTCAGAAACGTTGCAATCATTGCTCACGTAGACCACGGTAAAACCACTCTGGTGGATGAGCTGTTAAAACAAAGCGGTGTATTCCGTGAAAATCAGGAAGTTGCTGAGCGTGTCATGGACTCCAACGATATCGAGCGTGAGCGTGGTATCACCATTCTGTCCAAGAACACTGCCGTTATGTATAAGGGTACCAAGATCAACATCATCGACACCCCGGGCCATGCGGACTTCGGCGGCGAGGTAGAGCGTGTCCTGAAAATGGTAAACGGTGTTATCCTGGTGGTGGATGCCTTCGAGGGTGCCATGCCCCAGACCAAATTCGTGCTTCGTAAAGCACTGGAATTAAAGCTTCCCGTTATCGTATGTATCAATAAGATCGACCGTCCCGAAGCAAGACCCGATGAGGTCGTAGACGAGGTACTGGAACTGTTCTTAGAGCTGGATGCGGATGATTCTCAGCTGGATTGTCCTTTCGTATATGCTTCCGCAAAGGCCGGTATTGCCTCTCTGGATGCTGACGAAATGGGTACTGATATGGAACCTCTGTTTGAGACCATTTTAAACTACATCCCCGCTCCCGAAGGAGATCCGGATGCGGCTACCCAGGTACTGATCAGTACCATTGATTATAATGAATATGTAGGACGTATCGGTGTCGGTAAAGTAGACAACGGTACCATCCGTGTAAACCAGGATGTGGTCATCTGTAACCACCACGATCCCGACAAGATCATCAAGACCAAGGTCAGCAAGCTGTACGAGTTCGACGGTCTGAATAAAGTAGAAGTCAAAGAAGCTGGCATCGGTTCCATCGTTGCGATCTCCGGCATCAGTGAGATCCACATCGGTGACACCCTCTGCTCTCCCGAAAATGTGGTTCCCATTCCTTTCCAGAAGATCAGTGAGCCTACCATTGCCATGCAGTTCATGGTAAACGATTCTCCTCTGGCCGGTCAGGAAGGTAAATTCGTTACCAGCCGTCACCTGCGTGACAGACTGTTCCGTGAGTTGAATACCGATGTTTCCTTACGTGTGGAAGAGACCGAGTCCGCCGACCGTTTCAAGGTATCCGGCCGTGGTGAGCTGCATCTGTCCGTACTGATCGAGAATATGCGTCGTGAAGGTTTTGAGTTTGCAGTAAGTAAGGCTGAGGTTCTGTATCATACCGATGAGAACGGCAAGAAGTTAGAACCTATGGAGCTGGCTTACATCGATGTTCCCAATGAATTTGCCGGTGCTGTTATTGAGAAGCTTGGTCAGAGAAAAGGTGAACTTCGTAACATGGGTTCCATTTCCGGCGGCACTTACACCCGTCTGGAGTTCTCCATCCCCGCAAGAGGACTGATTGGTTACCGCGGTGAGTTCATGACCGATACCAAGGGTAACGGTATTCTGAACACCGTATTCGACGACTACGGCCCTTACAAGGGAGATATCCAGTATCGTAAGATGGGTTCCCTGATCGCATTTGAAGCCGGTGAAGCTATCACCTACGGTCTGTACAATGCGCAGGAGCGTGGTACTCTCTTCATCGGACCCGGTGAAAAGGTATACTCCGGTATGGTCATCGGTCAGACCGGACGCAGTGAGGACATCGAGATCAATGTCTGCAAGAAGAAGCAGCTGACCAACACCCGTTCCTCCAGCGCTGACGAAGCTCTGCGTCTGACACCGCCCAAAATCCTGTCTCTGGAGCAGGCTCTGGACTTCATCGATACCGACGAACTGTTGGAAGTAACTCCTACCAACCTGCGTATCCGTAAGAAGATTCTGGATCCGACCATGAGGAAACGTGCCATGATCAATAAGAAAGCTTAAGAAGATTTATAAATAGAACCACCTTCATGTACTGCCTGCAGTATGTGAAGGTGGTTTTTAACTGGGTTAACAAAGAATCCCAAATGCCCACGGCGAACGGAACATCCTTCCTCGATGTAAGGTCTCCCGGTGGGAATTTTCTGACGAAAAGTGAGTAGCGGTTCTAAACCGCACGGGCACGGCTCCAGTTGCCATCCATGGCAACGTCCGCCTGTCGCGAACGTCCTGTTCGCTCCACCCTGATGTTCAACACTTTTCGAGAAAATATCACCACCTCCCGACAAACATCTTCGGAAGGACATTCCATCCGCCGCGGGCATTCTGCGTTTTGGAAAGCCTGCGAAAAAACAGTAGCCCGCATTGGGGTAAGGACAAGCAGACTCTAAGCAGCCGTCGGTACTTAGCGAGGGTACTTTCCTCGCTTATGTACCGCTACGGTCTGCGTCCGAAGTGGAAACGGGTCTGCGGTTCTTAGCCCCAATACGGGCTACGGGGATATTTCACTAACTCTTCAGTTAATTCCAGGTGGCTGTCAACACATGCTCCCCGGTCATCTGGACGACGGTGTCTGCGGTAATGATCTGGCCGCTGTACTCCCATCCGCCGAAGGCACTGCCCTCTTTTACCGGGATAGGAAGTTCACCGTAGGTCTCGCCGAAAGTCACCTGTTTGGATTCCACGGTGGAACCGTCGGCACCGATGCCGCCGTCATAGTCGAATTTCACGGTGAACTGTGCGGGAACCCAGTGAGCGGTCAGAGTCATATCGCCGGTGACTTTCTCCGACTGGAAATACCACAGCACTGTCTCTCCTTCTTTTTCCGTATACCACCCGTCAAAGGTGTAGCCGGGCTTATAAGGGGTCTCGGGCTCTGTAAGGAATTCACCGTAGCGTACCTTCCGGGCTGCCACTTCACTTCCGCCGTCCGTATCGTACACAATGTTGAATCCACCGCGTACCGCGAAGAAAATAATCATTCCCACGATCACCACGATCAGGACACCGATCAGGCCGTCCAGAATGCGGATGGGAACATCCTTGCTTCCGTAAATGCCGCGGCCGAACCATTTTCCTTTCGGACGGATTGCTTCCTCCGGCTGCTGCGTCGTTTCCGACTGCGTGGTGACTTCTGCTGCCTTTTCTTCTGTATTCTCTGTTGTCACTTGTTCCTGATTCATAATTTTTCCTTTTCCTAATCTATCATAAGCAATTTCTATGTGCTGCACACTCTCGAAATTGCAACCAATATTCGTATTCCGGACTGTCGTCCTTCATACTCATATTGTTTTACTCCCAACATAGAAAACATCCTTTACCTGCAAGCAGTCACGGATGTTTTCTATGGGTGAGTCTTATATCATTACTTTCTTACCAGGTACTTTCTCATATCGATCGCGCAGGCAACCAGAATGATGAGTCCTTTGATCACATACTGCATGTTCATGTTGATGGACAGGAAGTTCAGTGCTACGAAGATGATTCTTAAGAGAAATACACCAAGTACGACACCACTGATCTTACCGGTACCACCTACGAAAGAGACACCGCCGATAACGCAAGCTGCAATGGCATCACACTCGTAGTTCAATCCGGTATTTGCTGTGTTGGAACCGATACGGGAAGACTCGATGAAACCGGTCAGACCGTACATGGCACCTGCCAGTGTATGTACTAAAATGGTGGTTTTCATTACGTTAACACCGGATACCTTTGCTGCTTCGGGATTGGAACCTACTGCAAACATGTTCTTACCGAAGGTGGTCTTGTTCCAGATGAACCACATGATAACAACGATCAAAGCTGCCAGCCATACATAGTTAGGAATGGCGATTCTCGCGCCGCCGGCATTGAAGGAGATCACGCTTCCCTTTACCACATCGTTGAAGTGCTGATCCAGACCGGACAGAGGCTGACCGTTATTGCCGTTGATCATGATGTACATTAACAGTAGGCCGTATACGATCAACTGGGTAGCCAGCGTTACGATGAAGGGATGCAACTGGAATTTCGCTACGAAGAAACCGTTGACCCATCCCACGATACCGCCGACCAACAGTACGATCAGGATCACCAGAGGGATCGGAAGTACCGGAAGGTTCGGGAACATCTTGGTGGCATAAGTCACGGACTGCATCAGGGATGCCGTGATACATGCGGTCAGTCCTACCACACGTCCTGCGGACAAGTCGGTACCTGTCAATACGATACATCCTGCAATACCACAGGCAATGGGAAGGTTCGCCGCGGACAGGCTGATGATGTTGACAATGGAAGCCGCCGACAGGAAATTGGAGTTCTGGATGTAAGTGTAAATAATTGCTACGATCAGCAGGATGTATAAGGCATTGTTAAGTAAAAATTCTTTCCAATAGGTCTTCTTGTCTCTGCTGTCCAGCTTCTTGTAGTCTGCAAAATTTTGCTTTACGCCGTTAATTTTATTCTGAATTGCTTTGCCGGGATTCATACGCATATCCTCCTATACATATTTTGCAGCAAGAGACATGATCTCTTCCTGTGTCGTATTTTTGGCATCTACTTCTCCTGCCAGCTTACCGCCGCTCATGACAAGAATTCTGTCACATACACCCAGCAGCTCCGGCATCTCCGAAGATACCATCAGGACAACTTTGCCCTTATTGGCCAGATCGATGATCAGCTGGTAGATCTCGTACTTTGCACCTACGTCGATACCTCTGGTAGGCTCATCCAGCATCAGCACCTCCGGCTCTGTGAGAAGCCATCTGCCGAGGATAACCTTCTGCTGGTTACCACCGGACAGTGACCGGATCTTCGTCTTCTGGGAAGGTGTCTTGATATGCATGGCATCAATGGCCCATGCAGTGTCCTTCTCCATGGATTTATCACTCAGATAAAATCCTGCTTTTTTATGTTTCTTCAGACTGGAGATCACCGTGTTCTCCCGGATATTCAGGATTCCGAAGATACCGGTGGCACGACGTTCCTCCGTCAGAAGTGCAAAACCGTTTTTAATGGACTCTCTGGCATTGCGGTTTCTGACCTCTTTGCCGTCCAGTTTGATCACACCGTCTTTTCTGGTGGCCACACCGAAGATATTCTCCAGTGTCTCCGTTCTGCCGCTGCCGTCCAGTCCGGCCAGACCTACGATCTCACCCTTTCGAGCCTTAAAGGATACATCCTGCAGCAAGGAATATCTCGCGCTTAAGTGTTCTACCTCCAATGCCACTTCACCGGGCTTGTTGGTCTTGGGCGGGAACTGGTTGGTCAGTTCACGGCCTACCATCAGTTTGATGATCTTGTCTGTAGTCAGGTTCTGTGCAGGCTCTGTTGCGATCCAGGTACCGTCACGCATGACGGTGACTTCATCTGCGATCCGCAGGATCTCTGCCATCTTGTGAGAAATATAGATAATACCGCATCCTCTGTCACGAAGCATATTGATGATCTTGAACAGATGCTCCACTTCTTCTTCCGTCAGGGATGAAGTAGGTTCGTCAAATACAATGATCTTACTGTTGTAGGATACCGCTTTCGCGATCTCTACCATCTGCCTTTGTGATACCGGCATCGTACTCATGATTCTCTTGGGGTCTACAGCGATCCCCAGTTCTTCAAAAATCTTGTTGGTGTCTTCCAGCATCTTGTGCTCGTTGACCATAATGCCTGCTGTCATGGGATAACGGCCCAGCCAGATATTATCCATGACATTTCTCTTCAGTGCCTGATTCAGTTCCTGGTGAACCATGGCCACTCCATTATTCAGTGCTTCTCTGGAATTTTTGAAATTGACTTCCTTGCCTTCCAGTTCGATCTTGCCTGCATCCTTACTGTAGATGCCGAACAGACACTTCATTAAGGTGGATTTACCGGCGCCGTTCTCTCCCATGAGCGCGTGTACCGTTCCTTTTTTTACGGTAAGGGATACATGATCCAGTGCCTTTACGCCGGGGAATTCCTTGCATATGTCTGTCATCTGAAGTAATACTTCCTGTCCCATACGCATCCTCCTATACATAAAGAGCGGCCGCCGCCAGATGCAGCAGCCGCTTCTTTTATTTACTTGTTATTCAGATCATTCTCCGGTGTAAGTAGCGTAAGGGATGTAGATCTTGTTGCTAACCTTCTCAGAGATGTTGAAGCTGTCGGTATCTGCCATCAGATCCTTGCCAGCCTGGATGTTCTTAGCCAGGTAAGCAATACCGTTTGCCATACCTTCTGCATCCTGCTTGATGGTACCGGTCATCTTGCCGTCTGCGATCAGCTGCTTGGCTGCGTCAGTTGCATCAACACCGAATACAGGAATGGTGGTGCAGTTGCCATCGCCTAAGTTGTAGCCCTTGTCATTCAGAGCGGAGATAACGCCTTCAGCCATACCGTCGTTGTTGCAGATAACCAGCTCGATCATGTTACCAGCGGACTCATTGTACTGAGACAGGTTGGTGGTCATGTAGTTGTTAGCTGCGGTTGCGGACCAGTTACCGTCCTGGTCAACCTGATACTTATCGGTATTGGATGCATCGAAGTACTCCAGCGCGGGCTTGCCTGCTGCGGTGATCACTGCATCTGCATCTTCTACGCCGTACTGGGTACGATAGATTGCTTCTACGTTACCTAACTGACCCATGAACATTGCGTAGCTGATCTTGCCATCGCCATTCAGATCAATAGCATCGAAGTTGTCTACTACATACTGACCAACCATCTTACCCTGCATATGACCTGCTTCGGGAGCATCGGTTCCAACGAATGCACACTTGTCATAGCTGCCTAATACCTTACCTTCATCCTCATCGGATTCTACCGCACGGTTGAAGAAGATTACAGGGATTCCTGCTGCGCTTGCCTTGTCAACGATGGCCTGGGAAGCGTCTACGGAACCGGATGTTACGATGTTGACGATCAGAAGGTTGGTACCCTGTGCAATAGCGGTATCGATCTGCTCGTTCTGGGTGGTCTGGTTACTGTTGCCGTCATAATTCTGGAACTTGATGCCTGCTTCGGTAAGCGCATTATCCAGTGCAGTACGCACGCTGGAGATGTATGTATCACTGTAGGTGTAATAGAATACTCCTACATTCAACTCTCCCTTTCCTCCGCCGCTCTTTCCGCACGCTACGAGGCTGAGCATCATAATGCCGACCAACAGTAGTGACATGAACTTTTTCATATGAAATACCTCCTTGTTTTGATGAAAATGTATGTGTTTCATCTCTTGATGAGGTAATTATATGGCATCTTGTACATAAAAGATATACAAAATCTTACGCATGGGGTTAAAAAATATACTATTCTGTACACATTTTGTTCATGTTCTGTACATAATTTGTAACTATTCAGAGCCGAAAAGCATTACATAATTTCGTCGAACGCTTGCATTCGTAAGAATTATGTAATGCTTATTCGGCGAAGTAACCACATGAGCAAAAGAATAGCTCTGAAAGAGCGGTTTTGCGAGTGGGGTTCTGAATAGTTACTTTCTCTCTTCAAAAGAGAACAATATCTTCTGGCTCTCCCGCTCGTACATGTTCTCTCTGGTCACAATAGTGGTGGCTGTGTCTATCACGCTGGGGCCGCCGGTCTGTCCGTTGATCAGGTTCGCTGCCGTCTCCACTCCCAGATACCCCATGGCATAGGGGTTCTGCACGATCAGGGCATCCACCTCCCCGGTCTCCAACATTCCCACAGAGACCACATTGGAGTCAAACGCCACCACCTGCGTCCTGTCTCCCCGGTCCAGATCCCGGATGGCCCAGCCCACACCGAGGCTGGTCCATTCGTTAAAGGTCACCACCACATTGATCCTGGAATCCGACAAAAGCATCTCTTTTGCTCCCGCTCTGGCATCCTCCGTGGTGGAAAGGACATTGATGGTGGTAATATCCTTTACTCTCGGGTCCTGCTCCACCGTCTGCCGGAATCCCAGTTCCCGTTGCTGCCCGTTGGCGGAATTCACATCATAATTCACGATACCGATATACAGTTCGTCTTCTCCCACCGCCAGAGCTGCTTCCGCCGCCTTCACACCGGCCTGCAGGTTATTGGTCCCAATGCGGCAGCTTACCATACTGCTGTTGACATCACTGTCAATGACAACGATCTTAATTCCTCTCTGGGCTGCCTGACCGATGATCTCCGCATTGGCATTGTAATCCACCGCAGAGAAAACGATCACATCCACTCCGTCCTCCATGGCCTGCCGCACCATCTCATTCTGGGTCACATAATCTTCTTCCGATTCCGGGCCGTTAAACGTAACATTCAGATTGTATTCCGTAGCCGCCGCCCGGGCACCCGCAAAGACACTTTTAAAAAAGGCGCTCTCCGTGGACTTCACGATCATAGCCACCTGGGTTTTCCCTGTCTCAGCTTCTTTTCCGCAGCCACTCATGCTCATAAGAAGCAGGACACCCGCAGCCAGCAGGGACAGTATTTTTTTCATTTTCTGTTTTCTCATACTTTCTCCCATCCTGCCGCTGCATTTTCTTCCACCTTCGGCATCCGTATGATCACAGTAGTGCCTTCATCCAGTTCGCTTTCTATGGAAAGACCGTACTCTTTTCCGAAATAAATCTTAATCCTGTCGTTGACGTTCTTGATGCCGATGCCAGAATTATCTCCCGGCTCCTTATGAAGGATCGACCGACACTGTTCCTCTGACATACCGACACCGTTATCCTCCACCCGGAAGACCACATCTTCCCCTTCGCTGTAGATGCGGATCAGAATCCGTCCTTCATCCACCATGCGGTCCAGTCCGTGATAGATGGCATTTTCGATAATGGGCTGCAGGGTGATCTTGTTACAGTAATATTGCAGACAGTCCTCTTCCACCTGAAACTCATAGGAAAACTGATTCTTATAGCGGAAATTCTGGATCTTTAAATAGCTTCTGGCATGCTCTACTTCTTTTTCAATGGGGATCAATTCGTGCCCCTTGCTGATACTGATACGAAACAGTTTCGCCAGAGCATTGACCATCTCCACGGCATCCTGACACCTTTCTTCCTCGCAGAGCCACCCGATGGCATCCAACGTATTATATAAGAAGTGGGGATTGATCTGGGCCTGCAGAGCCTTTAACTCCGTTTTGCGCAGGGAAATCTCTTCCTGACGTACCTGCTTCATCAGTTTCTGGATTTTTCTTACCATGTGCTCGTAGGACTGTGACAGTGCCTCGATCTCCGTGGTGCCTTCCACAGGCTGATAAACATATCCCGCAGCATCCTTTTCGAACTCTTCCATAGCCCGGATCAGACGCTGCACCGGATTGGTCACCAGTCTGGATACCAGAACACTGACCACCATGGTCGTCAGCAGAATGATTGTCAGCATGACACAGATGTTTCCCACCAGTTCCATCTCTTTGGCCGTCACCAGTTCACTGATATAGCTGACACCCACCACCTTCCAGTTACAGTTATCCAGCGCCAGGACACTACAGATCAGTTCTTCGGTCTCAAAGGAACCGTTGTGGCTCAGATCCAGTCCCTCCGTGGCTTCCGTCTTAAGACCCGAATACAGCAGCTGCTGTTGGGGATGATAGATGATCTCTCCATTACTGTCTGTGATAAAGCAGTAGCCATGCTGTCCGATTCCCACATCGTCCACATAATCCGATATTTTGGAGAAACGGATATCAATGACTACCCGCAGCTTCTGTCCGTCTGCTCCGGGAATCTCCTGTAAGACCGATACCACCCAGGGATAATAGTCCTGCAACAGAGATTCCACATGGGGTTCCGACAGATAGAGTACCCCGGGGCTGTAGGAATCCAGTTCGATATAAGACAGATCCTTCAGATAATGTTCCTTCAGAGTATGAGTTCCCGTATGGGAATCCACCAGCTTCCCCTGCTCATCATAGATATAGACCGCCACCAGATCCGACCGGACACTGCAAAGAGTCTCCAGTGTCTGCCCGGTACTTCCGCCGCTCTTTGTCAGATCCTTCTCGATCAGACTCATGATCTCCTGCATATCTCCGATGTAGTTAGAAATGGTATTGGAAGCCTGAGTCACCGCCTGTTCACTGCTGGTATGTGCCGCCTGTTTCATACTTCCGACATAAAGAGAAAAAAAGTAAAAAGTGGACCACAACAAAAACAGGGTAACCAGTCCCACCACTAATGTCGTAATGATAAAAGAAAGGGACGTTTTTTGCTTCTTCATATCTTATTCTTTCTCCTGTCGCATGGCATTGGGAGATACCCCGCAATACTTTTTAAAGCAGTAGCTGAAATAATGCTGATCGCTGTAACCGCAGCGCTCCGCAATCTCCCGCATCTTCATGGAACTGCCCAGTACCAGTTCCCTTGCCGTTTCGATCCTCTTTTTCGTCAACAGATCCACGAAGCTTGACCCGGTCTCTTTTTTGATCAGGGCACTCAGGTAATTGGGGCTCACATGAATGCTGTTGCTGACGCCCACCAGAGACAGGGACGGATCCCCATACTCCTTGTCGATGATCTGCATGGCCTTTTCACACAGGATCTGGCTGCTCTTTTTCTTGCCCGCATTGACCAGTTCCCATACTTCCAGGCAAAGTGCCGTGAAACGATCCCTGGATTCCCGTATCGGACCTTCCAGCATGGCAAAACGCTGGAGCAGGGCGGAATCTTCTGTCACCGTATAGGCAATGCGGATCAGCGCCGAGGACATCCGGAAGATCAGGAATTTGCATTTCAGGGCAGCATCCTGCTGCACCTCCAGTTTGCCGAATACATCCTTCAGATAGTTTTCCAGTTCCTCTCGGGAACCACCACGGATCAGATTCTCCATCTGAGTAACACATTCCGCCGCCAGCTCCATGTCCATGGTGTTATCCCGCTCTTCATCGGCAATATAATGGATGCCGCTCTCTCCCGGAGTGCAATATCCCAATGCACTCATAGCTCCTCTGTAGGCCTCGTGGCATTCTCCCAGATGTTCTCTGATACGGCTGACACCGATATGACAATGCATTTTCAGAATGCGTTCCGTACTCTGTACCATCTCTCCCACGGCAATATGCAGATACCGGTCGAAGGTCGACGTGGTGGCCGCCAGCACTGCAATGATCCTGCCGTCCATGGCAAAAGAATAATGCTTCATATATTTTTGCAGTATCATATCCACGGAATGTACCAGTTCCGGTCTCGTACGGTTCTTCCCGTTGGTATCCTCCACCGTGATGGCCAGCACCGCATACTGAAAGGCATTATTACGATCCTTCAAAAAGCCGTTGCCAACCGCCTGTTCCTGTAAAAGTTCCTCCCGGTCCTGCCCCTCAAAGCTGGCATAATCATCTAGCAAAAGGGGCAGAAAAAACTGTTGCAGATCCGGATTATCATGTTTTCTGGCATCAAATTCCGCAAAGATTCCGTCGATCTTAAGCTTGATCTTCTTCAGTTCTTCCGTCAGATCCACCATAGTGATAGGTTTCAACATATAACTGATGATATTGTACTGGATGGCCTGCTGGGCATAAGAAAATTCATCGAAGCCGCTTAAGAAGGCGATCTGTGTGGTAGGACGTACCTCTCTGACCTGTCTTGCCAGCTCGATTCCGGAGACAAAAGGCATCCGGATATCCGTAAGCAGCAGATCCGGTTCCATCCTCTCCACCAGTTCCAAAGCTTCGATGCCGTTCTCCGCTTCCCCCACGACTTGAAATCCGATGCTCTCCCAGTCGATCTTCCTTATGATTGCTCTGCGTAATTCCTCTTCGTCATCTGCCACTACGATTGTATACATTGCTGTCCCTCTCTGGTATGTATTATTTTAAGGTAAGTATCTTCCCGGAAAACGCAATGGGAAGGGATATTTTTCTGGTACTGTTTTCGCCTGCAAACAGAATCTGGGCAATGCCGTCAGCCGATACGGACGCAATCCTGCCGGTTCCGTATTTCTGATGCTGTACTTCCCGTCCGGACTCACAGGCTGCGATGCAGGCCTCCACTTCCCGTGGCGGCAGCTTCTGCACCTTTTTGTCCGGTGTCTTTAGCAGCGAGCCTCTGATCCCGACAGCCGTACCGGTCTTTCTTACAGCGTTTAACGGCTTCGTTTTCTCAAACACTTCTCCTGAAAAAGCAGAGGTCAGATTCGGTCCAAAGGTAAATACATACAGCTGTTCCTTCGCTCTCGTCATTCCCACATAATAAAGCCTTCTCTCTTCCTCATAGGCATTGGCCTCCGGGGAATCCGGTACACAGCCCCTCCCCGGAATCTGGGAAGGGATCACTCCCGCCAGCATATCCGCCAGATACACTCTTGTGTATTCCAGTCCCTTGCTGGAATGGATCGTGGACAGGATAAAATTACTCTTCGGATCCCCGTAGCCCTCTCGCATCATCTCCTGCAGCTTCTGTAATCTTGCAGGGAAATCAAACAGGCTGTTCTCCTGATCTCCCAGGGCCTTTAATATATCCGCCTTGCCACTGTCCAACCCGTGGGTATCCATGAATTCCTGATATCCCATATAATTCAGGATCCGGTAGATAGCTTTTCCTGCTGACTCATACCGCATATTGTCCAGATGGGTAGCCAGTGCCTTGCACTGTTTTCTGGTGTAAACGGATACCTCATCCATTTCCGCCACCGTATCCAACAGTGTCAGTCGTCTGGTATTGGCATCCACCGCCTCCATGGCCGCCTTTTTGCTGATACCGGCTCCCATTTTGTAATAGATCCGAAGAAATGCCTCCCCATCCCATGGATCCAGAGACAACTGAATAAAATCACAGATATCGTTGACCACCGGATGGGAAAAGAAGGTCATATCCGAATTTTTCACCCGGCAGGACAATCCTTTACGTTCCAACAGATCAATGATGGGAAGTGCACTTTCGTTATTCCGGTATAATACTGCCGTCTCCTGTTCACAGTCCTGGGCTACTTTCAGCAGATAATTGTACTGTCCCTGTCTGGATACTGCCTTGATCTCTGTAACGCAGCCACCACCTTCTCTGGCCGCGGTCATCTTCTTCGGATGTCTGTTTTTATTCTTCTGGATCAGAGTATCCGCCGCCCGGACGATCTCCTGCCTGCTACGGTAATTGGTCTCCATGAGAAGGATCCCTGCTCCCGGGTGTCTGTCCTCAAAGGAGACAAGTGCCTGCGGGTAAGCTGCCCGGAAGCCGTAGATACTCTGGTCTTCATCTCCCACCATAAACAGATTCCGGCTCTGCGCCGCCAGCAGGTCGATCATATCATGCTGTATTTTCGAAGTATCCTGCGCTTCATCCACACAGAAATACCGATACTGCTCCCTGAAATGTGCAAGTACCTCAGGATACTGTTCCAGAATTCTGAGGGCGTAGATCATCTGATCATCGTAATCGATCATCTGCATCTGCCTGAGTTTCGCATTATAAGTACGGAATATCTCCGGGAATTTCTCCACATCCGTGTCCATATCCCGGATTTTCTCCGGTGTCAGACGCATATTTTTCGCATAGGTGATATCCAGCTGGGTCTCTTTGATATCATTTTCCGTGGCGTATTTCCCCGTTACTTCCAGAAAAGACTGTTTGACGGCCGCCGAGGCTTCCTTATCTGCCACCTGAAAAGGCGTTTTCCCGGTACGGTAGGCAAAATATTGCAGTACCTTCTGGGAGATGCCGTTGATGGTGCGAAACTCCAGCCGCTCTGCATCCGCTTCTCCGAACATCCCCGCAAACCGCCTGCGCATATCATTCGTTGCCGCCACCGTATAGGTCACTGTCAGGATCGACTCCGGTGTTATTCCCAGGCAATAGATCATATAGCCCAGTCTGCTGACCAGTACGGTGGTCTTACCGCTTCCTGGAACCGCAAGAAGCAGTACCGGACCTTCCGTAGCCTGTACCGCCTGCATCTGCTGTTCGTTTAACTGTATGTGATAGTTCCGTACAAATTCCGTAAAATTCAATTCATTGTCCCACTTTCCGCCTCCGGCATTTTTCTGCCTTCCTTTGTTGCTATCGGCTCACCGTCCAGTACTGCATCCAGAAGGATACCATTCTCATCGTAAGACAGTTTTAAGGAGAAAAAGGGGCGGTTCTCACGAAGCAGCCGGAAAAAGATCTTGTCCCCTTCCCAGAGATCCAGTTCCTCCACCTTATTGATCTCCACCCATTCCAGTGCTCCTTCGTCACACTCCCTCGGTTCCCCCGTAAATCCATCCGCCGTATACAGGCACATATACTCACAGACGTCCCGGTATAAAAAGGTGATGATTCCCCGGAACCGGTAGGCCGTCAGAGTATATCCTGTCTCTTCCTTTACTTCCCGGAGCACACAGTCCTCCGGGCTTTCGTCCGCCTCGAAATGACCACCCACGCCGATCCATTTGTCTTTGTTAATGTCATTTTCCTTCTTCACCCGGTGAAGCATCAGATATTTTCCGTCCTGCTCGATATAGCAGAGCGTGGTCAGATTTCTGAGCTGCTGTATACTCATTTTCTTTCTCCTCTATATCCCTATCCTCTGAAAAATCTGCCCAAAATTATTATTTCTTACAATGTTCCGCAATGGCTGCGATCGCTTTCTCCATCTGGAACGGTTCCGCCAGATGTGCATTCATTCCGGCGGTCAGACATTTCTTCGCATCTTCTTCATACGTCAGCGCATTTTCCCTATTCCTCACATTACAAATCCATTTTTGCATTTGAATGCATATTTAATTTATTTTACCATATTGACTGCCGGACGGCAACCTTATTGCTCCAGCATATTCTCAATAAAAATCCCATATCCTCTGGTACTGTCCTGCACGAGAACATGGGTGACGGCCCCTACGAATTTACCGTTCTGGATGATAGGTGCACCGCTCATTCCCTGGACGATTCCTCCGGTCAGGGCGATCAGGTCAGAATCTGTGACTTTCAGTTCGATTCCCCGGTTCACGTTGTCATGATCGAGATGAATGTCGGTGATCTCGATATCATAGTATCTGGTGGTGCCGTCTACGGTACACAAAATCTGCGCCGGTCCCTTTCGGATCTCCTGTTTTAATCCAATGGGCATCGCCTCTTCCGTTCCCAGTGCCAGTGCTTTGTCATTGCACTTGCCGAAGATTCCCCGGACACTGTTGCTGGTAATATCCCCCAGAATCCTGTCATCAGAATAGACGATCATTCCCGTCATTTCCCCCGGATGACCGGCCGTTCCCTTCTGAATGGAGATGATCTCCGTCTGGTACAGGGTTCCGTCATTCATTTCCATCAGGTTGCTGGTGTCCACATCATTGATTCCATGCCCCAGTGCTCCGAAATTTCCCTGACTGTCAATGTAGGTCATGGTTCCCACGCCCTGGGCATTGTCCCTGACCCAGACACCGATCTTATATTTTTTCGTCTGATCCTGTACCGGATCGATTTTAACATCAAAATATTCTTCGCCCCGCCGGATCGTCAAAATCGCTGCTTCTCCACTACCGTTTTCGATCCGGGTGATCAGATCATCCTTGTCCGCCACTTCCGTGCCGTTCAGTTTCACCACATAATCGCCGCTTTTCAAAATATGTTCCGCCGGAGCCACCTTCTCCCCGTTGACAGAACGGAACTCTCCGGTACCTATGACCATTACCCCTTCGGTCTTGACATAGATTCCGATGGGAACACCTACCGGGATCAGCTCCTGATCCTCGATCACCCGGATCCCCACCTGCTTAAAAGGCAGGATCCCGAACAGCTTCACCTGCATCTCAAGGCTGTCCGCCGTCCCGGTCTTCATAGTCACCGGCTGACTCAGATCCAGTGTCACGGCACCTTTTGGAATATTACTGGTTCCCTGTTCACTGACGCTTAAAATCTCACCTTTTGCGGGAATATCCAACGCCAGTGATTCCTCCGATTCCGCCCGCATGTAAATGACAGAAGGAATAAGACTGTCCACCAGATAATAGCTGTAGCCCAAAAGTCCCATACCGGCCAGAATAAGGACAGCACAAAGGCAGGCCCGGTAGATCCGCAGCCTGCGCACCTTCTGTTTCCAGAGCTGCAAAATGATGACTGCATCTTCTCCTGCCTGCCTTTTTACTTTTTCCGTTTCCGTGATCCATAGTTTCATACACATTCCCCCGCTATACTTCTGTCATTGCTGTATAGGGTATAGTGTACGTCACATTCCTATTTTTAATCTGTGATCACCGGGATTTGCGGTTTACAGTTTTCTCCAGTTTAACCACAAATGACCACATTCCCGCTGCTTTTATATTCCTCCGGGCAGCCGTCCGTCAGAATCGTTCCACTCTGAAACGCCCCGAAGGTCACAGAGCTGACATTTCCGAACTTAGAATGATCTGCCAGAATAAAACATTCTCTGCATTGTCCCATGGCAGTCTTTTTCACCATGGCCTCATTCATATCCGGTGTGGTCAGGCCACTCTGCCTGCTGATCCCATTGGTCCCGAAAAAGCCTTTGGTAAAATGATAACTCTGCAGATTCATCAATGCCTGATTACCTACCACGGCCTCTGTGGAACCCTTCAATTCTCCGCCGACCAGATACACACGGAATCCCGCTGCTGCCAGTGTTTTGGCATGCGCTACTGCATTGGTCACGAAAATGGCACTTTTCTCTGTCAGAAAAGAAAGCATGCTTGCCGTTGTGGTTCCGGCATCCAGATAGACAAAATCCTCCGGCTGGATCAGTGCTGCCGCTTTGGCAGCCACCAGCTGTTTGGCTTCCACATTGACTTCTGCCTTCTGTTCCACCGTGGGTTCATGTGTTATCACCGTCCGGTCACATGCCACAGCACCTCCAAAGACCTTTACCAGCTTCCCGGCATTATGCAATGCTGTGATGTCCCGACGTACCGTGGATTCCGACGTATTTAACAGATCTTTTACCTCGGCCACCGTAATGCTGTTTTTTTCTTCCAATAATTTCAGAATGATCTCATAACGTTGTTCTGTCAGCATAAATTGTTATTTTCTCTTTCCTTTGTCACATCTGTCTCCAGTATGATCTTACGCACGGGAAGAATACTTCCGGGAGACATGGATAATTCATCAACACCCATAGTCAGAAAACGTCTGGTCAACGATGTATCTGCACCCAGTTCTCCGCAGATACCTGCCCAGATTCCGGCCTTATGCGCATTTTCCACGACCATCTGTATCATGCGAAGCACTGCTGGATGGTGCGGATCGTAAAATGCATCCAGCTTCGGATTCTGCCTGTCGATGGCCAGTGTGTACTGGGTCAGATCGTTAGTACCGATACTGAAGAAATCCACTTCCTTCGCCAGCTCTGCACTCATCATGACAGCAGCCGGTGTCTCGATCATAATACCCTGCTTCGGTTCTCCGAAAGCCACACCCTGTTCTGTCAGTTCCTGTTTTACCTCCGCCACAATTTCTTTGATCCGGTGGACTTCTTCCACGCTGATGATCATGGGATACATAATGGAGATATTACCAAATGCGCTGGCGCGGAACAGTGCACGGAGCTGTGTCTTGAAGATCTCCGGTCTGGTCAGACAGATACGGATGGCGCGGCATCCCATGGCCGGATTTTCCTCCGGCTCCATTTCGAAGTAATCGCACTTCTTGTCTGCACCGATGTCCAGTGTACGGATGATCACAGGCTTTCCCGCCATGGTCTCCGCCACAGTGCGGTAGATCTGAAACTGTTCTTCCTCGGTAGGGAAGGTTTCTCTCTCCAGATATAAAAACTCACTGCGGAACAGGCCGATACCGCCGGCATCGTTCTGCAATACGGCCGCCAGATCCTTGCTGTTACCTATATTAGCATAGAGCATGATCTTCTTACCGTCAATAGTGATATTTTCACGTCCCTTTAAGGTCTGGAGCAGTTCTTTCTTCTCCTGCTCCTCCTGCTTTAGCTGCTGCATTTTCGACAGAGTATCTTCATCGGGATCCACATAGATGCAGCCGTTTCGTCCGTCCACGATACCAAGTTTTCCGTCTATGGCATCGGTCAGAGGGATATCGGTGCCGATCAGTGCCGGAATGCTCATGGTGCGGGCCAGGATCGCCGTATGGGAATTCACGGATCCATGTACCGTTACAAAGGATAATACCAGATCCTTGTTCAACTGTACCGTCTCGGAGGGTGCCAGGTCGTCTGCCACAATGATCACGGGTTCTTCCGATGCCGCCATGCCTGCCGTTCTGCCACCCAGCACGCTTAATACGCGCTCGGAAATGTCTTTGACATCCGCAGATCTGGCTCTCATGTAGTCATCCTCCATGGAGGCAAACATCTGTGCAAAATTGTCTCCGGTGGAAGCCACCGCATACTCTGCATTCACCTGCTGCATATGAATGATGTTCTCAATGGATTCATTGTAATCATCATCCTCCAGCATCATCTGATGAATCTCGAAAATAGCTGCATTGGCTTCTCCCACTTCTTTCAAGGCTTTCTGGTACAGATTCCGCAGCTGCTCCATGGCGGTTTGTCTGGCCTGTCTGTAACGAGCGATCTCCAGGTCGGGATTCTCGATCTTCACACGCTTTACCTGCTGCTCATCCTTCTTATGAACACTGATCCTGCCAATGGCAATTCCGCCGAATACACTTTTTCCCTGGTAGACTTCCATGACTTTTCTCCTCTCCTGACGATAATATTATGATTACTTAGAGGTTTGCTTTGACAAATTCCGTAACAGCTGCATAAGCTGCTTCCTCATCCTCACCGTCGAAGGTCAGGGTGATCTCGTTGCCGGCCTTAACAGCCAGACCCATGATGCCGAAGATTCTCTTGCAGTCTCCGGTCTTGCCGTCCTTGGTCAGAGTGATGGCACTCTGGAATTCCTTTGTTGCCTTTACCAGTTCTCCTGCTGGGCGAGCATGGATACCTTCGGGATCTGTGATAACATATTTAAATTCTTTCATTTTCTTATCTCCTTTTCTGATTTTTTATATTACGGTAACTATTCAGCACCCACATTCGCAAAACCGCTCTTTCAGAGCTTCCCTTTTGCTCATGTGGTTACTTTTTTCTTCAATACACCCAACAGCAGTGCGGACACTACCGTACCTGCCACCAGTGCCACCAGATACATCACTGCGTTACCTACTACAGGGAATACGAAAATTCCGCCGTGAGGTGCCATCAGTGTACAGTGGAATGCCATGGACAGGGCGCCTGCCAGTGCCGAACCGATGATGCAGGAAGGAAGCACATGCAGAGGATCGGATGCTGCAAAAGGAATCGCACCTTCGGTGATGAACGCCAGGCCCATGATGAAGTTGGTGGGACCTGCGTCTCTCTCTTCCTTGGTGAATTTATTCTTGAATAACAGGGTTGCCAGTGCAATGGCACAGGGAGGAGTCATACCTCCGATCATAACCGCTGCCATGATGTCATAATTGCCTGCAGCGATCGCTGCCGTTCCGAATACATAAGCTGCCTTGTTGAAAGGGCCACCCATGTCAATCGCCATCATGCCGCCCAGGATCAACCCCAGTACAACTCGGCTGGAATCACCCATTCCGCTTAAGAAATTGTTCAATCCGGTATTGATACCGCCCATGACCGGCTCCACCACAAAGTTCATGGCAAGTCCCATAATCAAGATACCCACTACCGGATAGATCAATACAGGAGCCAGTTTTTCAATAGCCTCCGGGAGTTTGTCACAGATCTTACGGAGTCCTACGATCAGGTAGCCTGCCAGGAAGCCAGCCACCAGTGCTCCTAAAAATCCGGACTTGCCGTTTGCCGCCAGCATACCGCCTACAAAGCCAAGCGCCAGCGCCGGTCTGTCGCCGATTGCCATACCGATGAAGCCCGCCAGTACCGGAAGCATCAGACCGAATGCCACGCCGCCGATATTCTTGAACATTGCGGCTATGGGAGTAATCGTACCAAAGTTACTTCTCTGATCTGCGGGAAGTGCATTGATATCAACGTTCAGTCCGTCGATCAGGAAGGCAATGGCGATCAGGATACCACCGCCGACTACGAAAGGAAGCATATGGGATACGCCGTTCATCAGCTGGGTATAGATCTTATGAGCTGCGCTTTCCTTACCGGTTACGGCTGTAGTTGTTTCACTGCTTTCCCCGTGGAAAACTTCCACGTTTCCACTCATTGCCTGTTTTACCAGCTGGTCTGCCTTGCCAATACCGTCGGATACCTGACAGCTGATGACTTTCTTGCCGTTAAAGCGGTCCATGGGTACTTTGGCATCAGCCGCCACGATGATGCAGTCCGCCGCTTCAATCTCTTCTGCAGTCAGTACATTTTTTGCGCCTGCGGAGCCTCTGGTCTCAATCTTAATCTGACAGTCTGCTGCTCTGGCCGCCTTTTCCAATGCTTCTGCTGCCATATAGGTATGAGCGATTCCGGTCGGACAGGAGGTCACTGCCAACAGCTTAAAGCCTTTCTTCTTCTCGGTGGTAATACCGGTATCACTTAATCTGTCATCAATGCTCTTGGCACTTTCATCTGCTGCATCAATGATCTGTAAAAACTCATCTACGCTTTTTGCGTTTCTCAGGGAAGTGGTAAAATTTTCATCCATCAGCATCACGGACAGTTTGCTCAGCACATCCAGATGTACATTATCCTTTGTATTCGGTGCTGCAATCAGGAACAGTAAGGTCACCGGTTCCCCGTCCAGAGATTCATACTCCACACCGTTTTTGATCACCATGGCTGCCAGTCCGGGGGCTTTTACCGCATCACATTTTCCGTGAGGGATCGCAATTCCCTCTCCGATTCCCGTGGTACTCTCTTCCTCTCTTGCATAGACCTGTTCACGATACTTCTCCACATCAGACAGCTTTCCGCTTTTTGCCATCAGTTCCACTGCCAGATCCAGTGTTTCCTTTTTGTCAGCCGGTGCCGCATTTAGGGAAATACTATTTTTGTCCAAAAGATCTGTAATTCTCATGTTGTGACCCATCCTCTCTTTTTATATTTATCATTGTTATTGTTCTACCTGCTGTAATACCTGCAAGACTTCTTCTCTGGTGGCCAGATTCTCGGAAAATGCACTGGCGCTTCCTGCAGCAATTCCCATATGGAACGCATGTACATAATCTTTCTTTTCCATCCATCCTGTCAGGAAACCTGCCACCATGGAATCGCCTGCACCCACACCATTGACCAGTGTTCCCTTCGGTGCCGGAGCTCCCATGCTCTGTCCGTCCGCTGCGATCAATACTGCTCCTTCGCCTGCCATGGAAATCAGTACATTCTGTGCTCCCATCTCCTGCAGTTTCCTGCCGTATGGAACCACCTCTTCCCTTGTGGAGAGCTTCACACCGAAGATATCCCCCAATTCATGGTTGTTGGGTTTTACCAGAAAAGGATGATACGGCAATACCTTTACCAGCAGGTCTCTGGTGGCATCCACTACGGTGAGAACACCTCTTCCCTGAATTCTCTCCAGAATTCTCTGATAAATGTCATCCGGCATGGTATAAGGAATACTTCCTGCCAATACCAGGACATCTCCGTCTCCCAGTCTGTCAATCTTTTCCATCAGCTGTTCCAAAGCTTTTGCATCAATATCCGGGCCACAGCCATTGATCTCTGTTCCGTCAATACTTTTCAGCTTCAGATTGATTCTGGTCATTCCGTGATCGATTTTGATGAAATCAGCATTTACGCCAAACTCGTTCAATCTCCGGATCAGTTCCTCTCCAGTGAATCCCGCCGCATATCCCAGGGCTGTGGAATCCAGTCCCAGATTCTTCAGTACGATAGAGACATTGATTCCCTTTCCTCCCGGAAGAATCAGCTCTGATGAGGTTCTGTTCGTCATTCCCAGCTGAAAGTCATCCACGGATACGATGTAATCCAGTGACGGATTGAAAGTCACGGTACAAATCATTTCTATCCCTCCTGTCTGTCATCTTTCTTGTTCTTATGATGTTATTATATCTTCACATTCAGTCAAATTCAATCAATTTAATTCACAAATATGGTGCTTTATTTTGGTTGAATTTGCACAAAATAAAAGGATGAAATACTTCTTCATCCTTTTTCAATGTTTCTTTCACTATAGCATTTCCCTTATCTGGCTTCTTTAAACCCGTTTGCCTGTTCTTTCATTTCCTTTGCATTGGAAAGCGCCGCTTCCGTCAATGCATCACTGCCTAACAGTCTTGCCAGCTCCGCCAGACTTTCTTCTTCTGCCACCTTGTGAATGTCCGTAATGGTCATATCATCGGTACTGCTCTTTTCAATAATGAAATGCACATCCGCCATGGCTGCGATCTGAGGCAGATGAGTGATACAGATGACCTGATGGGCTCCTGCCAGAATACTCAGCTGCTCCGCTACTTTCCATGCGGTTCTGCCGCTGATACCGGTATCGATCTCATCAAAGATCAATGTATCAATGGCATCTTTCCCTGCCAGCACCGTTTTGATCGCCAGCATCACCCGGGACAGTTCACCGCCACTGGCCACCTGGTTCAAAGGTTTCAGACTTTCTCCGGGATTGGTGGAAATCAGGAATTCCACATCATCATAGCCTTTTGTTGTAATGGCCTGACCGGGTCTGACTGCGATGTCAAATTCCACCGTCAGGAAATTGAGACCTATCAGCGCATCTTTCAATTTCTGCGTCAGTACCGCTGCGTTTTTTCTGCGGATCTCAGACAGTTCTTCACAGGCTTTCTTCAGTAACGCCTGCTTTTCCTCCCACTCGGCGTTCAATTTCTGCATATAGGCATCATAATCCACCAGTTTTTCCAAATAAGCTTCTTTTTCCTCTTTGTACCGCAGGATCTCTTCGATCGTGTTGCCGTATTTTCCCTTGAGGTGATTGATGGTATTCAGACGATCCTCTGTACTGCGAAAATCCTCTTCATCAAATTCCAGATCCGACATATATTCGGAGACATCATGATTGTAATCTGACAAAAGATTTTCCACCTCTGCCAACTGTTCCTCCATCTGTTCCAGTGCAGGATCATACATGGTCACACTGCGCAATGCCCGCAGTGCCCTGCTCAAAGAATTCCCGGCACCGTCTTCCGCGTCATTGCCACTGAGTTGATAGCTCTCCGCCAGGCTTTCCGCAATTTTTCGGCTGTTGGACATTTTGCGGTACGCCTGTTCCAGTTCCTCATCTTCTCCGGGCTGCAGGGAAGCATCCGCGATCTCCTTTTGTTCAAATTCCGCCAGAGACTGTTCTCTGCTTCTGGAGGTATCATCCAGAGTTTCCTCTGTGATCTTTTTCTCCAGGGCAGTACACTCATGATAAAGTGCAGCCACCCGCCCTGCGCATTCTGCAAATTCCGCTCCCGCATAGGCATCCAGGATCTCCATATGTTTTTTCTTGTTTAGCAGAGACTGGTGCTCATGTTGTCCGTGAATATCGATCAGCAGCTCCGAAAGTTCCTTCACCTGCTTTGCTGTCACGGTCTCTCCATTGATGCGGCAAATGCTTTTCCCGGAGGAAAGTTTTCGGCTCAGGATCACGGTTCCGTCTTCCGAAGGTTCCAGATCCATGCTCTTTAATTTTTCCGCCAGCCTTTCTTCCTCGCAGTCGAAGACCAGTTCCACCAGACCGTTCTCTTCTCCCCGTCTGAGCATGTCTTTCTCGAACTTTCCTCCCAGTGCCAGATTCACTGATCCAATGAGTAATGATTTACCGGCACCGGTCTCACCGGTCAGTATATTCAGTCCTTCTCCGAACTCTACCTCTGTCTCCCGGATAAGAGCCAGATTTTTCACGCGTAAACTACGAAGCATGTATTTCCCCCTGTCTTACCTTTCTATCATCAGATGGATCTTGTCCATAAGGATCTGGGTATCTTCCACGGTCCGCACTGCCACCATGATCGTATCATCTCCGGCGATACATCCCACCACTTCGGAGAATTTCAGGGCATCCAGTGCCGCCGCCACTGCCATGGCCATGCCGGATACGGTCTTGATCACCAGAATATTCTGTGCCATGTCCATGGAGATAAAACCGTCTCTGAGGACGCGGATGTATTTATCTCCCATATGACTGTCATCCTGTTTTAAAATGACGTATTTCTGTTTGCCGCCACCGGTGGGTACTTTGGACAGCTTCAGTTCTCTGATATCTCTGGATACGGTAGCCTGTGTCACAGCAAAACCGGCTTCCTTCAGATAGCCCGCCAGTTCCTCCTGGGTCTCCACATCTCTTTTTTCTATAATCTCCACGATCTTGCGATGTCTTGTTTTCTTCATCTTGACCTCATGCCTTTCTCACAACAATTCGTCAGGAATCTCTCATTTTCCGATGCAATACATCCAGGAAGCTTACCTGATTCAGCTGAATAAACTCGGTGATCTTCTCCGACTGCACAATACGGATCCGGTCTCCGGTACACATGGTCACTTTGTGGCTGCCGTCATAATTGGCTTCCACGGTCTGGCTTTTGCCCTCTCTGCCACCGGGAATCTCTATAACGATCTCATCTTCCGGGGACAGGATAATGCTTCTCTGGTTCAGGCTGTGGGGGCAGATCGGTGTCAGGGTGATCAGTTTCGCCTTGGGCTCCACCAGCGGCCCGCCCGCCGACAGATTATATCCCGTGGATCCTGTCGGTGTAGTCACGATCATTCCATCTGCCTTGTAATGATTCAGAAGCTGTCCGTTGACATAGATGTTGAATTCTATGATCTGCAGGGATCCGCTTCGGGAAATGACGATGTCATTCAAAGCCCAGCCTTCCGACACGGTTCCATCCGCACAGCAGACTTTACCGTTTAACATCATTCTGCGTTCTTTCTTAAAATCATCCCGGATCAGGCGGTCCAGGGATTCCTCTAATCCAGACAGTTCGATCTCCGTCATATAACCTACGGTTCCCAGATTCACTCCGATGATGGGGACAAGGATCTTCTTCGTCTCTCTGGCTGCCTGCAGCACCGTGCCGTCGCCGCCCAATACGATCATGCAGTCCACATCTAACGGAATGTCCGTTGCTTCCTCTTCCGCCACGGAATCCGCTTCTTCCTTCCAGTCGGATTCCTTGACCTTTAATTTCACCGTACAGCCTTTGGTTTCCAGATAATTCTGGATCCGTTTCGTGGTCGCAAGTTCCTGATCCTTATGCTTGTTGGTATATATCAGAAAATGCTTCATAGCTTCGCACTCCTTGTCTGTTACAGGGTATGAGAGTTGTCTACGATACCTTTGATTACGGCATCCCATTCAGGGGTATAGGACAGTCCGGTCTTTTCCTCTATAATAGTCTGTAAGGTGCTCTCCGCTTCATGCTCGGTCAGCGCCAGCTTTTCTTCGGAGATCTCCTCCGGCTTACGGATATGCAGCAGATATTCGATATTGCCCTCCGGTCCCTTGATGGGGGAATATTCCAGATGCAGTACTTCGAAACCGATGCTGTCCGCATAGTCGATGATCTTGCGGATCACTTCCTCGTGGATCTGAGGCTCTCTCACCACACCGTTCTTGCCCACCTTGCCTCTGCCGGCCTCGAACTGGGGCTTGATCAGACACACCATCTGTCCGCCGGTCTTTAACAGATTTCTCGCCGGGATCAAAATCTTGGTCAGGGAAATAAAGGACACATCCACGCTGGCGAAATCCAGTGCATCCGGGATATCCTCCGGGGTCACATAACGGAAATTGGTCTGTTCCATGCATACCACCCGCTCATCATTCCGCAGTTTCCAGGCTAACTGCCCCTGTCCCACGTCCACGGAATACACCTTCGTGGCTCCGTTCTGGAGCATGCAGTCCGTGAAGCCTCCGGTAGATGCACCGATATCCATGCAGATCATGCCGTCCAGCAGAAATCCCCACTGTTCCATTGCCTTTTCCAGCTTCAGGCCTCCGCGGCTGACATATTTCATGGTATGATTTCTGACTTCCAGCTTGATCTTGCTGACATCAAATCCGGTGCCGGCCTTGTCTTCCTTCTGTCCGTTGACATAGACATTGCCGGACATTATGATGGCTTTTGCCTTTTCTCTGGAAGGAGCATACCCCTGCTCTACCAGAATCACATCCAGTCGTTCTTTCATCTTCGTCTCCTAATTATTTATAATCTTTCCAGAATTTTCTCCGTGATGCTTTCCGCATCCAATCCGATCTCCTTTTTCAAAAGCTCTACATTTCCATGTTCCACATAAGCATCGGGAATAGCTGCCATGACACATTTGATCCGTTTCTCGTGGTCATTCAGACAATCCAACACCTTTTCTCCGAATCCTCCGCTTTGGACATTTTCTTCCATGGTCACGATCATCTCATGATCTTCACAGGCCGAAAGTACTGCCTCTTCGTCAATGGGCTTGATAAATCTGGCATTGATGATACTTGCCTTGTAACCCTTTTCATGCAGAAGCTTCTGGACTCCCTCCGCTGTCTTTACCATACTGCCTACGGCAAACAATGCGATACCGCCCTCTCTTGCGATCCACTCCGCCTTGCCCAGTTCAATGGGGGCACGGTGTTCGGCAAGTCCGGCATAAGCCGTTCCTCTGGGATATCGCACCGCAATGGGCGCATCCAGTGCCACGGCAAACTTCATCATATCCGATAATTCCCATTTGTTCTTCGGCGCACAGATATGCATATTGGGAATTCCCGACAGATAGGTATAATCAAAAATACCCTGATGAGTCTCACCGTCACTCCCCACCAGCCCTGCACGATCTATAGCAAACACTACCGGCAGATTCTGAATACACACATCATGCAGGATCTGATCGTAGGCTCTCTGTAAAAATGAAGAATACACCGCAACAATAGGCTTCATGCCTCCTGCTGCCAGTCCTGCTGCGAAGGTCACCGCATGTTCCTCCGCAATTCCCACATCAAAGAACCGGTCCGGGTACATATTCCGGAAGCGCTTTAAGCCGGTGCCGTCCGGCATGGCTGCCGTAATTGCCACTACCCGTTCGTCCCGCTGGCCCAGCTTGCACATAACAGTGGAAAACACATCCGTATAATTGGCCACGGTGCGGGGATGGGAAGGAATTCCCGTCTCGATGTCAAAAGGCTCTGCCCCGTGGAATCTGGCGGGATGTTTCTCCGCCGGTCCATAGCCCTTGCCCTTCTGGGTAATCACATGCACCAGCACAGCTCCCTTGACTCTCTTGGCTTCCTCAATGACCTTGATCAGGCCTTCGATATCATGTCCGTCTACCGGGCCTAAATAAGTCACTCCCATATCCTCAAAAAACATCCCGGGGATCACCAGCTGTTTGAAGCTGCTCTTGGCCCGGCGGATACTGTTGACAATACCGTTGCCACCGGGTTTTCTCTTGAGAGCGTTGTATATGCCCTCTTTCAGATCCAGATAGCCGGTCGCCGTACGGATATTGTTCAGATATTTGGAAACACCGCCCACATTTTCGGAGATGGACATATTGTTGTCGTTTAATACCACAATAAAGTTCGTCTCCAGTTTGGCTGCATTGTTCAAGGCCTCGTAAGCCATGCCTCCTGTCAGAGAGCCGTCTCCGATCACGGATACAATGGTGGTCTTCTCCCCTTTGAGATCTCTTGCCTTCACCAGTCCCAGTCCTGCGGATATGGAGGTAGAACTGTGTCCGGTATCAAATGCGTCATAATCACTTTCTTTTCTCTTGGGGAACCCACTCATGCCATGGAACTGGCGTAAGACATCGAAACCGTCCTTGCGGCCCGTTAATATTTTGTGGGTATAAGACTGATGACCTACATCCCAGATGATCTTGTCCTCCGGGAGATTCAGAGCAAGATGAAGTGCCATGGTCAGTTCCACCGCTCCCAGGTTCGAACCCAGATGTCCCCCGGTCACACTGATCTTTTCGATCAGGAACTGCCGAATCTCCTCCGCCAGTTCCCCATAGTCTGATTTATCTATTTTTTTGATATCGTTTGCTTTCTCGATCTTATCCAGTAACATTGGCTTTTCCTCTGCTATTTCGTTCTATGAACCAGGTGCAGCAACAGTTCCTTCAGGAATTCATGTTCTCCCGAAAAGCTGTCCAGAATCGCTACCGCTTCCCCGGTCAGCCGTTCCACTTCTCTGCCGGATTCTTCCAGTCCGTGTAAAGTCACATAGGTCTGCTTATGATTCTGTGCATCACTTCCGGTAGCTTTTCCCAGCTCCTTGCTGTCCCCTATCACATCCAGAATGTCATCCTGGATCTGGAATGCAATGCCGACATTGTAGGCACACAGTTCCAATGCCGCAATCTCTTCATCGGTTGCCCCTGCCAGCGTAGCTCCGATAGTCATGGCCGACTGGATCAGGGCTGCCGTCTTGTTGGCATGGATGAACAGGATCTGTTCTGTGGTCAGAGGTTCTGCCTGTTCCTCCGCTTCAATGTCTGCGTTCTGGCCGCCGATCATCCCATAGATTCCTGCCTTGCGGGCTAAAATATTCAGTGCCGCCGCCACTCTCGGGTAATTCGGATCTACCGGTTCTCCCGAGGTGCATGCCGGAAAAGCACGAAATGCAGTCTCAAAGGCATAATTGAGCAGTCCGTCTCCTGCCAGGACTCCCATACCGTCACCGTACACAGACCAGGTGGTCTTGCGGCCTCTGCGGTACTCGTCATTGTCCATGGCCGGCAGATCATCATGTACCAGAGAATATGTATGGATCATCTCGATCGCCGCCATAAAAGGCTCTATCGTATCATCTTTGCCACCGAACATTTTATAGGTCTCCTGCATCAGCATGGGACGCAGGCGCTTTCCGCCTGCCATAAGACTATAGTTCATGGCTTCAATAACGGTCTTCTGGTATCCTTCCTCTGCCGGAAGATATTCCTTCAGTAATTCTTCAATCGCTGCCGTTCTCTTCTGCAATTCCTGTCTGAATAACGTTTCTTCCATGTCTAATGCCAACCTTCCTCTACCTGCCGGTATGCTGTATGCTTACTGGGGATCCAGCGGTTCCAGTCCGCCCTCTTCGTTCAGCTTCATGACCTGTTTTTCCACCCGGTCGATCTGTTCGCTGCACTGTTTCAGCAGATTCATGCCCTTGCTGTACGCCGTAAAAGCTTCCTCCAGAGAAATATCCTCTGCTTCCAGCTGTCCGATCAGTTCTTCCACTGCGGAAAAATTCTCTTCCAGGCTCTGTGGTTCCTGTGCTTCCGTTTTCTTTTTTCCTGCCAAAATAGCACCTCCGTCTGCTGCCTGCATCTATCTGCATCCCCCGGATACCGGTAAATGCTATCCGGGAAGTCTTTCTTCCTTCTGTATCTGTTCCACCCGGGTATCGATCACGCCGTCACTCATCCGGATCCGCAGGCGCTCCCCTGCTTCTACCTGGGTCACGGAACGGATATTTTTCCCATCGGTATCCTCCACATAGGAAAAACCACTGTTTAACTTTTCCAAAGGAGAGACCGCTTTCATTCTCTCAATATACAATGCCAGGTTATGTCTGCGTTCCCGCAGGATCGCCTGCAGCCGGTTCTGCAGCCGGTCTTCCAGCTGTATGCTGTAAGTCCTCTTCTCCCGTATCCGGCTGGCGGGGCTTAAATATTTCAGGCGCATTTCCATCTGATCCGCCTGCTGCCTCTTATGCTGAAGCACTCGTCCCATCCGCTGATACAGCCTGTCCTGTCTGTCCAAAATCTCATTCTCAATATCACTGACCTGTGTCACTGCCAGTTCTGCCGCTGCCGACGGGGTCGGTGCCCGCAGATCCGCCACATAATCAATGATCGTGGTATCCGTCTCGTGTCCAACCGCCGAAATAATGGGAACAGAGCAGTCGAATACTGCCTGTGCCACCATTCTCTCGTTGAACGCCCACAGATCCTCAATGGAGCCGCCGCCGCGTCCCACGATCATGACATCCACGCCCTGTCTCTCCAGTGCATGGATTCCGTTCACAATGGAAGGAGCCGCCGAAGCCCCCTGTACCAGCGCCGGATACAAAATAATCTGCACATAAGGATTCCGTCTGGAGGCGATCTGTATGATATCCCGGACAGCAGCGCCGGTATCTGCCGTGACTACCCCAAGGGTATGGATATACTTCGGAATCTGCTGCTTATACTCCGGAGCAAACATGCCCTCTTCCGCCAGTTCCCGTTTTAGCTGTTCGTATTTTTCATAGAGGGCTCCGGCACCGTCCTGCGTCACTTCCTTCACATACAGCTGATATCTGCCGTCACGCTCAAATACACTCACACTGCCCTTCGCAATTACCTGCTGCCCTTCCGTCAGCCGGAATCCCAGACCTCTCCGGTCTCCGGCGAACATAATGCAGTTCAGGGCACTGGCAGAATCCTTTAACGTAAAATAAATATGTCCAGAGGGATGGTATTTACAGTTGCTTACCTCACCCTTTACAGATACCATCTGTAAAAAGTAATCCTGCGTGAACATATTTTTGATATAAGTATTCAGTTGTCGTACGCTGATTACGTTCTGTATCCTACTCACCGGATTTCATGATCTTGGCAAGGATCGCATTGACGAATCCGCCAGAGCTTTCCTGTCCGTACTTTTTGGCAATCTCGATTGCCTCGTTAATAGCAACGCCATTCGGGATATCGTCATCATAGCGCAGCTCATATGCACCAAGACGCAGTACTGCAAGCTCCACCTTTCCCATACGGGTGGTATCCCAGCCTTCGGTATTCTCATTCAACAGCCTGTCAAGCTCGGGGATTTTCTCCCTGATCTTCTCAAAGCGGGCCGCAATGGCATCTGCATCCTGCCAGGAAGGAACTTCCTCATTATTCTCGCGGAACAATGCGATCTGTTCCGGCATATCCTCCGGTGCATGAAACTCCACGCGGTATAAAAGTTTGAAAACCTGTTCTCTCTGCTCGTGTCTTCCCATAATATCTTCCTGTAATTCCTCTTATTTATCCTTCTTCATGTTCACACCGGCAATACGGATGTTCACATCAGAGCAGGTCAGTCCTGTCATATTCTCAATGGCATTTTTCACCTTCTGCTGTACTGCCTGACAGGTAGCGGGAATATTGTAACCGTACTCCATGGTCACAGTCAGATCCACGGTCACATTCTTGTCCAGCACCTCTACTTTGACACCCTTGGTCAGGCTCTTAACGCCTACCTTGCTCATGAGTTCGTTGGTAACATTACCAGCCATGGCGCTGACACCGTCTACCTCGGTAGCTGCTAAAGATGCGATCATAGCCACTACATCATCGGCGATCTGTACGGTACCGATGCTCTCGTCTTCCCTTAATACCAGGTTCTTCTTATCTATTTCTTTTTCCATGATAGCTGATCCTCCTAATAATAACTAATTAGTTACAGTATACCAAATCCTTATTCATTTGTCACCCAAAAAGTCAAGGATAATTGTTTCCCGTTCTGGGCATAAGTGACGGTATTGCTGTTCCCCTGTATCTGCATATAGGAAAAAATCTCCTGCTCATCGATCAATGCATGACAGATTTCCTGATAACAGAGTTCATCTGCACATTTTATCGTCACTTCCGTTCTGCCGCCCTCTATGGCTCTGTCGAAGACCGCCTGCATCTGTTCATGGTCATAGGAAGTAAAGTAGGAACCTTCCCGCACATAATAATTTGCTTCTGTCGCCGTACATTCCGGCATGGGGATCACCGCTTCGATACGATGCGTCCGTAGCAGATCCTCTGTAGTCACGCACAGATAATCATAATTGATCTCCGGCAAGCTCCTCTGCTCGCTGCCATTCTCCATGCGGTAAGAGGCATCTCCCCAGGTGGTATCTACATAATAATAGTCCCCGTCCACCTGTACCAGATTCCAGGCATGAGCTTCTCCGGTATCCACCGTTCCCTGCACCAGGGTGCACATCACCCCCAGATGATTCAACAGATACTGGGTGGCTTTGGCATATCCCTGGCAGACAGAGGCTCCTCCTAAGAATACCGAGGCAATGTTCTGATTATCCGCCGCACTCAGATCATAATTTGTGGAAAAGATGACCGCCTCATACACCTCTTTTACCTTATCGTACTCAGAAGCCGCCTCTTCCATACCGGACAGCCATTCCGCCGTCACACTGCGAATGGCCTCCGCCCGCGCTACGGCCTCTTCCTTCGTCTGATCGTAAGTGCCTGCGAAGTCAATTCCTACGGTTTTCTCCCCTCTGGAATATTTGGTATAAGTATATCCTGTGGTGTAAAAAATCTCCGGATGATCTATCAGCACGCACTGAAATACTTTGTCAATGTCCTGTTCATCCATTCCCTGTTCCAACGGTTCCGTGGACAGTTTGATCGTGTCATCCATAGACCCAATCGCCTGCTCGATCTCCTGATACCAGATCTGTTCCTGCGCATCCAGACTCTCATATGCAAAACGAGAGCCTCCCTCCTCTAAAAGGGAAAAGCTCTCTGTATTGTCATTTTCCGCAGCCGCCGTCTCCTGCACAGGCATAGTATCTATCTGTGACTCGGGCAGCACGATGGTCTGGGGTACTTCCTGCAGAACCTCCTGTGAGGAGCATCCTGTCAAAAGCAGTAACATCAGAATTTCGGCACATAACTTTTTCTTATTCCGCATTCTATCCCCCTACACACTTTTTGTTTCCATATAATTACTAATTGCGTCCGAACTCCGTCAGCACCAGTCCCTTATTACGGTCCAGAGTCATGCCGATGCTCCAGGAATTCACAAACAGCAATAAAGGATTACCCTTCATGTCCTTGACCTTCTTCATATCGGAAGTACCGGACAGCTTGGCCAGGTCGATCTCATCCTTATTCTCGATCCAGCGGATATGCTCATAAGGCAGGTTCTCCAGACGGATCTCCACGTTATATTCGTTCTCCAGACGGTATTTCAGTACATCGAACTGCAGCACACCTACCACACCGACGATGATCTCTTCCAGACCGGTATTGAACTCCTGAAAGATCTGGATGGCACCTTCCTGAGCAATCTGCTCTACGCCCTTGACGAACTGTTTTCTCTTCATGGTATCCACCTGACGCACTCTGGCAAAATGCTCCGGTGCAAAGGTCGGAATACCTTCATACTGGAACTTCTCCCTGGGCATGCACAGTGTATCTCCGATGGAGAAAATGCCGGGATCGAAGACACCGATAATATCACCCGCATAAGCCTCGTTTAAGATCTTACGTTCATCCGCCATGATCTGCTGGGGCTGGGATAATCTCATAACCTTATTGCCCTGCACATGACGCACTTCCATGTTGGCATCGAATTTACCGGAGCAGATACGCATGAATGCGATACGGTCTCTGTGAGCCTTGTTCATGTTAGCCTGGATTTTGAAAACAAAGGCACTGAACTCATGCTCCGTCGGGTTGATCATGCCGATGTCTGCTTTTCTTGGCAGCGGCGTGGTAGTCATATTCAGGAAATGCTTTAAGAAGATCTCCACACCGAAGTTGGTCAAAGCAGATCCGAAGCATACCGGGGTCAGGTTACCCTTCTGCACTTCCTCCAGATCAAACTCTGCGCTGGCACCGTCCAACAGTTCCACCTCGCCAAGCAGCTTGTCCGCTGCATCCTCTCCGATCAGTTCCTTCAGATGTTCTTCGTCCTGAATGGGAATCTCGGTGGAAGTTCCTTCCTTCGTTCCCTTCTCCGTATCGGAATATGCGATCACACACTTTTTCTCACGGTCGTAGACACCCTGGAATTCCTTACCGGAACCGATGGGCCAGTTGATGGGGCAGGTGGCAATGCCAAGCTCCTTCTCGATATCATCCAGCAGTTCAAAGGTATCTCTTGCCTCACGGTCCATCTTGTTGATGAAGGTGAAAATAGGGATCTTGCGCATCACGCAGACCTTGAACAGCTTTCTCGTCTGGGCCTCGACACCCTTGGAAGCATCGATGACCATAACTGCGGAGTCCGCTGCCATCAGGGTACGGTAGGTATCCTCAGAGAAATCCTGATGTCCCGGGGTATCCAGAATATTGATGCAGTAACCGTCATATTCAAACTGCAATACGGAAGAGGTAACGGAAATACCTCTGTCTTTCTCAATCTGCATCCAGTCGGATACCGCATGTCTGGCCGTTGCCTTACCCTTTACGCTTCCTGCCAGGTTGATGGCTCCTCCGTAGAGCAGGAACTTCTCGGTCAGGGTCGTCTTGCCGGCATCCGGGTGGGAAATAATGGCAAACGTCCGGCGGCGGTTGATCTCTTCTGTATAATTATTACTCACTACTATAGTCCTCCAAATATATCTCTTATATCTCTAAAAATCTATTTTCGCAGTTCTTCGGGATCTGCTATCTATGATGGATCTGCCTTTAAAACAGAGCTTCCTTCAAACTCCGGTTGGATTCCGAAATAATCCAATACCGTAGCTCCGATATCGGAAAAAGTCGGTCTGGTTCCGCGATTCCCCGGCGTCACAGGCGCACCGTACATAAGAAACGGAGTATATTCTCTGGTGTGATCCGTGGTGGCTGTGTAAGCGGGATCACAGCCGTGGTCTGCGGTGATCATCAGAATATCATCCGGCTTCATGTGTGCCTGGATCTCCGGCAGCTTCTCATCAAAATAAGCCAGTGCCTTCGCATAGCCGTCCACATCTCTTCTATGGCCGTAGAGCATGTCGTAATCCACCAGATTGATAAAGCAGAGTCCTTCGAAATCCTTGTCCAGATATTCCAGTGTCCGCTCAATGCCTTCCGCATTGCCGGAAGTGTATACATACTCGGTAATGCCCTTGCCTACGAAAATATCCTGGATCTTACCCACAGCAATGACATCCTTACCGGCAGCCTTCAGCTGATCCAGCATGGTCACTGCGGGAGGCAGCAGGGAAAAATCGTGTCTTCTGGGGGTACGGGTATAATGTCCGCTCTCACCGATAAAAGGTCTCGCAATGACACGGCCCACGCCGTGTTCTCCCTGTAAAATCTGTCTGGCGATACGGCAATAATCATATAACTGCTCCACAGGAACCACATCCTCATGGGCAGCGATCTGAAACACACTATCTGCGGAAGTATATACGATCAGTTTGCCGGTGCGCACATGCTCGTCCCCGTAATCCGCAATGACCTGTGTGCCGGAGTACGGCTTATTGCACAGCACATCTCTGCCGGTGCGGATCCGGAACTCTTCCAGCACATCCTCGGGGAAGCCGTCCGGATAGGTAGGCAGTGGCTTGGGAGAATAGATACCTGCGATCTCCCAGTGTCCGATGGTCGTGTCCTTTCCACGGGAACGCTCCGTCATGCGGGTATAAGCTGCCGTGGGATGGTCTGTTTTCTCTCCCACTTCCACGCCGTCAATATTAAACAAACCCATGTTTTTCATATGTTCCATATGAAAATAAGGGCTCCTTGACACGCTCCGCAGTGTATTTACATTGATGTCACCGTAAGCTGCGGCATCCGGCATTTCGCCAATACCGAAGCTGTCCAATACAATTAAAAAGACTCTCTTCATTGTTTCTTCCTTTTATCAAGTTTTCCAGGTTAAGTTATGATACCATCCAGATTGTTCCGTGCTTCGCACTCTCACAATCTGGACCGCATTCGTAATCCGCTCATTTTTCCGCGAAAAATGGCTCCTTACTCATGTGGTACGGCTCTCGAATCTCCGGATGCTCCCGCAAGCGAGCTTGCATCGCACCGTCGTCTCTCGACCCTTGGTATCATAACATAATTTTTCCCCTATGTACACAAAAATATCACTGTGCAATGGTGCTGATGACGATATTTTCCGCCGCAATATCCGTCTTTCTTTTTACGATATCTTCGATCTGTGCCCGCTGCACATCCGTCAGTTCTGCGGCATTGACCACCACATCCACGGCATCCCCGTTGATGCTGACCACAGCTTCACTGAAACCTTTCGCCTGCAAAAGCACCTCGGCCGCCGCTTCCTTTTCCGCGATATCAGTCATGCGCACCATACTGTCCACCGCTTCCTGTTTCTGGGCATCGCTGAGCTCAGTACTGTTGATAATCTCCAATAACGTCTCTTTATTCCGGGCTCTGGTCTGCTCCTTGGAAAGTCTTGCAGCAGACAGTACCTCCACACCGTTCGTTCCGGTCAACACTGCTTCCCCGGGAATCTCCCCTTCGTCCGGCGTAGCCTCTGCCACCTGCATATCTTCATCCAGATAATCTTCCATGACGATCTCCACATCCGAATCCAGGCTTTCCATATCTGTGACAATGTCTGTGGAATCCACTGCACTGAGATCTTCTGTATTATCCGACGCCAGATACTCCTTTTCCAGGTTGGTCCCCGCAAACTGCAGATAACCTGCAATGGCTATCATGATGGCAAGTGCGGTAATCATAAGCTGATTCTTCTTAATTAAGTTTTTCACTGCGTTCCCCTTTTCCAAAGGCCTGTATCTGCCTTCTTGATTTTATACTCTATTGTATGTACCCGTCTGTGCGGATATGTTTCCTGTGACTCATTTTTCCAACACCTTGACTTTGTGGGCTTCCACACCGAAAAGTGCCTGTGCGATCTGCGTGATTTCACTGGTCATATTGCCTTTTCCGGCTCCTTCCGCCACCACCAGCACCCCCTCCACTTTGGGTGTGATCGTCTTCGCTACAAACGGTGTGCCCTGACTGCCGTCCTGATAGACGGTCTGGTATCCGGTATTGGAAGAACTCACGGTGCGGGTTCCTCCGGCGGAGTCCTGTTCTTCTGTCTGGGAACGATCCGCGGTCATGTCTTTTTCCACAATTCTTTCCTCCGAGGATTCCAATGTGATCATGACTTCCACCTCTCCCAGTCCCCGGACGGATTCCAGCATTTTCTTCAGTTTTCCCTCCAGATAGGCAGTATATTCCTCCGCGCTTCCCGCTGCCACCGCCCGGGTTTCGGTATCTACCACCGTCTCCTGTTCCCCGGTTGTCTGCGAAGGAGAAGTGAAAATTCCGGCATTGTACTGTTCTGCAGTCTCTGTGCCAACGGAAGCTGCCTGTGGCTCCTCCTTTTTCACCGGCAGGGCGATGATAAACAATAGGACACCCAACAATACCAGAATCAACAGGTTGTCCCGACGGAACCATTTCGGAGGGCCGGAACCGCCTGCACCGTTACCTGTACCAATGCTGCCTGTGATCTTTTCCCAGAATTCACCCATTGCTTCTCACCTCTTTTTCTTCCCTGGCTCCGGTTTTTCTACCGTCATTTTCCTTAACTCTCCGGCAGACTTCTCCATCATTCCAGCCGGATTGGTGCAATGTCCACATGGATCCCCTCCGTTTCTGCATTTTCCCTATCCGTTTTCTTCTGATCCGATACTTCCCCACTGTTTTCTCCTGTAACAGCTCCCTGTGCAGAATCTTGCTCCCACACATTTGCCGGGTCATATCCTTCCCCGGCTTCCAGCGCCACAGCAGCTGCCGTATTCCCGATCTCTTCCTGCGACTGTTCTGCCTGTTCGGAGGCCCGGGTCAGCACGGTCTGCAATTCTTGCATAAATCCTGTCACCTGTTCTTCTGCATTCCAGCCGTCTCCGCCGCCGAACATGCTCAGAACAGGCTGTAACAACTGCAGCAACAGCATAACGGATAATAACAGTTTCAAATATTTATCGTAGGACTCCTTCGGTCTGAAATGCACTACGGTCTGTGCACAGATCAGGAAGATCCCGGCCTGTCCGATCACCCGGTATAACCATTGCATCCTCTTACCTCCCCCTGCTTCCGATAGCTAATAGTGCCAATGTGATCAAAAACAACAGCATGGCTGTGCCCGCAGTACGAAACAGAAGCATCCCTGCATTTCCCATATGATCCGTACAGTTGGTCACTCTTTTATCGCTGACGATCCCCATAAAAGCTGCCGCACACTTGATCAAAAACGCAGTAAACAAAATCTCCAGAAGCGGAGCCGCACACACCGCCAGAAGCAGTAACAGCAAAAGTACGCCGATGCTGTTGCGGATGACAACGGCTGAACCCACCGCCAGCTCCAGAAGCCCGTCTGCCGCATTTCCGATCCCCGGCAGTGCCGAAAGTGCCTTTTCCACGGCGGAGGTCTTCACGGAATCCAATACCGGTGTGATCAATGACTGGAACACACTGATCCCCGTGACCACTCCCAGAGAAGCCTTGAGAATCCAGCCCACCGCCTTTTCCAGAAGTTCCGTCAAAAGTGTCAGCTTTTCCTCCACCCAGATCCCGTTGATCATGGTCAACAGGCCATAGCAGTAAATCAGTGGTAGTACCACACCCAACAGTATTTTTTCCGTACCATAGATCAGAAGCAGCATCAGCTGATACCCGGCTCCCACTGTAGCCGGCCCCGAGGCCACTCCCACCGCAAGAAGATACGTAGGTACCATCAGCCTTACAAACAACACGATATTTTCCACCGTCTCTCTTGCGGTTCCCAGAATCCCGGAAAAACATTGCAGCAGGATCACTCCCATGAGCAGATAGATAAAGTAAAAGCTTAAATCCGCAATCTGATGTTTGTCGAAAACCTCCACGAAATGAATCAGCAGTGCAGAAAGGATCCCCAGTACGATCAGCCAGATCAGAATATTTTTCCTGCCCGCAGCAGATGCTCCCATTCCCTGTATCACTTCCTGCAACAGGGTTCCCGCTGCCCCCAGCACATCTCCCTGCAGCAGCTGTCCCATCAATTCCGCCACGGAGATCCGGGAGGCCGGAAACAGCTTCTGCATCCCTTTTTCCAGTTCTTCCATGCCATATTCCTGCCACATTGCATCCATTGCTCCCTCACTCTTATAAAATACCATAGATCTGTCGGATCACCGTAAGCAGAATCGGCAGTCCCGCAAACAGTACCGAAAGTTTTCCCAGAATCTCGATCTGATCCGATACCGCTGCGAATCCGGCATCCTTGCAGATTCCGGCGCTGAATTCACACAGGTAGGTGATCCCCACCACTTTCATCAAAATACCGAGATACCCTTTTGCATCCCCGAGGTACTGCTGTAATCCCGCAAACTCCTCCAGCAACTGTCCCGTCAGCCCCAGCACATAGGAAAATACCAGCACACTCAGGGCAAATCCGATCAGCAGCGTATATTCCGGCCGCTGTTGCCTAAATTGTATGGCAAAAAGAACTCCGGCGATTCCAAGCAATGCAATCTTAATGATCTCGGACATATTTCCTCCTATTAAAACGAAAACAGAGTCTGTACAGTATCAAACAGATCATAGATATACGGAACGATCCAGCTAAGAACCAGGATCAGTCCCGCAAGGCTGACGAGAAAAGCATGTTCCTCCCTGCCGCTGTGTTTTAAGACCTGGCTGAGTATCGTTACAAGGATTCCTACCGCAGCTATTTTAAAGATCAGTCCTATTCCCATCTTTCCCCGTCCTTTTCTCTTCTCTCTGTGGTCTCCGGAACCGGCATCAGACTAACAATAACAGTATCAGCAGACCGCTCATGGCTCCCAGTCCTACGGAGAGCCTGCATTTCTGTGTAATTTCCCGCTGCTGCATATCCGCCGTATGTTCCAGTCCCTGTCTGGACAATTCGATACTTTTTATCTGCATCGTTTCATCCGCATAGCCCTCTTTTTCCGCAAAACGCAAAAACTCTTCAATGTCTTCTTTTTTCAGAGGAAGCATCCGCAGCTGTCTGCGAAAGCTTTTCTCCGCCAGTTCCAGAAAACCAGCATCCTCCGTCTCCGCATATTCACGGTATACTTCGGTGCAGATCTCTCCCAGCCTGTCTTTCCGTTGTCTGCCGGTCTGTCGGCAGCATTCCGGAAGTGTTGACCCGTTGTACCGGATCTCACTGATCCACTGTTCCAGAATGCGGATGAGTTCCCGGATCGTATATAATCTTCCTAAGAATTGCTGCCGATACCACAGTCCCATTCCAAAGCATCCCAACAGAATCAGAAATCCTCCGAGCATCTGCATTCCATCCGTCCCCTTCCTTTTAAGATCACTATGCGGTCAAATATCTGTCGCAGGCAGGATTCACCCAGGCGCTTTGCTGCGTCCGTCTCGTCCGTTCCATGCAGAGTGGCCAGCAGACCGCAGCCGCAGGCCGCTGCTTTTTGTAAGGCCCGCCTGTCCGTTTCCTCCCCCAGTTCATCCACTGCAATGACTTGAGGTGACATGGAACGCAAAAGTAATAACATCCCCTGAGCCTTGGGACAGCCATCAAGCACATCCGTCCGCATCCCCAGATCATTCTGAGGTCTTCCCAGATAGCTTCCCGCCAGCTCCGAGCGCTCGTCCACCACTCCCACCCGAAGTCCCGCACCATACGTATTACCATCGGAAATCTGACGGATCAGATCCCTGAGCAGAGTGGTTTTGCCGAATCCCGGAGGCGATACAATCAGGGTATTCTGAAATTTTCCTTTCTTATATAATTTTGGCAGGATACCGTCAGCTGCTCCCCGGATCTCATGGGCGACCCGGATATTGATAAACGCAATATTTTTCAGAGTGCGGATCACTGTTTCATTTTCCAACACAGCCTGTCCGCACAATCCGATCCGGTGTCCGCCTTCCACAGTCAAAAAGCCCTGTCTGATCTCATCGGCATAAGCATACACCGAATCCTGACACAGCCAGGCGATCAACTCCCGTATCTCCGCTTCCGTCACCAGATGCGCTCCGTAAGGATGCTCCTGCCATTCCCCGCCGTTATTTAAGAAATAATCTTCTCTCGATGTTTCCACGATCACCGGCCTGTCCACACGTAGACGGATCTCGCAGATTTTTTCCCCATTATCCGCTGTCTTCTGCCAGAATGCTCTTCTCTTTTGCGGAAAAATACGAAGCAGGCTGTCCATGTTTCTCCTCCCGTAACTATTCAGAACCTCATGCGCAAAATCGTTCCTTCGGAACTTCTCCTTTGCGAATGCAGGCATTCATCAAGACTTAGCTGATATTTAATGCTCTGAATAGTTACAATATATGTCTCCGTGGACAGGATATTCCTTTCAATCTTCTCTTTTTTTCTATAGTGTGGTATAATAAGCGATAACTGTTTTTATGACTTTTGTTTTGGAGGTTTTTATGAACATAATCATTGTGGGCTGTGGCAAGGTTGGCTACACCCTGGTAGAGCAATTAGGCGGTGAGAATCACAATATCACCGTGATCGATACCAATGAGGAAAAGGTGAATTCCATCACGGATGATCTGGATGCCATGGGCATCGTGGGCAATGGTGTCAGCTTCCAGACACTGTCTGAGGCCGGCATTGACCATGCGGATCTGCTGATCGCCGTGACCGGATCCGATGAGCAGAATCTTCTGTGCTGTGTCATTGCGAAAAAGGCGGGACATTGTAAGACCATCGCCCGTGTCCGCAATCCTATCTACAATAATGAGATTGCTTTTCTGCGGGAAGAACTGGGGCTTGCCATGATCATCAACCCGGAGCTGTCCAGTGCCGCCGAGATTGCCCGGATCTTCCAGTTTCCTTCTGCAGTTAAGATCGATACTTTTTCCAAGGGAAGGATCGAGCTTCTGCATTTCCGCGTGACCCATGACTGTCTCTTAAATAATTATGAACTGATCCATATCCGTACCACCTTAAAATGCGATGTACTGGTATGTATGGTCACCAGAGATAATCAGGTGCTGATTCCCCGGGGTGATTTTGTCTTCCGGGAAGGCGATGTGGTAGCTATTGTGTCCACTCCTCCCAAGGCCAATGATTTCTTCAAAAAGATCGGTATCGGCGCCGGCAGGGCACGTACTGCCATGATCGTCGGTGGCGGAACCATTGCTTATTATCTGGCAAGAAGACTTTTAGAAGTCGGCATCCATACCAAGATCATCGATCAGGATCCCGCTCGCTGCGAGCATCTGAGTGAACTGCTGCCCAAGGCTTCCATTATCTGCGGTGACGGTACGGATGAACGTCTTCTGATACAGGAGGGGCTGGAGAACGTGGATGCTTTTGCTGCACTGACCGGACTGGATGAGGAAAATATCCTCCTGTCACTGTATGCGAAACGGACTTCCCGCGCAAAGGTAGTCACCAAGATCAACCGTATCAACTTCAGTGGTGTCTTAAGTGATATCAAGCTGGATACGATCTCCTATCCGCGCCTGGTAACTGCAGATATGATCATTAAATATGCACGATCCATGAATGAATCTCTCAACAGTAATGTGGAGAATCTGTATAAGCTGGAAGACGGTCATGCAGAGGCACTGGAATTCTACATCAAAGAGGATTCTGCCGTTACCAATATACCTCTGAACCGTCTGCACATCCGGAAAAATATCCTGGTCTGTTCCATCGTCCGCGGAGGACAGGCTATTATTCCCAGTGGTCAGGACGAGCTTCATGTAGGCGATTATGTGGTCGTAGTACTGACACATGCACGGCTGAATGATATTAAAGATATTATTGAAGGGTAATTTTGTAGAAGGACACTATCATGAATTTTGCGATATTGAGTTTTATTATCGGATTTATTTTACAATTTGAAGCTTTATTCTTACTGCTTCCCTGGATCGTGGGTATGATCTACGGAGAATATCATGTGGCACTGATCTATCTGGTGACCGCAGCTGTTTGTTTCATTTTAGGAAAATTGTTAAGTTTCAGGCACACAGGACATTTTAAGGAATTGTACGTCAGGGAAGGCTTCACTGCCGTTGCCCTGGGATGGTTTGTCATGTCTGTTTTCGGTGCTATTCCCTTCGTTCTCACCGGAGAGATTCCTTTTTATATTGATGCTCTCTTCGAGACGATCTCCGGCTTTACGACCACAGGTTCCAGTATCCTGTCCGATGTGGAAGCACTCAGCTATGCCAGCCTGTTCTGGCGCAGCTTCACTCACTGGATCGGCGGTATGGGCGTATTTGTATTTATTATGGCGATCCTGCCGATGATGGGTGGCTCCACCATGAACCTGATGCGTGCGGAGAGCCCCGGTCCTTCCGTCAGCAAGCTGGTACCGAGAGTACGGGATACTGCGAAAATCCTCTATGGACTTTATATGGCGATCACTGTTCTGGGCGTGATCATGCTATGCCTGTGCGGTATGCCGTTGTTTGATTCCCTGTGTACGACCTTCGGCAGTGTCGGCACCGGTGGTTTCGGTGTCAAGAACAGCAGTATCGGCGGTTACTCTCCACTGATACAGAATGCAGTAACGATACTTATGATCTTAAGCGGTGTCAATTATACGGTATATTTCTGTCTGTTAAGCAGGCAGTTTAAGGAAGCTTTTTCCATCGAAGAAGTTCGTTGGTATTTTTTGATCATTTTCGCCAGTGCTCTGACGATCGCCTGGAATATCCGCCCGCTCTATGCAACTTTGGGAGAGACACTGCGGCACTCCTTTTTCCAGGTAGGAACGATCATCACCACCACCGGATTTGCCACCACGGATTTCAATATGTGGCCGCAATTGTCGAAGACGATCCTTCTGCTTCTGATGATGATCGGAGCCTGTGCCGGCAGTACCGGTGGCGGTATAAAGGTATCCCGTGTGCTGATCCTCTTCAAGGCGATCCGCAAGGAGCTGTCCATGATGATCCATCCCCGGATGGTGAAAAAGATCAAGATGGACGGACACAATCTGTCCCACGAGACGCTTCGTTCCACCAATGTCTATATGACGGCTTATTTTATCGTACTCTTCGTTTCCCTGCTGATCGTCTGTCTGGACGAATATGACCTGAGCACAAACTTTACCGCAGTACTGGCCACCCTGAACAATATCGGTCCCGGCCTGGAGTTAGTCGGTCCCACCCAGAACTTCGCATTGTTCAGTCCTCTGTCCAAATGCGTGCTGATGTTCGATATGCTGGCCGGACGACTGGAACTCTTCCCCATGCTCGTGATCCTGCTGCCGTCCTGCTGGAAGAAATATTAATTCCTTAATCACAAAAATGAGTCTGTGATGACATTTTTAATCGTCACACAGACTCATTTTTTCATGCATACCTCTAATCAAATGTTGACCGAAATGAGAACGCTACATATCATTACAATCATTATATATGAATCTTCAGACACTTCTTGCCGGTCAGTTCCTTCGTCCGTTCATCCGGCTGTCCAAAGCCAACATAAATATCTGCTCCCCTACCGGTATGTACAAATTTACCTTCTTCATCTACAACGGTAAATGCCCTCCTCGGAATTTCCAGTGTCACCATCTTTTCTTCTCCCGGTGCAAGTTCCACGCGCTTAAACACGGCAAGTTTAGGATTGGGCACTTCGTTGATATCCTCAACCTGTACATAGACCTGCAATACATCCTCTGTAAAAACATCTCCGTGATTTGCAACGGTTACTTCAACACCTACACTCTGTTCTTCCGTCTGTGCATATACCACATCTTCCGTCAATTCCGCCCTCGTAACTAGTGTATCAGCATAATTCAGCCCATAACCGAATGGATAAAGCGGAGCTTTTTCCACAAAGCGATATGTCCTGTTCTTCATGGAATAGTCATCAAAATCCGGCATCCCCTGTAAATTGCGGTAAATGGTAACCGGCAATTTACCCGAAGGTGATATTTCTCCAAAGAGTATATCTGCAACTGCCTTTCCACCTCTTGCTCCCGGATACCATGTCTGAAGAACTGCATTCGCCCTGTTATCTGCCAGGTTCAAATCCATAGCACTTCCTGCCATCATACATACAATAAACGGAACTCCCATTTCTGCCACGATTTCCAAAAGCCTCTGCTGTGAAGGCGGAAGCATCAGCCCCTGCTTGTCTCCGGATGCATATGCATTGCCTGTATCGCCCTCTTCTCCTTCAAGACTTTCGTCCAGTCCCAGACACAGAATAACAAGATCCGAATGTTCTGCAACTGTCATTGCCTCAGAGATACGGTCATCCTCTCTTGCCAGTTTTTCTACCTGATCTAAAAACAAATGGCAGCCTTCTGAATAAAGTACCCTGACATCATCGCCTACATAGTCCTGAATACCTTCCAGTACAGTAACATACCTTGAAGCCGTCCCATGATAATTGCCGATCAGGGCTTCTCTGGAATTGGCATTGGGACCAATGACTCCGATTGTTTTAAGTTTCTTTTTATTTAAGGGTAAAATGCCATCATTTTTTAACAATACGACACTCTTGCATGCTGCCTCTATGGAAAGCTCAATATGTTCCCTACATTCAACAACTTCATACGGAATATTATCATATTCTGTCTCATCAAACATTCCCAGCAAGAATCTGGTCGTAAATAAACGAATGGCTGATTTCTGCAGTAGTTCTTTGGAAATAAGCCCCTCTTCATAGGCATTCAGGATTTTCTGATAAGTACATCCGCAATTAACATCGCAGCCCATCTCCAGAGCCAGTCTGACGCTTTCCTCCGGTCTGTCTGTCACCTTATGGTGTTCATGAAAATCACGGATAGCCCAGCAGTCTGAAACATAATGTCCCTGAAATCCCCACTGTTTTCTCAAAACCTCCACCATCAGATAACTATGAGCACAGCATGGTTCACCATTGGTTCTGTTGTATGCGCCCATAACCGCTTCGACTTTTCCTTCCCTGACACAGGCCTCAAACTGCGGAAGATACGTTTCCCAAAGTTCTTTCATGCTAACCTTTGCATCAAAATAGTGACGTTTTTCCTCCGGGCCGGAATGTACTGCAAAATGCTTGGCACACGCTGCCGTGCGCAGATATTCTCCCTCTCCCTGCAGACCTTTGATATATGCAACACCCAGTATTGCAATCAGTGTCGGGTCTTCTCCATAAGTCTCATGTCCACGCCCCCAGCGGGGATCCCGGAAGAGATTGACATTGGGCGACCAAAGTGTAATTCCTTTATAAATATCACGGTCTTCATGTTTTTCATTTTCATTATATTTGGCTCTCGCCTCCGTAGAAACGGCAACTCCTATCCGCTCCAGCAGTTCTTCATCAAAAGTTGCTCCAAGCCCGATTGCCTGTGGAAAAACAGTTGCTGTACCCGCTCTTGCAACACCATGCAGGCCCTCATTCCACCAGTTATACTCCGGAATATCCAGATGTGGAATTTCATCTGCGTCAAAGCGCAGCTGTGAAGCCAGTTCCTCTACGCTCATCTGCTCCACCAATTCAGTAGCTCGTCTGACTGCCTCTTGTCTGTTCATAAATTCCTCCATAAATTTTTTTCTGATTATTAGCTATATAGGCTTAATACGGTCTGGCGTTCTCCTGAAAATCCTTTCTTGCCTCTGCCACACAGGTATCATAATCTGCCGAGTAAGGAACTTTCTGCTTGGATCTGAATCATTAGAAAAGCTGCGCTGTCATTTTCTTTTTGTCTTCTCTGATACTCTGTTGGCAGAATACCGTATTTCTCCCGGAACAGTCTGGAAAAAGCCTGACTGTTGGGGAAACCGTTCTTTAATGCAATTTCGCCTATGGTCAGATCCGTTTCCTCCAGTTCCCGCAATGCATGTTCAAACCGGATGCTCCGCAGATAATCTTTATAGTTGATTCTGCCATACTGACGGAACATTTTCGACAAGTAAGTAGGACAATATCCAAATGTTGCTGCCAGGGTTTCCAGTGAAATTTCTTCTGCATAATGTTCCCGAAGGTATCCAGTAATTCTTTCAAGATGTCCTGAATGAGTATTCCCCGGATAATAATCCTTCTTTTCCTCAGGTATCCGATAAGCGGTTACCAGAAGATATTTCAGCTGATAAAAGATACTCTGCATCAACAGTTCATAGCCGTACTCTTTTCTGATCTGCTGTCTGTACATTTTCTCAAGTAATGCAAAAAGTTTTCCATCCTCTTCCTTTTTTTCACCGGAAAACCGCATTATCTGTTTTTCCATTGGGATCTGTAAAACAATTGCCTCATTTCGTCCCGATGTATGAATGGAATGCACTTCATTGCTGTTCACAATTATAAACTTTCCTGCCGGAAGGACATATTTTTTATCGCCGAGATAAAAATCTACCTTTCCCTCCCGCAAGGCAAATATTTCAACACAGCTATGTTGATGCGCCTCACATATATATTTTCCGTCTGCACCTTCGAAACGGAATAGCTTAAAGGGCAGTCCCCGATCCGGCACCACTGCTTCCTGCCGGTATATCTTCTCTTCTTTCATAGTCATCCCTAATATTCCACACCGGAAGATTTTCTGTTCCATGATAAAATCTCACCGGCAGTTTCCCGGAGGGGGAAAATTCTCCAAACAGCATTTCGGCAATTACCTTACCACCTCTGGCTCCCGGATACCAACAATCCACGATGGCTTTCACATTCGGGTTGTGTTCCGCCCATGGCAGATCTATGGCGCTTCCTGCCATTAACAGAACCACCACCGGTTTTCCCATCGCTGCAACAGTTTCCAGAAGTTCTTCCTGAAGTCCCGGCAGATTTAATCCCAGTTTGTCTCCGCTGGCATATTCATTCCTGGCATCGCCCTGTTCTCCCTCTATGGTTGCATCCAGTCCAAGGCACATTACTGCCACATCGGCATGTTCCACGGACAGCTTTACTTGCTCCGTGGTACGCACTCCCACTTCTCAGCTCCGCTGCGGTCCGTGCTAATCATGTGTCACTCTCTTTATTTGTAAATTCTGTAATTTCCCGAAAGTGCCAGCATGGCAAACAGGTACAGGAAATTATCATAATATCGTCTGTCCCCGGTGCGGAGCGGAGTATTCCAGAAGCGGTCTACGCATTCCTTTATATGAGGACCGTCTGCTGCCAGTGATGCCTGTGCATTGACTGCTACAATGGCAACCGGATGCAGTGCCTTCTCTTCCAGTCTTGTTCCATCAATCAGGAACACACCGTCCCAGTGTTCTCTCTGCTCTTCACAGTAAAATCTCTGCAGCCGGTTTGCGATCTCCGTCTGCCACGGATCTTTGTCATACCAGAGATGATCCATAGCAATGTTGGCTATGGTGCGGTATGCATCACTGTAGTACCAGTCATGCTTTCCGAAGATCTCCTGATGCCCAGCATGGGGTGTCCCGTCATAGTCTGCGTATTCTGCGCTGAGACCGGTTTGTGGATGACATGCCTTATGCAGATATTCTCTGCTGGCTGCCGCAGCCTGTCTCCAGAATTCCCGGTCTTCTTCCTCCACCTTCTCCGCAAACAACTCATAAAAATGAGGCAGATGATATGAGGGGTCAGAAAAATCCATGTTTGTGACAAATTTGATCAGATGATTGGAAGGCTCCCACATAGGTTCTCCCGGATGTCCAGGCTCCCCTTTGTGAATACATTCCCGCAGGATTGCCTTTGCCTCTTTGCTATAGGCAAAAATTCCTTCCCCATCCCCCCAACGGGCGGAGGCGAAAAACAATGCCATGGCAAAATACTCTTCTCCGTCCGGTGCCGGTCCCTCTGCATTGTGCGTTCCATCCGTGCTGCAGGACCAGGCAAAATAGTTGCGGCAGGGTCCTGCCGGAATATACATATAAGTCCGCACCCACTTCCAGAGACGGTCAAATTCCGCTTTCTTATCCAGCTGTACGCAGACCATCATGCCATAGGACATTCCCTCAGTGCGTACATCATGATTGCCGGTATCCTCCAGATACGCCATATCATCTCCTGCCTCATGATAAAAACGTTCTGCCTCCGTTCCGTAAAATATGGTATCAAAGGTCTGTTCCAGTCTTTCCCAGATTGCAGTCTCATCATAACCGCACTCTTTCAATACATTTCGATAAATTCCAGTCTGATATGCTCCTGCCATTTGCTCGTTCTCCAATTTTTATTCTTTGACGCCACCCAAAGTAAGTCCGGCTACAAAGTACTTCTGTAAGAAAGGATAAATACAGATAATGGGCAGCATGGTAATGATCGTTGCCGCTGCACGCACGGAAGTCGGTGTTACGGTTCCTGCGGCATTCTTCATTGCCTCCGCCGAAGTTCCCTGATTGGTTACGGAGGATAACAGCTTCATCAATTCATACTGCAATGTGGTCAGATTACTGCTCATGCGATTGTAAAGCATGGCATCAAACCAGGAGTTCCACTGGCCTACCGCCACAAACAGGGCTACTGTGGCATAAACCGGCTTACACAGCGGAGAATAGATCTTAAGAAAAATAGTGCTGTAACCGGCACCGTCCAGCTGTGCGGATTCTTCCAGGCTGTCAGGGATTCCGTTCATATAAGTACGGATTACCAGCATGTTAAATGCGCTTACCATTCCAGGGATCACATATACCCAGAAGTTGTTGGTAAGCCCCAGCCCCTTATATAAAAGGAATGTCGGGATCATTCCACCGTTTACATACATGGTGATGACCCAGAACAGGGAAACCTCTCTCTGGAACAGGAATCTTTTGCGGCTGACAATAAAAGCAAGGATCGCATTGGCTGCCAGAGACAACAGGGTTCCGATCAGTGTTCTGGCAACTGTGATATAAGCGCCTGTGATCAGATTATCTTTATGTAAAACCGTCGTATAGTTTTTCCAGGTGAATTTTCTCGGCCACAGGTAGATTCCTCCCCGCAGGGCATCCGTACCATCATTCAAAGAGATTGCCAGAGTATTCAGCACCGGATATAACGTTACGATCACAAACAGGACCATGATGATGCCGTTTATGAACGGAAAAATGTCATTTTTTTTGGATTTGATCTTATACTTTGTATCTATCATTGTAATTACCATCTCTTTCTGTTTTAGAATAACTGCTCTTCGCCGTTATGTTTTGCGAACTGATTGGCCAGAACGATCAGGATGATACTTACCAGGCTCTTGAAAATACCTGCGGCTGTACCTATTGCATAATCTCCCTGGCTGATGCCCCATTTCAATACATAAATATCAATCGTCTGGGAGAACTTCTGTATCAATCCGTTTCCTAACAGATACTGAATTTCAAATCCTGCATTTAATACATTACCCACATTCATCAGCAATAAAATTACGATGGTCGGTTTGATTCCCGGAAGAGTAACATATTTAATTTTATTCCATCTTCCTGCGCCATCAATGGCAGCAGCTTCATACAGGGAAGGGTCAATGGATGTGATGGCCGCCAGATAAATAATGGCATTCCATCCTGTCTCCTTCCAGACATTTGCAAATGCTACGATCGGCCAGAAGTACTCAGGATGGGCAAAGAAATTGATTGGCTGGCTGAGCACATGCAGATTTACCAATACTTCATTTACAATTCCGGTACCAGACAACATATCATGCAGGATACCGGTTACGATGATCCAGGAAAGAAAATGTGGCAGATAAGAGATCGTCTGTACTGTCTTTTTCCCACCATTACTCTTGATTTCATTCAATAGAATTGCAAATACAATTGCGGTAACGAAAGTTGCCACAAGGTTGATCACGCCCATGGCCAGTGTGTTACGGATGACCCGCAGGAATGTCACATCCGAGAATAACATCCGAAACTTCTGAAGTCCCACGAATTCGGAGTGCAGGATTCCCAACTGCGGCTTATAATTCTGGAATGCCATCGCCCATCCGGCTAAGGGAAGATAGTAAAAAATCACTCCATAGATCATCATTACTCCTGCCCAGAAAAGCAGAACTTTTTGCCTTTTGATTTCTTTCCATGTGATAGGTGTTCTGGTTTGTTTTCTTTTTTGTTTCGATTTTGTTCTCGTTAACGACATATCCTCGCTCCTTAAAAAAACGGGCAGATGAAATTTTACCTGCATCTGCCCATTCTCAAATTTCATTTATATGTTTTTATTTGAACTTTGCTGCCAGTTCCATTCTGCTGTCCAGTTCTGCCTGTAATTCACTGATAAAATCTTCCGGCTTGCAGGCATTATATGCATCCATATAATCCGCCCATGCTTTGTCGAAATCAGCTGCCATAACTACCTGAGGAAGATACTCATGCTTTACTTCACCGATCTTGGTCCATGCCATACCGCCGGGAGTGCTGGTATTGAAGTTATTGGAGAAGGACCACATAGGATACCATTCACCGGGTGCTTCGTTGGTGCCCAGCATTTCCACGTAAGTCTCCGCACCGTATGCCTGGAATGCTTCCTTCACATCGTCGTTTAATCCATCGAAGAATTCCCTCGCCTGGCCATCTGGCTTGTTTGCATTGATACCATCATCACTGGTTCCGTTGTACTGAGGGAAATAAGAATAAGAGCACATATGGGATGCCTTATACTCTGTATCGGAAGCCTGCGTTCTCTGCTCCGGTGTTCTGTAGAATTCACCGTTCTCATCTACTTCATAGTCAACACCTTCCACACCCCAGAAACGAAGGTTATGGATATCCTGATCCAGCAGATCATTGATCAGCTTCAGTGCGCCGGGAACATCCTTACAGCTTACAGTAATGGCAAGTCCGCTTCCGGAGTTGAATGCGCCACCGGCATTATGCCACTGGTTCTTTACGCTTTCATCAATTGTAATCGGCAGAGGAATGTAATCGCATCCCTGTGCATCCAGTCCTGCCTGCTTGATGGCATCGCCTGCTGTGTAAGCGAAATCCCACCATTGATCGATCATACCCAGGACACGTCCTGTAGAAAGTTTGGAAATATACTCATCATAAGACTGGGTAAAGGACTCGGGGTCTACAATGCCTTTCTTGTATTCTTCATTTAATTTACTGAAATACTTTACTGCGGTATCGGAAGTGTTGTAATCCAGTACCGTCAGCGTCTCAGGATCTACCATACAGCTTCCGTCATTAGGATAACCATCCAGGAACTGAGGTGCGTTCTCCAGACAGAAGTATCTCCAGTCATCACAGAGAATGGTATAAGGAATATTGGCTGTTCCGTCTTCCATAGTAGGATTTGCTGCATTATACTTTTCGATCAGATCAAAATACTGATCCATGGTCCGGATCTCGGGATAGTCTGCCCATTTCAGAACTCTTGCCTGAATCCAGAATGCTTCATCATTATGTGTACATACCTTCTCTTCGTTCTTGATGCAGCTGAACTGAGGGATCCAGTAAATGTGGCCGTCTTCCTGACGAAGCTTCTCCCACTCCAGATCAGTAAACAGATTCTTGATATTAGGATAATCATCCAGATAATCATCCAGCGCTACCAATGCTCCTGCATCATACAGCTGTTTGGTTCCAGTCTGTCCCTCAATGAAGTCCGGATACTCACCACCGGCGATCATGGTACCCACAGCTTCATCTGCAGTCTGTCCGGTCAGCCAGGTCTCTTTTACTCTGGCGCCTACCTTCTCTGCGATCAGCTGCTGCACTTCATTGTCGTCATTGATCTCAGATCCCGCTACCCCAAAAAATGCGGTGAACTCTTTGATACCTGCTTCTTCTGTGGTACTGTTGGTTCCTGCACTCGTTGTACTGTCTCCGGATGTCTGGTTTCCGTCACTGCCACATCCGGTGAACAGTGCCGCTGTCATTGCTGACACAAGTAACATGCTTACAAGTCTCTTTTTGTTCATGTTGTAACTACCTCCCTTTCGATAAATCTATTTTACCTTTTTGAGAGGAACTAACAATCAGAGGAACTATAGCAAAAGACAGGGGAAATTATAGGTAGTCCTGTAATTTCCCCTGTCTTTTATTCTCTTACTCTCCCTGTTGCATCTTTTTACGGAATCTTGCGGGAGTGCAGCCCTTGATCTGAATAAAACGGTTCGTAAAATAATCCAGATCATGGTAGCCCACATCTTCTGCGATCTGAACGATCTTTTTATCGGTACGCAACAAGGCATCCGCAGCCTGCTCCATCCGGTAATTGTTCAGGTAGTCTTTAAAGGATTGTCCGTACTTTTTCCGGAAAAGCTGACCCAGATAAGCACTGTTGACATAATATTTCTCACTCAGGCTTTTCAGTGTAATATTTGAAGCGTAATTTTCCCGGATCTCTTTTTCCACCATACCCAGAATTCCTCTGGATACATTCTTCCGCAGCTGTGACAGATAATCCGCATATTCGCAGGCAAATCTGGTCAGATGTGCCTTACTTCCGCGCTTTACCCCGGTTGCAAAGCTGCTCTCACTGATGACCCTTAAGATTTCCTCCTGGTTCACGTCATCATCCTGTTCACAGGCTAAGTGGATCAGCTGAAACAACAGATAATTAATATTCAGGGTCATCGTCTCCCCACAAATACCGCGTTTACACATTTCTTCATAAAAGTAAGCCACCGCCTCCCGGATTTCCAGATGATTGTTCTGTTCGATTGCCTTCAGCAGGCCATCCAGGCTCTGCTTACACAGGATCAGTCCTTCCGGAGATACCTGGACCTCCTCCTCATAGAAATAGATATCCTTCTTTGTCCGGAACCCCTGAAAAGAACGAAGCATACAGGTATTGCCGTAAGACTTTGCGATACTGTTGATATCCTGCACTTTTTTTCCTGCCAGCATCACCACATTTGTCTGTAAATTTGATGCAAGATATTCCCGGAACCGTTCCAGATACCGTTTTACATCCATCCCGTTTTTTTCCGGAACATAGTCAAACAAAATCAGTCCGATATCGTAGATTTTCTCATTGACAGAGACATCAAACACACACAGATCTGCATCTTCTTTCAGGTATTCCCTGCTGTATTCATACAGCCGCCTCTGTAATGTCCGCATTTCCCGATCTGTCGTTCCCTCTTCATCACAGACTTCTTCCATCTGGATTTCCACATATCTCACACCGATTCCACACCTCATGTGTTCATGTATATATCTGGCATTCAGGTCATCAAACTTCCCCTGGATCAATGCGATCATATTTCTCGCCAGATAAGCCTGCTCCAGCTTCCGGTTCTTTTCATGATCCAGTTCCTCTCTGTTGTGCAGGGCAAGAACCTTATTCAGTACCTTGCACAGAATCTCGCTGTCTACCGGCTTCAGCAGGTAATCCGTGCAGTCATTCTGCATTGCCTGTTGTGCAAAACTAAATTCCGCATATCCGCTCAGTATAACAAAATAGGCATCTGAAATTTTCTCTTTACGGATGTGTTCTAACAGTTCCAGTCCTGTCATCTGAGGCATTTTAATATCGGCAATAACCAGATCTACCTTTTCCTTCTTCAAAAAAGCCAGTGCTTCCATCCCATTTGCCGCTGTTCCCGCAACCCGAAAGCCTTCCTTCTCCCAATCTACTAAAAGTTTCAATCCCTGTAAAATAAACGGCTCGTCATCTACTAACAATACTTTCAGCATCTGTTTTACCCTCCTGCAAACAGGGAATCCGTATCGTAACCGTGGTTCCCACTCCTTCTTCTCCTTCTACACAGAATTCCGCTCTGTTTTCCGTTACCATTTTCAATCTGACACAGGCGTTGATAATCCCTACTCTTCCGCCGCCCTTGAGCATCTCAATGCTGGCATTGCGCATGTTGTTCTGTAGCTTGGCAAGTTTGGCCTCCGTCATACCGCTTCCGGTATCTTCAATTTCTATCTCCAGACCTTCTTCCTGACGGCCTATCCTTACAAATATCCATCCCGGGCTGGATTTGCTTTCAATGCCATGCACACAGGCATTTTCTACAAAGGTTACAATCGTAAGCTTGGGTATCTTGAAGTTTTCACATTCTCTGTCTACTTCAATGTCATAATTCAGCCGTTCTCCGAAACGATACTTTTGAAGCGCCAGATAAGCTTTCACAAATTCAATCTCCTGGAAGATACTCACGGAATCATTGCCCCATTCCACATACTGTCTCTGCATCACCGCCAGTTTGGACACCATGTCGGCTGTCTCGTTTTCTTTTTTCAGAATGCTGTGCATCCGGATGCTTTCCAGTACATTAAACAAAAAGTGAGGATTGATCTGGCTGTGTAATGCCAGAAGTTCCGCATTTTTTCTTCCCACCAGTATCTCCTGCTCACGGATCTTATTCTTATATACAGTCTCGATCAGTCCATTGGTACGTTCCACCATGCGATTATAATTTCGTATCATACTGCTGATCTCATCTTTACCGTCTTCACAGGGCATGGGAATAAGATGATCACTGTCTACCGATTTGAATACCCTGCTCAGTTCCGTAATCCTTTTTGTAAAGGAACGGTTGAAGATCTGAACGAACCAGAAGGGAAAAATAACGTTCGCCGCAAGGAGCAGCAATATGATGGGAAGTTCGTTCCGGATGCTTGTAAGAAAACTGTTCTCTACCGGCTTTACATAAATCGTAAGATCTGTACCATACAGACTGATGGTATGTTCATAGGCTTCTCTTATTGTTGCGTTATCCAGCCGCTGAAACTCGCTGCCGTAGCTGCCGTATTGTCCATTGGAAAGAAGGATCCGATCTCCTTCACAGATCAGAACCTCATTATCATAGTTCATGTTTTTAATGATGCGCACCATACTGCCATAATCAAACTCGATTTTTAAGTACTTTTCTGTCTCTGCATCATAGAAATCCAGCCGCTGTAGATAAATGACGCGCCGCTCCCTTGTGATTCTGGAACTGCTGTCATCATAGACAAAAAAGAGCCCTTTGCTTTTCGCCTCTTCGTTCAGCTGCAGATAGCTCTCTGTATTCCTGAGCTTATCCAGCGTATTGACCCTTCCTCCGTTTACAATGGTATCGTTATCCGTATACAGGGTAAATATCATACTGTTCATTCCCAGTGCATTTTCCAATAACGTCCCGCTCAGGAAATTCTGATATGCCGCCACATATTCTGCAGAATTAGTGTATCTTTTGGATAAGAACTCTTCAAAATCGCGATTGGTATAAATACTGTTGCCTATCTCCCCGGCATTTCCGATCATACTGCTCAGACTGTATTCCACCGCACTGGCAATATTAGACATCTCATGCTCCCTGCGCTCTCTGTCAAATTTTGCAGTCGTCAGGAACACAACACTGTCTGTTACAATCAGGGGAATCAACACACAGACAACATAGAAAATATAAAACTTTTTTTTGATGGTGAAATCATCCATCCAAAGCCCCAGCTTATGTAATGCCTTCCCCATAAGATCCTCTCCTCATTTATGTGAAAAAGAGCAGACGTTTCTGTAGCCTGCTCTTCTTTATTATAGAACATTTATGATCTGCCCGCAATGCATTTTTATACGGCATTCTGCACAAACCAGGCAAAATCAGCATAGTTACTGCTGTCCTGTCCATTGGCAGATGCGTACATTCCTATCGTACATCCCACAAATCCCCCTGCTTCCTCCGTGGTATAAGGAAGCAGACTGATATCCTCAGCAATCAGCATCTCCCTGCCATCCCGAAAAAGCCATATCCGTGCCTTCTGCCTGTCGCAATGCATTCGTATTTTAAAGAATTGTCTACCTTCTCCTACCGGCTTTTCGGTAAGGATTCTCTCTTCCCCATGGATACAGGCTGTCACAACAAAATAATTCTCGTCAGCCCTTTTCCGGATCTCCATGCGCAGATGATTTTCATGATTCTGGTACAACACCATTCCCGCTGTCTCACATTCCTGCTTCGGTTCAAATTCCATCCCAGTCTCTGCATAGAATGCATAATTTTTCTGACGGATTCCGAAATAGGAACAATGATTACAGTCAGATATTTTTTCCTTTTTTGTATAGAGCCGCAGCATCCCCGGACGGTGACTCAGCGAATAGTTTTCTTCACAGATTTCTTCTACACTTACCAGCCGTTTGTCCGGTTTTTTCTCCCAGAAACTGATATGATCGGAAGTACTGCTTACTTCCTCTGGAAAACGGTATTCCTTTGTGGGCAGTTCCAATGTATCTTCCAGATGCCCGACGCCTTCTGCAATCACCGGCCATCCATTTTCCCATGTGACTTTCGCCAGAAAAGTCTCTCTTCCCATGCTGCTGTGTCCTTCACAAGGTCTGGATGCCAACATTACCACGTACCAGTTCCCCTTACCATCCTCCACCAGATCTCCGTGTCCTGCGTAGATCACAGGATAGTTTTTCCCCAGATTCCTGTGGGTGAAGATCGGGTTTCTGGGGCAGCCCTCGAACCACTGGAACAGCTTTTTACTTCTTGCAATGCTGATGCTGTGCTCCGGTCCGGTTCCTCCTTCTGCATGCATCAGATAATAGTAACCGTCGATCTTATAAAGGTGCGGTCCCTCCGGCCAGATAACTCCTTTTACAGCCCCTTTCCAGATTGCCATGCTTTCTCCCACAAGCTTCATCTGCCGAAGATCCAGTTCCTGCACCCAGATTTCCCAGTCCCCGTTATAGCGCACTCCTTCCGGATTCGGTCGTGTACCACAGTAATAGCATTTCCCGTCATCATCGAAGAAAAGACTGGGATCGATCCCCGGAGCATCTTCGCCGAGATAATAAGGATCCGACCACGGTCCTGCTGGATCTTTTGCCGTTACAATGAAATTGCCTCCGTAGCTTACATTGGTAGTGATCATGTAAAACAGTCCATCATGGAAGCGGATCGTTGGTGCATAAATCCCCTGTGATATTTCACTTCCTTTCACCGGAAGTTGTTCCGGTCTGTCAAGAATATTCCCGATCTGCTCCCAGTGCGCCAGATCTCTGCTGTGGAAAATTGGAACTCCCGGTGCATACACAAAACTGGAATTCACAATGTAATAGTCCTCTCCTGCCCTGCATATGGATGGATCCGGATAGAAACCGGATAAAATTGGATTCTTTGCTGTAACCATTTTGTTTTCCTCACTCTGTTCTATATTGTGTATCCAAATCCTAAGATTGTAAATTTTTTATTCTGGTCTTCCTCTGTCACTGTAATCCGTACTTTATGGGATCTGCTTTCTGTCTCCCAAAACAGTAATACAGCATTACAATGCAGCCAATTGTTCTTATGGGGATCCGCCGTCATACAATATACATCATTTACAAATACATCGGCCTTCCCCACATCCATTTCTCCGGAATCCTTAAATATAAGAAACAGTGACTTGCAGGTAATCTCCATTTCAAATCCCGGCATCTGCGGTCTGCTTCCATCATACATCCAGTTATACGGAAATTCCGGTGTCTGTGTAAGGCTTCCGTCCATTTCCACACTCTGCAATTCTATATCTGTGGAAGTAAAACTACCCGTCCGGATTTTGGCTCCTACATAACGGTTCTTCTTATCAAGCAAAAAAATTCTTTCAAAATCAGCACCGATCACTGCCGGTCCGAAAAGCTTTTCCGACAGGATCTGTTCCTCCGTCATTCCTTCCACAAAAGTCCCAACTCTTGCAGGTTCTGCTGCATCACAACGCTCAAACAGATATTGCAGGCAGTCCGCCATAATGGTATGTCCGGTATTATTGGGATGAAACATATCATAAAAAAACTGATTTTTAGATAAAATTCTTCCCTCGCCGCACTTTAATGAAAACTGTGGAGTGACCGCATTGAGGATGCTCACCATGGGAAGATCATAAAGATCCCCCACCGGCCTTAACCGCTCCTGTAAATTCCAATCATTTGCAAATACCGAAAACAGGAGAACCACTGCCGGCTTCCATGGCAGTTTCAACACTTTCCGCACCAGGCTTTCATAACAGACACCCTTTGTCTCATCTCCCTCATCGTTTACTGCAAATTCAATAACCACAATATCCGGTCGTTCCCCTTCCCTGAGCACATCCCGGTCAAACCGGATCATTCCCAGTTCTGAAGGTGTTCCGCCGACTCCGGCTTTGATAAACCTGACATTGTTCTGTGTCGAAAAACGATTCTGAAACAGTTGAAAGGACTTATATGCATAGCATTCCGTATGGATTGGTATAGCTCCGGCTCCCTGCGTGATAGATCCACCGATATAGGCAAGCGTTACCTCTTTTCCTGCCTTAGATTTTTCAATAGCCTTACGGATACGATAAGGATTCCCCAGCTGCAACAGAGAGCGGCTGATCATGCCGCAGTATTCTTCCGAATGCATATCTATAAACAGATCCTCTTCCTCCGGAGGTGCTTCGTATCCGTCATTTAGGAAGAGTCTTACACTGACTTTTCCCATCCGCTCCGGCGCTGCAAACAGAATTTTAATCTGTCCCGGCACATGATCATCCTCTGTCCACCTGTAATCCGACAGATAGATTCTATGTTCCATGCCGTCACACTTAAGAGAAGTCGTAAGATTCGTTCCACCTCCGTACAGGTCCTTTTTCCCATACATCTGAAATACAAATTCTGCGGTTTCTTCCGGCCGGTCCGTCTCCACGCTTACGCCGATACTATGTACCAGTCTGCCAAATCCCTCTACTGTCTCCAGAAGTGTCAGTTCTTCCTTATCCGTAACATTTCCCGTGATCTGTGCACTGTTGATCAGCCGTCCGTCGCTTTCATAGATAAACTGGATTCCGGTTCCGTCCTTTTGCCGTTCTCCAAAAATATCTTTGTCTTTTAATATATAGAAAAAAGGTCTTGCCTTTTCCGGATCCTTCGGTGCTGCCGATCCTGTCATTTCTATCCCTCCCGAACTTTTATCAGTTCTATTATAGTCCGGCTCTCCTTGCACAAACACCCGGGAAAATATAGGAAATGCAGGTAATAATTTTATATCCGGCAGGCTGCAAATCGTCTCCGGAAGGAATTCCAATCTTCTCCGTCGCTTCGTTCCATGACAATTGCTTTTGCTTTTTGTCCATCCGGAATATATTTCTTTATAATGTTTTGCATCCGTTCCGGTGTCTCTTCGGCATCGGTCATCACCAATATAGTCTCTACGGCTTTTCCTGCTGCCAGAAAATACTCCATAATGTTCGGTATTTTCCCCTGGTGCAGGAAACAGGACGCAGTTTCTGTGGAAAGTGCTTTTAAGATCATTACGCTCCGCTCTTTTTCCGCTCTTTCAAAATATGCCGGTGTATATACATAGATCGTACTTACTTTCTCTTCCTCCGCAAGATAATCATAATGTATATGCACCTGACCGTGCACTGTATCCGCCAGTTCTGTCAGCGGGAACTCCGGATCTGGCATTTCCAGATAGTTCACAGCCCTGTCTCCCGAGTATCCCACCGGAGCATCCGGGTTGATTACATCCGTACCATTCGCCCTGAAATACACATTATGGTATCCCGGCGTGATATTGTGGATTTCCCCTGTCCAATATCCTTGTCTTTCCTGATCTTTCCTGAGTTTTAGGAATTCTTTTCCGTCCAGGGCGGCTTCTACCGAGACTGCCTCCGGTGCCTCGAAGCATACGACTGCCGTTCCCTGTTCCGTAATGCAGATTCCGTGAGGGATGTCCGGGTATTTTCCTGCAGGCCTCCCTGCTTCATCAGTCTCAAAGCGGATCTGGCGGTATACCGGATCAAACATCAGTATCTGTTCTTCCATGGTCTGTCGCTGTAGTCTCTGTCTTGTGATTCTGGCTGTTCTTTCCCCCGGAATGTCATCCGTTTCTGCCCCCGCTTTCCGGAACAATAACGGTACAAAATCATACAGGCTTTTCCTCCAGACATGCCATTCGTGATATCCCTCATATACTTTGGAAATGCAATACTTTCCTGCATTTTCAAACTTTTGTTCTATCTGCTTCATTCCCGTTCTGATCTGATCCTCATAGCATCCACAGGACATAAATACGACATCCAATGTTTCCTTGCTGTCGCAGATCCGTTCCATCTCATGAATAGCAACTCCGGAAAATACACCAGCAGCAGAAAATAACTTCATATTTTTTGCCACAATATCCGTAGTCTGCGCCGATCCCAGGGAAAGTCCCGCCATCGCCCGGTAATCTCTTCCCTTTCTCACCCGGAAATTATTTTCAATATAAGGAATAATGTTGTGGATCAGTTCACTCTCAAAATTTCCAGGGTAAAATACAGGTTTTTCTCCATCTTTGAAGGCATAGCCACTGCTCATGACCACGATCATTTTCTCGCACTTTCCCTCTGCGATCAGATAGTCCATGATAAAGTTCGTCTTCCCCTGCCAGATCCATCCGGTCTCGTTCTCTCCTACGCCATGCTGCAGGTACAATACCGGATATCTTTCATCTCCTTCTTCATATCCATAAGGTGTATAGACATAACATTCCTTCAGGTGGCTGCTCACCTTCGAAGCGTATTTACAGATGCTGACCGTACCATGAGGAATATCCTTTGCAAAATAGAAATCCACATTCTTCTCCTGCACCTCAAAAGTATTGATCGCAGCAAAACACCCATAAGAAATTCCGGCGTACGGATTGCAGATCCGGACACCGTCCACATACCAGAAATAATAATGCATCCCCCAGTGAAAATCTTGAACTTCCGCAAAAAATCCGCCCTGCCCATCGGGCATCAGATTTATTTTCTTATTTGTAAAATATCCCCCAAGTCCGGCAACCTGTACTATTTTTGCTGCCGGTGCATACAGATAAAAAATGACTGCGCCGTCTTCTTTCACTGTAACAGATGGTCTTCCTGCTCTCTTTTTTTCTATTGGATATCTGTCCAAAGCTCCGTTTCTCTTCTCGTTCATAAAAAAATACCCCCAATCCTTTTCTTTAGTTTAAAGGAATTGAGAGGTATTTTTCTATTTGTTTTTTATACTTTTTTGTAAAAAACTTATCCTTTTACTCTTTTTTCCACCTCAAGCTGCAACATCTGATAATAAATCTCAGGATTACAGGAATCATATGCTTTCATATATTGCTCCCACGCAGTCTCAAAATCTTCTGCCATGATCACCTGGGGAAGCCATTTGTGTTTCACCGCATCCATCCGATCCCTGACCTGTCCGGCAGGAGAATTGGCAGATAGGGATGTCGTGTAGCTATACATGGGATACCATGCCCCGGGAGCCTCATTGTTGCCGATCATATCCACATAATTTGTCACTCCGTAAGCAGAAAAACATTCCTGAATATCCTCCGGTTGATTTTTATAAAATTCCGTTGTCTGATATTCCAGTGAAAACGCATTGATTCCATCGGAAAGCCTTCCTTCTACTCGTGGAAAATAAGAATAAAAACAAAAGTGTTTTCTCTTTTCTTCCGAAGTCATCCAACGCTTCTCCTGCTCCTCTGTCAGATAAAACAATCCGTTTTCATCCACGCAGTAATCATCTCCCTCTTTTCCCCAGAAACGCAGTTTAATAATCTCCGGCTCTAACAGGTCACTGACAAACTGCAAAGCTCCGTCAATGTCATTGCAGGATACCGTAATGGATAAGCCTGTAGAGCTGTCCATCTCTGCGGAGCGTGTTACATGCCATTGGTTGGCGATTCCTTCCTCTCTGGTAATCGGAAGTGGAACATAATCGCAGCCCTGTTCTCTAAGGCCCTGTTCATCATAGGCATTCTGAATCGAATAGTAGAACTGCCACCACTGATCCGGCATACCGCAGACCGCACCCGTGGATAATTTTGCCAGATAATCCTCATAGGTCTCTGTAAATACTTCTGCACCGAGAATATCTTTGTGATATTCCTCATTCAGCTTTTTAAAGTACCATTTGGCAGTATCTGTGGTGTTATAATCGTAAACCTGTAATGTATCCGGATCCACAATACAGCTTCCGTCATTTGGATAACCATCCAGAAACTGCGGAATATTTTCCAGACAAAAATACCGCCAGTCATCACACAAAATCGTAAACGGAATGTTCGGTGTTCCATCCTCCATTACCGGGTTCGCTGCCACATAGCGCTCGATGAGATCAAAATATTCATCCACAGTATGAATCTCCGGATACCCCGCCCATTTCAGCACTCTGGTCTGGATCCAGAAGGCTTCACCTGAGTGGGTCACCTCCACATCTTCGCCATGGGTCACACCAAACTGTGGGATCCAATAGATATGACCGTCCGGTCTGCGGAATCTCTCCCACTGTTCTTCCGTCAGGTAATTTTTGATATTGGGATAATTCTCCCAGTATTCATCTAAAGGAAGTAATGCCCCTGCCTCATAAAGACTGGTATCTCCGGAAATAAAATCCGGATATTCCCCACTCACAATATAACTGTTCAAGGCACTTTCCTTGGACTGTCCCACCAGCCATAGTTCTTCACAATCCGCACCTGTCAGGCGTGCGATTTCTTTTTTTATATCATTATTCTGGTCAATAGATTCTCCCTCCACAGCAAAAAAAGCTGTGAAATGCTTCACATTGTTCTGCGCCGCTGTCTGTGCATATGCAAAATATAATATTCCGCCCAAAAGTCCAAATACTGCTACTGCTGCAATGATTCTTTTTTTCAATCGTCTGTCCTCTTATCCATCTGTTTTGAGGCTTTCAGCCATGCAATCTCCTGCTTGTAAGGTGGAATGGTCTTCTTGTCTTCGCCCTCCGCACACAGCCATGGTGTCTCCAAGATTTTGGGCACGGCGGTAAACCGTTCGTCATGGACGATCCGATGCAGGGTCTCATAGCCGATGGTACCCTGTCCGATATTGGCATGGCGGTCCTTGTGGGCTCCTAAGGGATTCAGGCTGTCGTTCACATGGATCACTGCAATCTGGTTCAATCCCAGAATCTTGTCAAACTGCGCAAGCACACCTTCGTAATCATTCACCAGATCATATCCGGCATCGTTCACATGGCAGGTGTCAAAGCATACCCGCAGTCTGTCCTTCCGCTCTACTCTGTCATAGATCTTTCGCAGCTCTTCGAAAGTTCTGCCGACCTCACTGCCCTTGCCTGCCATGGTTTCCAGTGCGATATTGACCTCACTGTCATCCGCATCAAGCACCAGATTCAGTCCCTTTGCGATCTGCTCCACGGATGCTTCCACACCGGCACTTAAGGAAGAACCCGGATGCAGTACCAGTACCTTACTGTGAAAGGCTGCGGCACGCTTTACTTCTTTTGCCAGAAATTCCACGCCGAAATCAAACATTTCCGGCTTCTCCATGTTGCCTAAATTAATAATATAGGGAGCATGAATGACGATTTCCCGGATACCTGCTTTTTCGGCATAGGAAATCCCCTCATCAATTCTCAGCTCTCCGATTTCCTTGCGTCTAGTGTTCTGGGGTGCCCCGGTGTAGACCATCAGCACGTTGGCACCGTAGCTTTCCGCCTCCTTCACAGAGCCTAAAAACATCTCTTTTCCCGACATTCCCACATGGGAACCCAATAATATCTCAGCCATGATCTCTCCTTATCCGGAAATTCTTTTTTCAAAATTTATCATCTCACAGCTATCAGTTTGGCACAATCGGGAAGGTTTTACAAGAGTTTTTATTATACCGCCTATCTCCCATATTTCTTTCAATAATAGAATATCTTTTAAAACATTTTACGGTAAAATTGTTAGCAACTCTTCAATTTTTTTAATGTGGTAATCTGCTTTGGCGTACGAATATGCTTCACCAGTTCCTACCGCCTGCATATTTCCAGCCTTTGCTGCATCAATACCCGCATAGGCATCTTCTACAACAATACATTCCTCCGGTTGCAAATCAAGGTACTCTGCCGCCTTTAAAAACACTTCGGGATCCGGCTTTGATTTTGAGATATTGGTACCATCTGATATTGCATCAAATGCCTCTTCAAGTGCCACTTTTTTCAAAATAATCTTAGCTTTTCTACTGGATGAGCCCAGTGCTATTTTGTACCCTCTTTCATGTAAATCTGCCAACGTTTTTCGCACTGCATTGCTCACATCCGAAGGTACCATATTTTCAAGATAAATCCGTACCATACGATATTCCCAGCTGCTGAAAATACTCCTTAACTGCCATTATAGACCGGTTATATGTATAGATATCACTGTCAGAATCCACCCGTGCAAACGTTTCACTATCATAAACTGCCTGTTGCATTTCCTGATATAAATGAGAATACGATACCTCAATATTTTGCAGATATGCGGTTACGATATTGCTTTCCGCCCTTCTGTTCTTCCCCCGTACCCATTTCCGTCGATTCATCTTCTCATCCTTCTCTTTTCACTGACCAGAAAGGGGAACCTTTCCGCCTTTCGGTTTCAAAGTTCCCCTATTCAGGATTATCTTATAAAATTCGTTCGTATACGGCTCTCTTCTTCCGGCAGTTTCAATCCCATTTTCAGTCCCAGGTTCTTGCAGTTAATGAAAAATGCCATATTGTTCCCAAGGGTTCGCATGGTCTGCAATCCCTCCAGATCCTGCCGCACGTCTTCCGGGCAGGCCCCGTGTGCCATGTTCCAATACTGTGAAGTGACAATGGGCATCTGCATGAGACCGAAATACTTATTCATCTGGTCCCAGGTTGCTGTGGTTCCAGCTCTTCTGGCCGAGATCACGGCCGCTGCCGGTTTCAGCCGGAAGTGGCTGCTGCCGCCATTCAGATCCGCATAAAAGACTCTGTCCATAAAAGAAGTCATGGCTCCTGTGGCACCCGCCCAGTGAACGGGAGTTCCGAATACGAATCCGTCATAATCTCCGGCAATCTCCAGGAATTCATTAACCGAATCCTGGAACACACATTTCCCTGTGCCCTGACATTTTTTACAGGCAATACAGCCACTCAATGCTTTATTACCAATCCAGAAAATGTCCGTATCCACTCCGTTATCATTTAATGCTCTGGACACCTCACACAATGCGGTGTAGGTGCATCCCTCTCTGTGGGGGCTGCCATTGATCAACAATACTTTCATTGTTGCGCTTTCCTCATTTCCTTATTCATTCAGATTCAGAGAAGCCACCCAGTCTGCCGCATCTGCATCGGATGCACCGGAGCTAAATCTGTGACCTTCCTGCCAGTCACCGGTCCCTGCCATCTCTTCCAGAAGATTGCCGCTGTCACCCAGTCCGGAAGATGAAGAGGTGCAGAACGGAATCACGGTCTTACCCGTAAAGTCATTGCCTTTGACAAAATTGTCTACCGGCCATGCTGCGATTCCCCACCAGATCGGATAGCCGATCAAAACGGTATCATAAGAATCCCAGTCTGCGGGAGTAATCTCTGTCAGTGCAATATCCCGAAGGCTCTCATCATCATGCTCTCTGGATACCCGGCTGGAGCTGTTAGTCCAGTTCAGGTCATCACTGGTATAGGGCTCTACCGGAGTGATCTCATACTTACTGTAATTTACCATATATTTTGCATCCTGATAGAGGGATTCTCCCGCCGCCGTCACCACAAGACCTCTGTGGGTTCTGGCAAAAAGCTGTACTCCAAGATTATTTTCCAACGAATTGATCTGCTTGATCACCGCCGGTGGGGAAATATACAGTTTGTCCGCTGCCTTGCTGAAACTGCCTGCTTCCACCACACAAATGAAGGTATCCAACTGGGGATTGTACATCATTTCTGTTACCTCCTTCTATTGAAAAGGTCTCTTTCTTCCTACGACCAACATTATTGCATCATATAGCGTGATTGTAGCAGTCGGTAGTAGCTACCGGTCAATGGTTTTTATATTTTTTTAGGAAAAAACGGTGAAGCCTGTTGACTCCACCGTCGTATTCTTACCCTTTATGTTATTTCAAACTCTATTTGCAAATCTGCCGATTTACAGGTGTTCCATCAATCCGCTGATCCCCTGTTCCTCATAAATATCCTTGTAATACGCTACTTCTTCCTGAATCAGCTGATCGATGACCTGCATGCCAAGAAGTTCTACAGGCGCCTTGTCATCGGTCATGAGGTAATCTCCGGTCACGTAGGCACTGCTGTTGTCCGCTACCCGCTGCATCATGTTCTGCAGTCCCGCATCTGACAGATTCTCCACATGATCGGATAATACTTCTATCATATCACTGTGCTGGGAAGCAAACAGTTCGCGGTTGGTGGAGCCTGCCACGTCTACAGTATAGACATTGTCAAATACGTTGGCAATGGTGTCGGCAAGGTACTGATTGATATCCCCTTCCTTGTTGCCGTGCATGTTCATATTGACTACCATGACACCACCGTCCTTCAGATGATCTTTGACCATGGTAAAGAATTCCACGGAAGACATCTGGAAAGGAATGGTGATGTCCTGATAGGCATCCACCATGATGACATCATAGGTGGTATCCACCGCCTGCAAAAAAGCCCTGCCGTCATAGGTAGTCACCTTCACATCCTCCGGCAGGGAAAAATATTCTCTCGACAGCTCCGTGATCTTTTCGTCGATCTCCACGCCCTCGATATTCATATCGCCGAAATATTTCCGGCACTGGGTCGCATAGGTTCCGGTTCCCATACCAAGGATCAGTACATCCATGTCCTCTACCGGTTTATCCGGCACCATAAGGGGCGCCGCCATGGCATAGTCATAATACATGCCGGTAAGTCCCCCTTCTTTCATATAGAGGGATTGGACACCGAACAGCACGTTGGTGGACAGGACCACCTGTCTGTCCGTCTCCGATACCTGCAGATAATTATAGATGGACTCTCCTTCGTAGGTCAGATCCTTCTGCCAGAAAGCAAAGGAATCCGAATATCCCAGACCACAGCATAAAATAAAGATCAGTACCGATGCTGCAATCTTTTTCTTTCCCGTATGCTGGCAGATAAAGTAAATCACAGACAGCAGGATCAGAATTCCGGAAAAGATCAGAAATGTAATGGAGGTTCCCACCGCCGGGATCGTCACGAAAGTCGGTACGAAGGTTCCGATGATGCTTCCCACGGTATTGAATGCACCTAAAGTTCCCACGGTCTGTCCGCTGTCATCCAGACTATCCACGGAATATTTTACCAGAGAAGGGGTCACAGTTCCCAGTAAAAATAAGGGGAACACGAAGATCACCATGCAGGCTGCAAACGCCGCAATGATGAGGAAATTGTTGCTGACGGTAAAGATCAGCAGTGCGGAGATCCCAAGGATAATGTACTTGCCCACCACAGGGATCAGGGCAATCCAGATGGCCGCGATCAGGATCCTGCCGTAGAGTTTGTCCGGGTTCGGGGACTTGTCCGCACTTTTACCGCCGTAGATATTGCCCAGCGCCATGGCGATCATGATGGTGCCGATGACAATGGTCCATACGATCTGGGAAGAACTGAAATACGGTGCCAACAGTCTGCTGGCTCCCAGTTCCACCGCCATGACGGACATCCCGGCGAAGAACTCTGTGAGATACAAGAACAGCTTATTTTTCAAAATTCCTGAATGATTCATAAGTGTTGTAATCCTTTCCGCATTGACAGTGCGTCTATTTTACGTTATGATTTTATCAAACGGTAGTAACTACCGGCAATACTTTTTTGTAACTTTTCAGAGCCATGCAAAACTGCGTTCTGCGAATGCTTGCATTCAGTCAGATAAGCAGTTTTATATGGCGAAGTAACCACATGAGCAAAAAGGAAGCCATTTTATGTATTCTATGAAAGAAGCCTGTGCCCTGACCGGCATGACCTATGAGAACTTAAAATTTTACTGCAAGGAGGGACTGGTACCCAACGTGAAGCGGGACAGCCGCAATTATCGTGTCTTCGATGACCACGATATCAAATGGATCCAGAGTCTCGGGTGCCTCAGAAACTGTGGTCTCTCCATCGCCGAAATGAAAGAATATCTGCATTTATGTCTGGAGGGCGAATCCTCCATTCCCGCCAGAAAAGACATCCTCTCCCGGAAAAAAGAAGCACTGTTAACCTCCATGCAGCAGCTGCAGGAGGCCGTGGACTACATCGACTGGAAACAAGGATTCTATGATGACGTGTTATCCGGAAAGACCGCTTATTACAGCAATCTTATCCCTGAGACGACACCGGATGCTTCCGAAAGCACAGCTTCCTGAAACTGTTTGCGCAATCTAAAAAGCGGCCATGCGATTAAAGCATGGCCACCATGAAAACTCATCTCTGTTATTACCGGATCAAAAGTAACCATGCCATTCCATAATAGGTTACCACTGCCACCAGATCGTTTACCGTGGTGATCAGGGGACCGGATGCCACTGCAGGGTCTACCTTGATCTTATGGAAAAACATGGGGATCACCGTACCTACGGCACTGGAGATCGCCATTGCCACTAAGAGGGAGACTCCCACGCAGCCGGAGATTCCAAAGGCTCCCATCCAGGTATATCCTTTGAACAGATGCACATAGACACCGAGACAAAGTAATGCCATAATGCCCAACAGTGCTCCGTTTAAGGAACCGGTCTTTACTTCCTTGACCACCAGCTGGAACTTCTGTTTTCCTGTCAGGTTCTCGTCCATCAGCACACGGATTGTCACTGCCAGGGACTGGGTTCCCACATTTCCCGCCATATCCAGCACCAATGACTGGAAGCATATCACGATGGGAAGCACTGCTACCACGTTTTCAAAAAGTCCCACCACAGAGGATACCGCCATGCCTAAGAACAGCAGGATGATCAGCCAGGGCAGTCGCTTTTTCATGCTTTGAAGTGTGGGCTCCTTCAGATCCTCTTCTGCGGTCAGACCTGCTAACTTTGCATAGTCCTCGCCCATCTCATTGTCTACCATTTCGATCAGGTCTTCGGATGTGATGACACCGAGGATTTTCTTATCTTCTGACAATACGGGAATCGAGTCCTCCGCATAATCCAGGATCCTGTCCATACAATCATCGATCTTCTCATGATCGGTCACATAAGGATAAGATTTCAACACCAGATCTTCCAGATGCGCATTTTCCCTTGCCCGGATCAGATCCTTCAGATCGATGGCTCCGGCGAAAACACCCTTTTCATCTACCACATAGATGGTCATGATATTGTCGTTCTCTCCGGCCTGCTTTACCAACTCGCTCATAGCCTGCCTGATAGTCAGGTTCTCCGGGATACAGATGTAGTTCGTCGTCATGCAGCTGCCGATCTCTTCTTCATCATAGGACAGCAGCATCTTCACATCTTTTTTTGCATCCTCGTCCAGCATCCGGACGATCTGTTCTTTCTCTTCCGGATCCAGATCTTCCAACAAATCGACGGCGTCATCGGAATCCATCTCGGAGATCACTCTCGCAGCACTCTCCACAGACAGTTCCCGGATATACTTACGGGGTTCCTCAATGTATTTGAAGATCTCTGCGACCTTCTGCGCTCCCAGCAGATGATACAATCGCTTCCGTTCTTCCTCTGTCATCCCCGCCATCATATCGGCAATATCGTTTTTATGATAATTCAATAAAAAATCTAGGATCTCCTCATCCGTTTTCTCGCTGCGAAATAATTCTGCCAGTTCGGAATATTTCTTGTTCATAGTCTAAGTCTCCTTTCTCGTTCTCATCTTTTAAATGCAACGTAAAGGGCAAAACAAAAGAAGCATCACACGATGCTTCCTCTGCATAAATCTCTATGCACAACAAATCAAAATACGGCCGTCACTTTCCACAGACAGCTGTACCCTGCTCGCAGGAAAAAAGCACCGTGTTTTCTACTTCGCCCATAACCATCGCAACTGTCCATGAAATTCACCTCCAACTTGTTTTTTTCGTGGTTATAGTAGCACTGTACCATTTGTTTTGCAAGCTGTTTTTCTTATTTTTCAATTGCATTTTTTATTGTATCATCATCTCTTTTTGTAAATAAGCACTTCCGGATCATCGCCTTTCTATCCATTCCTGTGCCATGCTACTGATCACGGATGCGAAATCATCCTCCGTCCAGTATGCAAACATAGACTTACTATATTCGACAAATTCCTCCAGAGACACTGTCTTGTACTGATCCGGCATACTCTCTTTATCATCTTCCGACATGTCATACTCTGCAGCCTGCTCGCTGTCTCCCTGCTCCATCCGCTCTACAATGCAGTCAAAAATATCTCTTTTACTCTTGTAATGGCGGTATAATGCTCCTTTCGTCATGTCAAGCTCTCCGGCGATCTTTTCATTCGCAAAAAAGTCATGCTATATCATACATCTCTCTGCAGATCTTTTTCCCAGTTTCCGTCCGGAAAATATTCCGATAAGCGTTCTGCAAGGCTTCTTCAGACAGTTCGTCCTCACACATGTTTACAAGGAAATCCGCTTCCACCAGAATCTGATAATCAATGCCGTCTATATTGTTGTAGGTATGATGATGGGCAATCAGATACTGTACCCGCTCAGAAACTTCTCCGGAAAAACCAAAATCTGACAGCAGCTTTTCAGCAATGACCGGGCCTTCTTTTTCCTGTAATTTTCCGTTACAGTTTCCGTATTTTTCTTCACACAGATGGATGCCGATATCATGAGTCAGTGCTGCCGTCTCCAAAATAAATAAGGTCTTAGCATCCACATTCTCCATTTCCGCAATCAGCTTCGCATAGCTGTGTACCTTGCAAAAATGCTGAATGCGCTTTGCATCTCCATGGTAAAGTTCGATCATTGCCATATGTAATTTGTTGATCATTTTATTTTCCTCCTACCGGGTTTCCTTTGTGATGCTTTCCGTTTTCACGGGCCTCCTGCCTCCGAAATATCCTACTGGATCTTTGATACAATGCCTTCTTCCGTCAATGTCTGCAAACATTCCTGTGCATTCTCATCATGCATCATCTGCCACACCTGCTCCATACCGGGCGCCAGCGGCTTCTTCAAAAACTGTTCTCCGGAGATCCAGTAGACCTTTCCCTCCTCGGATGAGATCAATTTTCCTTCATATTCCGACGTTTTATATAAAAATCCCACATTCCTTATATCCCCTGTCATCCAGTGATAAATGCCGGTCAGTCTGGGATTTTGGATCATCAGTCCGGTCTCCTCATAGATTTCTCTGATCACCGATTCTTTGAAAGTCTCACCCGGCTCCACATGCCCTCCGGGAAATGTCGTTCCCGAATAATTCTTCCCCACCTTGTCCAGCGCCACCACATTACCTTCTTTATCATAGACCATACACATATTCATGAAAATCACTTTTTCAATTCCAGCCATTACTCTCTCTCATTTCTCTAAGATAAACTTAATATAACATAATCTCGTTATATCGGCAAATTGTGTTAGTGTAACTTGAGAGTTAGTGAAATAATCCCGTAGCCCTTGGCAGGGTATAAGAAACGCGGCACGCTCGTACTTTAGTACGAT